>Ga0182093_1311611_pt1 | contig 13307 bp, 6 predicted proteins | sample 041ome_21_FD_127776 | JGI IMG/M metagenome (GOLD analysis project Ga0182093, IMG submission 127776) | Metatranscriptome of coastal salt marsh microbial communities from the Groves Creek Marsh, Georgia, USA - 041411BS metaT (Metagenome... | ecosystem: Environmental > Aquatic > Marine > Intertidal...
CCCTCCTATTCTCATCCTTCCGCATCATCGTCGTCTCATTATTATATTTCGCGCGTCTTCTCAAAGAAGAGAACAAACAAACGTAAGTGTGTTTTCGTGACAAACATCAAGGAAGAAAAATGAAGAAAAAAAAGAGAGAGAAAAGAACCCTGTCTCTGTTAGGGTTTAAGACCCTAAACATAAAAAGCAGAGATCAAATTTTTCCTCCTCCCAAACATCATCATCACATAAACTACGTTTGAGGGAGCGCGTTGTTGTCTCACCACCACCACCCCTTTCTTCTCTCTTTGATTTCTCCTTTTTTGTTGTAGGTTTTGTCGTCAGAGAGACGACGACGACGACGTGGGAGGAACGACTTTTTTGAAGAGAGAGGTGGTTGGGTGGTATTTGTTGTCCTCCTTAAAGAAGAAAGAGAGAGAATTTAGAGCGGCTTTCTGTAGTTTAGGGTTTAGGTTTTAGAGAGCACCAAACATGGAGGAGAAACGCGACGTTCCGATCGAATTCCGCTTGGACGCGCTGGAAGAAGAGCTCTTCCGCCTCCACGAGGACGTTCTGGAAGCAGAAAATGTTTCTTGGTTACCGAGAGGGCATCACGCGCAACAACTGCTTTCGGAATACAACAATGGGTTCGGGATGATGATGATGATGATGATGCAACAACGAGAACAACAACAAAAACGTAAACGAGATGACGATGGAGGAGATTTGAAGGATGACGACGATGCTTCTCATCATCATCATCGCAGTAGACATGGTCGAGAGAAGGAGAGTAATGGGAGGAATTTTTATCATCATCGCGGAGAAGGAGGAGCGGCGACGTTGGCGTTGCAACGCGCGCCGTACACGCTCGCGGAAGCGCACGGCGTCGACGAGATGGAGAAGAAAGCCTCGGCGAGAAGTAGTCAACCTTCGTCTTCTTTTCCAGCTAAGAAGAAGAGCGGGGGTAGTTTTAAGAGTAAAAAGAAGAGTTTCGGGAGCTTTGGCAACTTGGCCGGCGCGGCGGGCGGCGGGAAAAGTTTTCAAGGAGGAGGAGGGAAGAAGAAGAGCGCTTTGAAGCAACACAAAGGAGGCGCGCCGACGATGCTGACGAAAACGAAGACGTCCTCGTGGTGGAGGTGGGCGGAGGAAGTGTTTCGGAGGGTCGGAGCGAACGATGTGGCGAGAGTGTTGCCGACGAAGAACTGGAGAGACGACCAGGCGTTGAAGATACCGCCAATTGGGAATAGGAACGGGATGATGATTTTTGACTACGACAACGGCAACAACAACGAGGAGGGGGTGAGCGAAGAGGAACGGTTGAGGAGAGCGGCGGCAGGAGCCGCGGCGACGACGAGTGGCCAACAACTCCCACTCCAACACCAGCAAGCGCCGGCGCTGGGTGCGGCGCCTTTACTGCTTTTACAGTCGCCTTTTGACGCGTTCAAACCGCTAGGGGAAGAAGCGACGAGAGCGACGCAGTCGTTTGACTGTTTGCAAAGCGACGAAATTCGAGAGTTGTGTTTTGCGTTTTTAGCCATGTCGAGAGAAATAGGAAGTTTGTTGCGGAAAGAAAGCGACGACGAAGAAGACGACGAAGATGACGATGAAGATAAAGAGGACGAGGACATCGCCGCGTCGTTTTTGGAAGATATTTTCAACGGCGACAAACAAGCGCGCGATAGATGGATGAAAGCGCCCGCAAAGAAAGTCGCCTCGAGGAGTAGCTCGAGGACAAAGTTAGCGTTAGCCGCGCAAGAAGAGGAGAAGGAGCTGACCGAGGACGATTTAATCGTCATGCGTGCGCGGATATGGTTATCGGAGATTGTGGTAAAAATTGTCGAAAGACGAAAACAAGCCATCGAGAACCACGGGAGGAAATTTGATAAAGATGTGGTCGTGGTGAAGGATACGAACAACGCGGGTGTTGGGTACGGAGCTAATGCGAAGTTGATGGGCGCGACCGTAACGAAGAAACGCAAAGGCGCGGCTGCGAAGAAAGGCAAGAAGAGCGCGTGGACGACGAAAGCGAAACAATTGAAGCAACAAGAAGAAGAAAAACAGCAACAAGAACAACTGTTGCTTCTGCAACAACAAGAAGCGCAAATAAAGTTGGAGGAAGCGGAGAAAGCGAATGCGCGTGGGATGAGTGGATCTTCTTTCATGGAAACGAAAGAAGAAATACTCGCAAAGAAGGTACAACTCGAGAATCGCATTCGGGCGACGTTTGGCGCATCCGGCGATCACGACGCGGTGGAGCGCATAGCTCTGGGCGAAGCCGCGCACCCGCACACTCTGCAACTCATGCAAACGGCATTCACAACGCCCGAGTTTACCGCAACCATAGAAAAGGAAGAAGAGACGCCCTCGAGACAACGAAAGATACCGGCGGGAAGAAGAGGAGCTAAAGGAAATAAGAGCGCGTCGAAGAGAGCGAAAGCGTGCGCTTTGTGCGAAAAAGGCTCGGATCACGCCAAGGCAACTTGTGGGACGGATGAGGCGCAGTTTCGGTGTGAAAAGTTGCGCGAACGCATCAAAGATGAAATTATGGAGAAGAAGCGGAAGGCAGAAGAGGCGCTCGAGGATGTCGCAGCGGAATGCGCGGAAGAAATGAAAGAGAAAAAGTCCGCCTCGAAAACGAAGAAGCGGAAGAACGAGAAAACGCCGGCGCGAAAAGGAAGGAGTCACGAAGAGACGACGACGCCGAAAGTCAACAAAACCCTCAAATCACCATTCTCGCCCGATACCAACGGTAAAGTCAAGTTTCCGTCTTTAGCCGTCGTTCCGATGCAAAGATACGGAGGTGATGATGAAGATAAAAGCAAAAGCGACGAAGAGGACGATCCGACGGCGAAAGATGCGAAGGACGAGTTGAAGCGTTTACAAAAGTATTTTTCAAACAACCCAGAGTTGGTTTCGTGCGCTCCGTGCGATGACGTCGAGAACGAATTGCTCACGTGCCAATACGAGCTTCTGTATCAAATCAACGCCAATCGATCAAACTTGACGAAATTCTTCCAAGAAATTACCGGCAAGATTGAAGAAGAGGCGACGTGGTTTGAGAACAGATACGTTGGCATCAGCGAAGCGAATGCGTTCGTCAACACCATCCGCGAAGCACGGAGGAAGGAAAAGAGGGAGAAGCGCGCGAGAGATCAACAGCAAGCGTTTGAAAAAGCCGCCGCAGCAGCGGAAGAGTCCAAACGCCAAGCGTTTCGCCGCCATCTCGGGGAACAGGTTGCGGCAGCGACCGGTAATCCGGACGTGAATCCGGATCAACTCGTGATTCCTGAAATGCCGGATGAATCGGCGAACGTTTCTCGCCCGCGGCGCGGCGTCGCTTTGGCCAACGCCGCGTTACAAGTGTTAGGATTGAGAGGTAAAGTTGCCGGCTTCTTCGGAACGAGTCCGAAAGCGAACGCGTTGGAGTCGAAACAGTCTTCGTTTACGGAGCGATCGTTAGATAAGAACGCCGATCATCAAAATAACAAAGGTATTGCTATCGGAACCGTCGACGCGAGAAATTTGTTCCAACTTCTCGATCCTTTACACGCCTCTACGAGTCGAACTGTTTTGGACGTGTGCAACGTCTGCGCGAACTCGTGTTGTCCCGCGAAAGTAGTCAAGGATAAAACAATCTACCGGTGTCTCGGATGCGACGTTACGGTGCACGACGAGTGTTACGGTGTTTTATCCGAGAAGAACGAAAAGCACAAATCTTTCGTCTGCGACGTGTGTGCGCACAATCACGGGAGCGGCTACGGATCTTGGCCGGATGCGCAAAAACGCACGGCACATTCGCCTTTGTTAACTTCCGCCGACGAGAAATTACGAGCACAGGGGAAAAGCGTTTCGTGTATTTTGTGTCCCGCGAAACTTGGCGCCATGAAGAAAGCATCCCTCACGCTTCCAGTTTCGCAGAGAGCCAATCAACAGAATTCGACAACGACGGCGTGGGTCCACGTGTCGTGCGCGGAATTAGTCCGAGGCGCGACGACGAACCCGTTCGCCGATTCCGTAGAGATTAATCCAACCGTTTTTGGTGGAACTATTCACTTCTCCGGAACGCCGACCAATAGAGCCGCCGCTCAAACTGTCGCTGTCGCGCAACCGCCGCAAATCGATACGCCTATCCTGTCAAATTCGTGCACGCTTTGTTATTCGCGAAGAGGCGGATGCGCTGCGACGTGCGCGTTTGGTAGTTGTCGCGCGCGGTTCCACTTGTGCTGCGCGAGAGCTGCTGGTTGGCACGCCCGTTTCTCCGACGGCAGCACTTCTTCCAAAAGACAACCGAGGGCGTATTGCGACCGGCACTCGCCCATCCAAAGAGAAAAAGACGAAAGCAAAGGCGTCCAAGTTGCCAAGTTGTCGCTCACGGATAACGAAAATGAGATCATGGTTCAAACCGTTCGCGCGTCTGCGGATGGGAAACGCGGGAAAGTTTCCATGCTTAGCGCGTTGAGAGCTATGCAGAGATCCATGCGTCTCGAATGCGAATCTGCTCACAATCAAGGCGGCGGCGGTGTTGTTACCGCCAACGCTCTCGGTCTCGGCGTCGGAACCACCTCCAACTCCGCCGGATTACTCCAACACCAGAGCAGCTACAGCAGCGACGCATCTTTCCTCGACGGTATCCTCCCAAACAAACTCCCCCCGACGTCAAACCCGGACTTATCCCACCCGGGATCAAACGGCGGGACTCCCAAAAAAGCGCGATCCACCGCGTACGCTCGAGGCGCGAGTCGAGGTAAACGCGGCTCCGTCCGCGCGTCCAGAAATGGAAGTCGAGCTCCAGCTACCGCGCTCATGAGTGACGAAGAAGCAATTCGGGCGAACAGCACGTTGCCGGAAGGTTGGGCGTACGTTCCGAGAGAGACTTTAGATAAGTAGTAGCGCGTAGCTTTGGATGTGAATATTTTTGCTTGTTTTCGGTTTCCTTTCGATGCGGTAGACGTCACTTTTTTTCGGAGAATCATGGCTTCTTTGGCGGCGACTCGTGCGAACGCGCACGCAACGTGTCTCTCCTCCTTCAGGCGGGGAGGCTCTTTGTCCACCTCCGGCAGACACAACGGCAGACGCAATTCTTTTAAAAGAAGCATCTCGTCGGAAAAGACAAACACCGCAGCAAAAACCAAGTCGTCTTCATCATCCTTGAGCGAAGAAGTGAGAAACGATTTTCCAATCCTCCGGTCGGAAAACGATTTCGGAATGCCAATCGTCTACTTAGACTCCGCGGCGACGTCTCAAAAACCTCTCGCAGTTCTCAACGCGCACGCGCAGTTTTACGCGACCGCAAACGCGAACGTCCACCGAGGCGTGCACTACTTATCCGCAAAGGCGACGGATGCGTACGAACAAAGCCGCGCGAAAGTTGGAAAGTTTATCAACGCGAAAACGGACAGAGAGATTGTGTTTACCCGAAACGCGAGCGAGAGTTTGAATTTAATCGCAAACACGTGGGGGGAGACAAACATTAAGGAAGGGGATGAAATCGTTTTATCCGTGGCGGAACATCACTCGAACATCGTGCCGTGGCAGTTGTTGGCGGAAAGGAAAGGCGCGGTGTTGAGATTTATCGGATTGGATGAGAACGAATGTTTGGACTTGGAGGAGTTGGAAAGAACGGTGAACGCGAGGACGAAGCTGGTGTCGTTGCCGCACGTTTCGAACGTGCTCGGTTTTACGAGCGACGTGGAAAGGATCGTGAAAACGGCAAAGAGCGTCAACGCGACGGTAGTTTTAGACGCGTGTCAAAGCGTTCCGCACATGCCGGTAGACGTGCAAACGTTAGGGGCAGATTTCATCGTCGCCAGCGGTCATAAGATGTGCGGTCCAACCGGTATTGGGTTTTTATGGGGCAAGTACGACGTGTTGTCCGAGATGCCGCCGTGGATGGGCGGCGGCGAAATGATCCAAGACGTCTACTTGGAAAAGTCTACGTACGCACCACCGCCGGGTAGATTTGAAGCCGGCACTCCGGCGATTGCGGAAGCCGTCGCTTTAGGCGCCGCGTGCGACTACCTCTCCAAAATAGGCATGGACCGCGTCCACGAGTTTGAACTCGAACTCGGTGCGTACCTCTACTCCGAACTCCTCAAAAACATCCCCAACGTCCGCATATACGGTCCAAACCCACTGAAAGTAAACCCTCAAACTGGCAAAAACTTCGAACGCGCCTCCTTAGCCGCCTTCAACGTCGACGGCGTCAACTGCTCGGACGTTTGCACCTTACTCGACCAACTCCACGGCGTCGGCTGTCGAAGCGGTCACCACTGCACGCAACCGTTGCACCGACACTTAGACGTCCTCGGTAGCGCTCGAGCGAGTTTGTACATTTACAACACCAAAGAAGACGTGGATAAGTTCATCGAAGCGTTGAAAGAAGTCTTGGAGTTTTTAGGCGAACCCGTTTAAGCGCACTATTTTATTCACACAGCGTAGTAGTACACACACACACACACACACGCGCGCGCGCGCACATTTCTCTCGCACATCACCTTTACTCGTCGTAGCTTCTCTGCCAGTCGATGTAAATGCTCCGGTACCTGGAACTTCGCGTAACCGAAGAAGACACTCTTTTGTACCAGTTTGTGTGTTGGACTCCAAATGCGTTTTAAAATTTTTTTTTTGTTTTTTTTAGGTCCATCACATTTTTGTACTCCTTGCTCGTGCTCGTCGAGTACCTCCTTTGGTGCGAAGAGCACACATTTGCACACTCCGAGACGTTCAAAAAGAGCACCCCATTTGCACTGAAAAAGATTCGTCGGTACGAGCGGTCCACAAACGCGCACGCGCAGCAAAAACTTTCTTTCTTCTCGGGCGGCGTTTCAGCGCTTCACACTTTTTACGCACTCTTCTTCCACTTCCCCTTCTCTGTATTCCGTTTATTTATATACTCAAATGATTGCCATTCAACGCACCTCTGCGTCACTCGTCGGAGCGACGACGACTGGGGCGAGATCGTCCCCCGCGACGTCGAGAAAAAATCATCGCGCCGCTGCCGCTTCCACCGTCACCCCCCGTCGCGATGGGATGCGGTCTCACGTGACGTCGATGGAACGAAGGACGAAGAATTCGTTCCGACTCCCCGCGATCGCGATGCCGTCTCCCGAAGTCAACGAACGGATGCAAACGATGACGTACAACGAAACCGGGAAATGGCGGGAGAATTTTGACCTCGCCGGGTGGGCGAAGGAGATCAGAGAGGTACGTTTCTCGTCCCTTGAATTCAAACGACGTCCTTTTCCCCCGGTGGTGATAAGGATGTGGATTGTGTTCGTTTTGAAAGCTTTGTCCTCCGCTTTGTCCTCGATCGCGGCATCGTTTCATCGCTTTTAAGGGGAAGAAGAGAGCGTGGTTTTGTACGTTTTACGTCCTTCCCTCTGGCGCGATGAGATCTCGGGCGAGACGCTCGCCAGAACCTCTCGAGAGGATGGATGACTTTTCGGCGCAAATGTCTCCCCTTTTATCCTTTCTCGTACTCACAAGCAGCCCTCTGATCTCTTTTTTTCGCTTCAATGACGATGATGACATTTTTAACACGAATAACAGGTTGAAAAAGAACAACGCTCGGATAAGTACCACGAAGAGGACGTGAAACACCTGAAGAAGATCCTCGGATGGGCGAACATGTGCTACTACGGCGGACTCGGGGTTATGTTTTTACTGCCGCAACTCGGCGTGGCGCAAGCGTTTGGGGCGAACGTTTTAGGCGCGTTTATGATGTCCACGGCGATTTGCGCGAGATGGACGATGGTTGGACACCACGTGTGCCACGGTGGGTATAACGCGGCCATGACGGAAGGGAACGAGATTAAAGGGAGGTTTCACCGAAGGAAGTTTGCAAGAGGACCGTGGAACAGAATCATCGACTGGATGGATTGGATGATGCCGGAGGCGTGGGACGTGGAACACAACCACTTGCACCACTATCAGTTGGGGGAGGATGCTGACCCGGATTTGGTCGAGAGAAACATGAAGACGACGAGAGAAGGGCCGATGCCGATGTGGGCGAGATACATGCAAGTTGCCGCGTTGTCCGTGATTTGGAAGTGGTTTTACTACGCGCCGAACACGATGAAGGAGTTGTTCGCGAGAAGAGCGAGAGAGGCGGAAAAGAGAGGCGAGGAATCGTACCAACCGTACACGACTGGGTCGATGCCGTCCACGGTATTGACGACGGTCCAATCTGCGTTCCAGGGGAACTTTGGCGCGATTATTGAAACCGCCAAGTGCTTCGCGCCGTACGCGACGTTTCAGTTTGGCGTCTTGCCGGCGGTTGGTTACGCCATCGGCGGCGCGCAAATGGCCATGGCCACTTTGGCGACGACTTTATTGGCGGATTTGTTCACCAACTTGCACTCGTTCATCGTGATCGCGACGAACCACGTCGGTGACGACATTTACAGATTTGAATCCGAGACGAAACCGAGAACGGACGACTTTTACATGCGAGCAGTTATCGGCTCTGCGAACTTTCGCACCGGGGGCGACGTCAACGATTTCATGCACGGCTGGTTGAACTACCAAATCGAGCACCACATGTGGCCGGACATGTCCATGCGATGCTATCAAAGAGCGCAACCGAAAGTTAAGGCGATTTGCGAAAAGTACGGCATGCCGTACGTGCAAGAGAACGTGTTCAAGCGCGTTGGGCAATTGGTCGATGTCATGGTCGGCAAGCGCACAATGCTCGTATGGGAAAACGGAGATTAATTTTTAGCGTTTATTATAACTACCTAGCCTCGAACTTTATGTGTAATTACAACTGAAAAGACTTAAGTGAAAACTTATTTTCTTCCTCACTCACGGAAAGATGTCGCCGTTCAACGGATGCTGCTCCGCGTTTTCCTTCTTGTTTTTCTTTTCCGGTTTCGCGCGACGAAACCCGTTCAAATATTTTTCTAAAGTGTCCAAAGTCAAATACGGTTGGTCCTCTTCGCACACCGAATCGTTTTGCAACTGCACGCGATCCAACACCGGCGTCGGTTCCACCGGTCCTTCTTTTTCTAAAGCATCAGCCGACCGTCGAAAAGATTCGCAGACGTCCTTCTCGAAAGGGTCTAAGCAAACGCCCGTGGATAACATGACTTCGACTCGAAATCGAAGCGGGTCGTCCGGTGGAACGTGGAAACACTCGTACATGCGAAAAACGATGTGAGTTAAATAATCGAGCTCTTTCGAGCGTTCGCCGAGAATTTCGTCTAACCCTTCGACGACGAGCGGGTTTCTCTTCGTGCACGAGAAATCAGAATCCAAATCGGATCTGGCATCAAAAGAAACGTCGGCGGAGGAATTCGGAGCGCGCGGCGGTTTCCGCGGGCTCAAGAGGGGATCGCCAAACGCGTTCGTCTTTGACGTTCCACCACTATTGGTCTTTTGCGTTGTCATCGTCGCAGCTTTTGGAGGCGACGAACTCGCCGCCACGTGTTGTGACGATCGTTTTTTATCGCCACTTGCTCTCTTTCGTAAATCCCCTTCCAAGTGCGCGTATTTCAAAATGTTCAACAGCGAGTGCAAGTGCGACTCGGACGTGAAATACAATCGCGTTCGCACGTGTCTATACGGCGAATGCACCTTCTTTTCGGTCGCGTACCGCATGTTCAAACGCGTCGGCGCGTCTTCCTCTTCGTCCTCGTCTTCGTCGTTTGGATCGGTGCTGTTGTTCTCGTCCGGGGAATTTCTGTTGTTCAAGAGCGACTTCTTGCCCAAAAGTTTGACCGTTTTCTTCTTGTTCGTCTCGACCGCGTACGATTCTTCTCTGGTGTTGCTCATATCAGCGAGAAGTTTACCCAACAAGCCACCGGCGATAGTGGCACCAATTCTAAGCTTTGAGATCGGGTGCGTTCCGTATTCGTTCGGAACAACGCAGTCCGCGAGTTCTTTACTTAAAATGTATAGTTCTTCTAATCCATCGAGTTTTAAGTGCGCGTTGTGAATGGAATCGTATTTCGCGGCGTCGTAAACGTCCGGGACTTTTGAAATATCAAACGTTTCTTTGCGCCCGTGGAATAAATCTTCCTCGAGTTTTTTCCATCGCGTGTGCATGAGAAGAAAACTTTCGCCACCGCCAGGCAATTCGAGCGTGTTACTCGCAGGCGCAGAACCTCTTGGTGCGGTGGCTGAAAAGTACGTCAACGTGTCCACCCACGTGTCCGGCGGTAACGCGTTGTCTTTCAATCCACGGTTTTTGCCCAGCGCGATGAGCACCTTACGCCAACGGTTACGCGCTTTCAACTTATCGTTCATTCGAGATGCCATTTCGAGGAGCTGTGAAGATATGCCGTGAACGAGCTCAAATACTCGGCGAAGTTTTTTGGAAGGTGAAGATGGGACGCTCGCGAGAGCGACGTCTTCCAAGTGACTGTACTCGCCCTCCACCGAGGTCAAGAAATGGTGCGAGTCCAAAAGCTTACCTCGTTCGACTGCGGCGATACGATCAGCGATGAGCCAGGAATTTCCAGAACGTTCGATGTTGAACAAACCTTGAGTTTGCGTGACGAGTTCGTCGTACTCGTTTTCTTCGTGGATGTCGTCTCGCGAGGAGGCTCGGCCGAACCGAACCGCTCGAGGGGTAGCAGTATTTCCACTTGATTCATACATTCCGTCCGAACCCGATCGACTCAATCGCGCATTGACGTGAGTAATAACATTTGCGTTGTCAACAGCGGTATCGTTTGAAGGTATGCTCCCGTGGTTTGCAGCAGTATTCGCATTTCCTTCGTCATCGCCCGGGTCGCCTTTTGTCATCATCCTGTACAACTTGTTCTTCGCGTGTAAAATTTCCGCTTCGACTTCGTGCGTCACGAAATCTAAAAGCTTTGCATCTTTAGTCACGAGTGACGCTAAAATAGGCGTCAATTCGCCTTTATGCGTTTCGAGCGCCAATAAACCTTTCGCGAACGCCGCCGCGGTAATCTGCACGCGACCTTCATCGGAAGAATAAATTTTTAAATCGTGACGATAGGTCGAGTGTAAACGCAAGAGTCCGTCCGAATCGGTCGGGTAATAACTCCCACGAGGATACATGCGCTGACGGAAATCTTTTCCAAGCACTTCGGCTTGGTTTTTACCCAAGTGCGTCAAAACACCACCGAATTTGAGAATGAGCAAAGCGGATTCGACTTGTTCGACGGATTGCCCGGTTCGCGGGTCGATCGTTTGGACCCACGAAATCGGTTTCAACTGTGCTTTCCGATTAATCCCGGAAAAGTGCCCACCTTCTTCTAGAATAGCAATCACTTGTCGCCAACCGTCCAAGTTTTCTTTCGCTTCTATTTTTTTTGGATCCTCCGCGTTACCTTGCATGGCGGCTAAGTTCAAATCGTTCTCCGTATCCCCGAGAATCGCTTCGGACTCTTTCTTCACTTGCCCCCAAATAGAGCGACAAATATTCAACAACTCTTGCAATCGCTCCGGCGTTTTCAGTTTCGCTTGTTTTCTCGTGTTATTTTTCGTGCATTGCGCGAGTAAATCTAACAATGGCTTCTGGTGCACGCGAAGTTTCATTTTCTGCTTCGGCGTTCTATCGCCGTGGCGAATCACCGCCAAAACGGCTCGTAACTCTTCTGGTTTACTCGCTAAAGCACTGTTATTGTTGTTATTCATATTGTTGCTGCTGATGTTGTTGTTGTTCTTAATCCCACCGCCGGATGGAGAAGGTACAGTGCCATCTTCGTGATCCTCGTCCTCTTCGTTGATGGATGAACGACCGGTAATGATGGATTCTCTCTGTTGTTCGGCACTCTTGATGTTGACGTGATCGGGTCTCACGGCTTTTAAAATCATCGCGCGGAGACACAACGCGGCATCTTCGACAAACTTTTTGGAATCTTTGACGAAACTCCACCCGTTTACGTCGCAAACGTAGCTCTTACCTTTCGCTCGCAACAAATCAAAGCCGCAGACGTTTTGTCCAAATGCAATGCACACGCGTCTCGCGATTTCTTTCTCCTCGGGCGAAAGCAAAACCGGGTACCTCACCTCCTTTCCGTTCGCATCTCTCAAAACGCGGCCGTCGACGACTGGAGATTTTCGCGCCTCGGCGTGCGCGTAATCTTGACCTAAAGTGTACACTTTCACGTCGGTGCCGTTGGTGGACATAAAATCTTCGTAAATGAACGAGGTGGATCTGCGAACGCGCGAGTACGTGACGTACTCTTCGTTGCCTTCTTCTTTTTCTTCTTCTCTTTCTCCTTCTTGTTGTCCTCGACTTGATGTCTTAGACGCGTCTGCGCTTGCGTCTCCTTTCTCGTTCTCGCTGATAGTTTCCATATTCATCATCATCTTCTCCACCTCTTCCAACCTCCTCGCGTCGTCGTTCAACTCCGCATTTGGCCGGTTGTTTGAAGCGCCGTCGCTCTCTTCCCCTACCGCGGAAGAACCTCCTCCAACCCCCGTACCATTTCCTCCTTCCTTCTTCCTCTTCTGCGCCGTCGGCGGAGGATAATACGTGCTACTTTTATTCCCAACCTTACGAAACAACTCTTTGTGTCCACCGCCGACCGTGTGTGGATAGTAAATGCTGATGTTATGATTCTCCGCGTCCACCGGTTTCTCCACGAACGGTTTGTATATTCGTTTCCCTTTACACTCGACGTAGTCTTCCTTCTCGTCGAACCCGTCGTCGTCGCTCGTTACGTTTTCCGGGTATTTCACGCCGGATATCGCCTCGGGATCTCTCTTCAGTTTCTCCATCAACTCTTCGTCGTCGTGTAATTTCGAGACGTCGTTCCTGTTCACGAACACGTGGTTCGGTACGGAGATGTTATTCTCCATCAACGTTTGGTACACCAGCCTTCGGTCCAAAAGCGTCCATTGTCTCGTCACGTCGTTCACCATGAACGGTTTTCGCAATTTCACGTACATGTGTGCTTTCTCCAACGGGAACCCACGGCTGAAAAAACTGATCAACGCGTCCACAATTGGCCACGATTCGATGGGATCGTTCAAAATGACTTCATCTGGGAAGACGATGATGTCGAATTCGTTGAACGCGGATAAGCGTTGGAGGATGGATTGCATCTGCGCCGAGTTGGATTTTTTGTTCATCGCGCATATTCCGAGCTTGACTTTCTTGTGCAGAGGAGGCATTTTGAGAGGCGTGGTTTTTGTTGTTGGTGCTCCCGGTTGCTCTCCTTCTCGCACAAAACGCACGAAAAAACAACTCTCTCTCTCTTTATCTCTCTCTTTCTGTGTTTGTGCGTGTTTATTCGCTTCTTTTCAAAGGCGCTCTTTCGCGCCGCGAGACGAGCGTTAAATGTTTCTCGAGGGAAAAATGAGGAAAAGTGGCGGCACAAATGTGCCTCCTCTCTTGCTCGTTGAATACAACA
>Ga0182093_1736635_pt1 | contig 13304 bp, 7 predicted proteins | sample 041ome_21_FD_127776 | JGI IMG/M metagenome (GOLD analysis project Ga0182093, IMG submission 127776) | Metatranscriptome of coastal salt marsh microbial communities from the Groves Creek Marsh, Georgia, USA - 041411BS metaT (Metagenome... | ecosystem: Environmental > Aquatic > Marine > Intertidal...
CGAAGGGGAAGAGGAGGCGAAGGAAGGAGAAGACTTTGCGTTAAACATCGAGCGGACATCATCGAGTAAAGTAAAGAAGAAAAAGAAGAAGAAACGTTTTTTTTTCTCATCGAAGAAAAAAAATGTTCCTTCGTCATCGGATGAGGATGACGACGACGAGTCCATTGATTTCATCGACTTCTTGGACGACGAAGAGCGCGCGCTCATGAGCACGAATAAACTCGAGCACAGAATCGAAAATCTAGACGCGAAAACCGACCGCGCGTTTTCCATTTTGCACGCGCAATTTTTTACCCAAACGTCAGTGGACGTGGAGAAATTCGTCAAACCGCTCTTGCACGACGAAGAGGACGCGACGTTTGTGAAGTTTAAAGTCGCCGCGGAACGATTAAGAGCGAAAGTGCATCGACACCAGTCGCATCGTAAGATAGAGGAACACGAGATTAGGCAGGCAGCTGCGAACGCAAACCGTCCCGGGCGTAAGATGTTTACGAATTTGAAGGGGAAATTTTTACGCCTTGACGAAAACGCAAATTCGGCGCCCAAGACGGCGAATTTGAGATCGGACGTGGCCAACGCGGATACCGCGGTGAATATTGGATTGAAATTGGCGGAGTGTTTGAGAAGAGATTCAGTGTTTCAGAGTCGAGAGGTGACGACGTACGATGGAGAGAATAACATCGTGTGCGCGGATGGAGAGGACGAGAACGCGAGCCGCTGGAGCCTAGAGCCAGATTTACACTTTGACGGCGAAGACGAATCCGTAAAACGTTTTCTACTCGCAACGCGGCTCATTATTGCTCAAATCGCAGAAATATTACGTCCGCGCGGGCCCGGGTTTAATGAAAAGTCGCCCTCCTCGGCGGAAAACGATGCCGGTGAAGACGCGTCGATGAAGAAGAAGAAGAGCGAAACCGAGGAGGTGACGTATAACCATGCCGATCCTTTCGACGCGTACGATTCGAGCGACGAAGAAAAAGCCGTTCGAAGCGATACGGGAGTTCTGGCTTTGCCCCCACCTCTCGGATCACACGTCGTGCGATGCGTGGAAACGCCTGAAAGTCTCGATTTCGTGCGATCGATCCCAGACGGCACGCCGTTGAGCGTCTACTTCCAAGAAAACAACGCGTACAACTTCAAAGATATTCGCACTGCGGATCACTTTCTCGACGGCTCGAGGCAAAAGATACGAAGTTCGACGAAGATTCAAGCCATTCCGAGAGCTGAAATGTACGGCGCTTCGCTCTTGATTCATTTAGAACTGCCCGGTCCGATGGATCGAGAAGAGAGCGCGCCGAAGGACGTTTGCCGAGAAGGTTGTTACGTCGAGTTATACGGTGCGAGCGGACATCCGGATTACTTATCGCGCTGGCGAAGACGCGATAACTGTCCGAGATCGGAACGAAGCATCGATACCGAAGTGTACACGTTCACGTTACCGACGCTCAAAGCGCACGAGTTTTACTTGCGTAAACCCATCGGCGAGCTCTGCGGCGACGTGAAAATCGAGTGCGAAAAAACCGGTTTAGAAGCCATTTTGAAATTCCACGAGTACGATGCCGAGTTTTCGCCGGCGATGCGTAATCTCGTTACGGGCGTCGTTACGAAAAAAGAGACGAACGAAGTCAAGCGCATGCTCTTCGGCACGTGGGATTCGGTCATCTTTTGGGAAGATCCAGCCGAAACGAAAAGCGACGACTTGCAAGTCGTATTCGCCGAAGCCGAGAAACTCTCGAAAGGCATTTTATACGACGACCGTAAACACACCGTCACGCAGAGAGGATTTGTTCGGCCTTTATCGCAATCGACGACGAACAAAGTTCGTTCGCTCGCAACGGCCATCAAATGTCCACAAACCATGTCGCGCGAAAAATTGTGGATGGCCATCCAATCCGCGATTCGATACTCCAAGAAACTCGGCCATTTAGGCTCTTTCTGCTCGAAACTGCTTTTGGGATCCGAAACGCTCGAAGGCCAAGACGAACAGAGAGGCACGGGTACGCTCGATTTAGACATGGGCTGGGAGATGACCACTCTGGTGGCCACAAAACTTCCAGCGGACGCGGAACCTCCTTTACCGGGTATTTGGGAGATGCGACCGTCGCCGCCGCCTAGAGCTGGGCATGTGGAGAAGTACGCTTGCGGCTTGTTTAACAGAGTTACAGAAGGCGAAAAAGAAGAAGAAGAAACAGAAAAAAAGAAGAGCGAAAGAGAAGCGAAGTAAATACGCGACGATAATACTAACTATGCGCTGCTGAGTATAAATAACGACCGCATATCAAGATTGACTCTCTCTCCTACTTGTATCGCACCAACTCAATTCTATACCGATCGTTCTGCTGCTCCAAAATTTCTTTCACTTCTACTCTTCCTCTTCCTCGGCAACTAATCATATCACCTTGCCCAACTGTCGCGTTCTTCTTTTCGCACACGTTGTAGTTTAGCTTCACGTTTCCTTTTACGATATCCTCACCCATCTTACTTCTCGCACACCGAAATCCAGCAGATGCCACGGCGTCTAACCGAAGCGAGGCTTCGTAAGTTCTTACCGGTTCTTGAACCTGCGCGCCTTGGGCGCCTTCTAATTCGCTAAGAGGAAAAAGCTCCACGGTCACTTTAACCGTGCGCACAGATTCCAACGCTCTCGTCAAGAAAACCGCAATCGCAGGCGTCGCCAAAACTTTCGCTCCACCCTCGGAAGAATTATTGACCAAGATGTCTCCAATCTTCTCGCGTTTCACGCCGGCGTTGAGCACCGCGCCTAAAAAATCCGGATGCGACGCCGGATCGAACGCAAACTTTCCGCTTATGTTCACGCACGCGATCGCGCAGTTGTTCGTATCCACTTCACCTTCGTCCTCTTCGTTCGCGAAAAACTCATCTTTCTTCGCCAACTCGAACAGTTCTTCGCTGTTGTCCCGTCTCGCGAGCAGAACCCTCTGCTGTTCCGCCCCGGAAAATCCTCCGAACCTGTTGCACACAATCGCTTCTCCAAAGTTTTTCTTCACCGCGGCTTCGATCCAATCGCACAACGGAGGAGAATAGAAGTCGGTGATTTCGCACGACCAAACTTTCTCCGCTCTTTTCGCTTGTTCTAACGCTCGCGTGACGTCTTTCTGGAACGCCGAGGGCATGCTTCCCGGGAACTCGTATCTCGAGTTTTCATTCTTCTTTTTGTTTGCTTTGCTTTTCTGTTGTTGCTGAGCGTGGATTCTCTTATTCACCCGGACGCGCGCTCCCGTTTGGTCGCTGGTTGACGGGACACTGTTCGTGGTGACGCGATGCGAGAGCAGGAGGCGAGAACGCGCCGCGGAGGACATGTGTTTTTTGTCTCTCTGGAGGTGATTAGTGAAGCCAAATTTCCCCTAAGTGAGAGGAGTGGATGTGTAGGTGTGATATTTCTTTCACCTTTTAAACGCGAGCGCCGCCGATGGGATGAACAAAATAACAATACAACACTAATAACACGATATAAATATACGTCATCCGATCATCTCTCTTTCTTTCTCTCTTCTCTTTATTATCTGCTGTTGGACAACTTACAGACGCAGTCGTATACGTTCGCGCCTAACCTCTTGGCGTTGATTTCAGATTTCACCATCGCCAAGTTCAAGACGTCCACGTGCGGTTGCACGTATTTGCCGCACTCCCAGTTCGATTCTAAGGAGCGGCCCATGCCATCTAAAACGACGAGCCACTTCAGCTTTTTACCTTCCATGTCGACTCCACCGACTGTATCTTCGCGCTTGACCCAATCGTTGATATCTTTGCCGGTGGCGTTCAAGTTGAGTAACGTGGACGCTTGGCCGGAGGAGAGGAGGGCGATTTTGCCGTTTTCGCGGTACAGTTGTAAATACTCTGGGTCGTGTTGTTCGCACACCTGGTAAAACTCTTCGAGTTCGTTGATGGTGACGTCATTCAGCGCGGCCAATTCGTTCGCGACCAACGCGACTTTCGCGCCTTTAGTTCTTTTGGCCAATTCTCTCGCTAATAGCGTCATCCCTAAGACGTCCGCGCCGGCGTTATCGCAAAACACGCACACGCGGTCGTACTCGTTCGCTCGCAACTCATCCAAATCGTCACACAACCACTCGCTATTTCTCACTCGTTTCCTCGATGCCTCAAACGCAAACTGTAAATCCTCGCTGTTCTTAAACGCAAACTTATTCGAATCTCCTTTAAACGAGCTCCCGCCGACGACGTTTTGCACCGCCTGCGCCGCTCCAGCATCGAACAAGTTCCCCGCCAACGCGATTTCAATCGCAGATTTCAACGAATCCTCCGAATTATCCACGTCATCTCTCAACGATTGAAACAAAACGTCCGAGCACAGCGCGTTCTCCGACGCTTTCACCGCGCGAAACAAATCCGGCAACCCGTATTCCCGCAACAACTTCTCCTTCTCGCTGACCACGTTCAACAACGTCCCGCCTTGATACGCATCGCTCTCTACGCTCGATAAAAACATATCGTATTTTCTCTCCCACTCGTGATACCTCTCCAGAAAACTCTCGTCCTCCTGGTGAAACATATCCTTCGTCCGTTTCGCGTTCGCCCTGTGAGACGGGTGTTGACTTCTCAACAGAACCACCCACGCGGCGCGAATGGCCACGTCCGAGGCGTGCGCATCGCACACGCCAGGAGAAACGTGCGTGTACGACGATGACGACAAAAGTTGTTCTCGCGCAGAGTCGTTTGCGAACGACAGCAGTGGAAACGGTGACGCTTCGGACGGTTTCGCCGACCCATTCTCGCTTATCGTCTCCCCGGTGTCTGATGAAGAAGCGCAGCAAAACTCTCCATCTCTCTTTAAACGACGACGATTTAGACGACGATTCAGACGACGATGAGAACAACAACGACTTTTGAGCTTAGGAGAAGAGAAAGCACGAGACGTGGAGGCGAACGCGTGCGTGGAATATCTCGCCGATATCTGGGGGGCAGTCATTTCAGAGTGAAGAAAATTTTCCATTTTATCCAAAGAGTAATACTAAAATACAGACATTTTTTATCACAACGAAGGAGGTATCCACATGCACCTCTTCAACAAGATGGCGACGATGGCGACGATTAAGCACACGGAGATGGAGTCGAGAAGTTTTATAGCTGAAGTCCGATGATCGGGGTCTCTTTGTTGTCGTCGTCGTTGTTGTTGTTGTTGTTGTTGTTGTTCTGGCGAGGCGGGTCTCCGCTCGATGCTGCGCGTGGTTGTTTGCGTTGTTCTACTATTTCTTTGTCTTTGTACATCGTCGTCGTTCTCGTTGTTCTCGTTATTGGCGGCGTTTCGAGGCGAAGGAGTAGGTGATGGTGTTTGTTGTTGTTGTTGTTGTTGTTCTCTCGGTTGCGTGCGTTGTTGTTGTTGTTGTTGTTGTTCTAGCGTAGCCGTGGATGTCGTCGGCGCCTCGGCGTTCGTTCCGTTCCCACCATCACTCCTCTCCCGAGCATCTTTTTCTTCCCTTTCTCTTTTCTCCATCGCCATCTTCCTCGCCGCTTGTTTCGCTTTTCCCATTCGTCCTAACATTTTCTCGTGTACCAGTCTCGTGACTTCTCTTCTCTTTTCGCTCCCAAAGGTAAAATTAACCTCCTTCGCTCGACTCTTCTCCGCGAGTTCTCTCCTTTGCTCTTCGCTAAAATCAATCCCACCTAACGCGCCTTCGCTCGGTGTCACCATAAACGCTCGAATCGCCGTCAACGCCGTCCTCACCGACCAACTCGGTTGCCAATGTTCCGCGTGGTACGACGTAATCGACAAACAGATTTTCGTCAACGTTTCGAATCTGCCGTTTGGCGTCAAGAGCATAAAGTTTGGCGGTTTGAACGGGTACTCCACCGGGAGTAAAATGCGACCGTGGTATATGCCGCCTTCAAACGCAGTGCCTGTTATTTGATTATGGGGCGGGGGAAGAGAGAGAGAGAGAGAGAGAGATTGCGTGTGAGTATTCGACGCGTAACCGCCAACACAGCGAAAGACAACAGAGAGAGAAAGAAGCACAAACACACAAACACGAAGAACAAACAGACGACAACGAAGAGCATCTCTCCTCTCTCGCGTACCTTCCGCGCCGTATATCGCAAAGTGCCACTCAAAAATATCGTCCTCCAGCGGTTCCGCCCACGTGGCAAACGCGTTGTTATCCACCATCATCGACCCGTCCTTCTCCTGTTGTTGGTCGTCGTCGGTTCCATCTTCCATCTGCCTTTCGCTCTCGAGGAATTCTTTCACCTCTTGAGAGATGCGTCGAACGGCGTTGTTCGAGGAGGAGAATTTAGACGTCATGGTACTCTTTATTCTTATCGGGAGGAGGAGAGATTATGATGGTGGTTTTGACCGGTTGAAAGCGCAGATAATAGACGCGCGCGTGCGGAAGAGAAAGTTCTGAGGCGTTTGGGGAAATCCATTTCCCCTCAAATCTTCTAAGCGCTCTTATACGAATAAACACGCATGTCTCCTTCTCCTTTTCGAAGCGAAGGAGAGGACAGAAGACGACGACGATCGAAATCTCCCTCGCCGTCGTCTTCGTCTTTCTCTCGCGAGAGGAGGAGGAGGAGGATTAGACGAGAGAGAAGATCCGACGATGATGATTTTTCCGACAGCGGAGACGAAGAAAGACGGACGAGAAGAAGAAGACGAAGAAGAAGAGATCGAAGTTCCTCTCTTTCGGAAGAAGAATTCGACGAAGAGGAGAGACGACGAAAAGGACGACGAGGAGATTCTTTTACTCGAAGAGCGAGGAGGAGAAGGAGTTATTCATCGCGAAGCCGGTCGCGCGAGGATGATGATGGTGATGACACGAGAGATGGTCGTTACGAGAGCAGCCGCCGAGACCGCTCTCGCCGCGAGTTTGATGAGTACGAAAGAAGACCAATGCGAGAGGAAGAAGGTGGTCGTCGTTGTGATGATGATGATCGTTATTATGATCATCGTCATCGACGCGACGACGACAGAGAATTCGCGAGACGAGACGGGGGCGAAGACCTCGATGTCGATGTTCCTCCTCCGTTCGCGCGAGGCGAGATTCGGAAAGGTATCGTGCGTTCGATTCAGCCGTACGGATTGTTCGTGCGTTTGATGGAGGAAGCGGAGGAGGAGAATAAAGAGGACGTATACGGAGGAGGAGGAGGAAGAGGAGGAAGAGGAAGGAGACATTTACCGGATGGTTTAGTCCACGCGAGTCAAGTTTCGAACGATATCACGTTCCAAAGAGACGATACGGACGAGGCGAAAGTGCAGTCTTTGTCGTACTTTTTCCCGGTGGATGCGAAAGTGTTTGCGAAAGTTTTAAAATGCGAGAAAGATCCCGCGAGAGGGTGGAAAGTGAGTTTATCGATGAAAAATGTCGATCAAGAGAGCGGGGAAGACAAGGATCCAGAGAACAGAGAAAATGGATTTAACGCTAATAACAACACGAATAACAACCACGATGGATATAGAAATAACAACAACAACGCGTCGACGGCATCGTTCACGGCTGATTTATTCGGCGTGTACGAAGGCAAAGTATCTTCGATTAAACCGTACGGCGTATTTGTAAATTTAGAAAATACTCGAACGTCGGCTTTGATTCACGTTTCCGAGATTAGCGAACACTTACGGTTTTCTAGAGAAGATACGGACGAGGATAAAGTTATGGGAATTGAAGGAGTTTTGTCGGTTGGCGAATCGTGCTTCGTTAAAATAATCGAAATGAAACCGCCGGAAAGCGAACGCGATCGAATGAAACTCTCCGGGTCGATTCGACTCGTCGATCAGAAATCGGGCGAAGATCTAGATCCGGAAAACAGGAAACTTCGCGAACGACGCGACGGTGGTGGTGGAGGCGATGGCGGACGATTCAACAAGAAACCCGTCGGCGCAGACGCTGGCGAAAAAGTGCAACCTGGCGGCATCGTCCACTGGGGACACGAAAAAGCCGACGTCAAAGAACAGAGCAAAAACGCATACGATTTCGTCGTCGACGTCGAAGACGACCAAAAACACGAACCGAAAGCGGACGACTATTCCAAACCGAGGTTTGGTCACGGATTAGAAGGGTACGTCCCGGAAATCAAAAAAGGCAAGAAGAGGAAAGACTCGTCGTCGTCCAAAAAAGACAAGAAGAAAGATTCGAAGAAACGCAAGAAGCGGGAGAAGAAAGAGAAGAAGAAGAGAAAGAAGAGCAGGAAGCGAGACAAGAGAAAGAAGAAGAGCAGTTCCTCCTCTCACTCCTCCTCCTCCTCCGACTCCGATAGTTACAGCAGTAGCTCGTATTAATCTTAAAGTATAAAGCTCATAATAATTTTTCATTCAATATAAATGATATGATTTGAAAGCTCGACACGCGCATACTAATCGATGCTAGTTCGACGCTATTAAAATACGTATATATATTCATCAATATATATATATAAATCCTCTCGCACAGAGTAGTGGTTGTATAACATTCGTAAGAATCTCACAACTCCTTCATCGTCGCCGTGTCGTATTTACCCGTGTGCCTATCCATCCCTTCCTTTCTATCCTTCTTCTTCTTCTTCCACTCGGCTTTCGACACGCACTGCGGCGACAACTCGTAACACACGTACTGTTCGACGTTCGTCTCGTTCAACTTCTCCTCGTACAACAACGTCTGCAACTCTTCCTCCACTTCCTCCATCACTCGTTCGCAGTACGTCTGAATCTCTCTCTGTTCCGTTTTCGCTTGCGCGCCTCGAACCGTCCCTTTCGGCGCTTTATACCACGAGTCCTCCGTCTCGTTTCGAGATAAGTCCGCTTTGCTCAGTTGATAATCCGGAACTCTGCTCGTCTCGCAAAAATCCTCCACGAGCTCTAAGTATCTCTGTTCGGAGACCGAGTACGGAATTAACTTCCCGTATCGTTGGCCTTTAGAATCCAAGCGACCTCGCATGTCGATGTGGTTTCTTTGCTTGTTTTCTTTGTTCAAAGCTTCTTGGAGTTCCGCGGAGACTGCTTTACAGGCGGAACATTTCCCCGCGATGGCATACGCTTTCTCCGGGAATAGTGCGACGATGATGGCGCAGAAACAGAACGTCTCGAGGAGGAAATGATGGCGACGACGTGCCACCATCTTTTTCAAACGATTAAAACAACAACAAGAGATGCTCGAGACGACAACAACACCGAGCAGCGCAGATGATCGATTTTTTTCTCTCTGACGTTTCCTCGATGGATTTTTTGGATCTTCTTTTCGGAAAGGAAAAATCGAGAACAAATACTACACGTCGTGGTTGGTTGCGTCGGATGACGCGGGATGAGTAGTACGCGCGTTGAATACTTCTTTCTTTCTTTCTATTGTTACTCGATCGATGATGACATCTTTTCGCATTTTCAATGATTTGGAGTTAGAAGTGCTGCTATTTTTATTATAATACTCGTATAAATATATTCGTATTCGATTTTTATCATCCCGCTCTGGCTCGAATTTGCTCTAACCTTTTGACGATTTCTGACGGCGTGCGGTCCATCTCTTCGCTTATGCGTCGCTGCGCGTCAGCGCCGAGTCGACCGAATTGTTCGCACAAGTCACCGTCGACGACCGCTTTGACCGGGAAGTAGGAGGAGCGGAAGGCGCCGTGTTCGTTGCCTAAGACTGGCGGCGCTTCTATGCGCAAGTGCATTTCGAGGTGGGTGCAGAAATCGGCTTCGTCTTTGCTCGCAAACGGGACGAAAGCGCCGAGCGCGCCGCCGAGAGTGGCGTAGACAATGACTTCGGAACCACCGGTTTGTAACGCGCATTTTGTCAAGGAACAGATGACGTCGCCGACGTGGAATTGAGCGCAGGCTTGAAGCTTGTTGTTCGCGCCGTTGAGCGCGCCGAGGGCCGCCGAGGACGTCAACGCCGCGTGTTTGCCGCCGGAAATGTCCGATTCGATTTCGTCTGACACGTCTTTTGGGAGACGCAAGGCAGCAAAGTTCCCGAATTTATCCGAGACGGCTACCGTGTCGCGATCTAAGGGGAGCATGGAGGTGACGTACCGCGGCGCGATGTCGTCGGCGAAGATGTGCATGGAACATTCCTGGTCGTCTTCGCGAACGTACTTGACAAAGAAGGCGGATTCGCAGGCGTCGGTGACGAAAAAGCGGTCGCCGGAGCATCGAATATCGTTGATGAAACTCGGAAACTTTTGCGCGCACTCGGCTTTGCGCAATAATTTCTTCTTACCGAAGTCATACAGGCGTAAAACGTCGTCGACGCCGACCAGTAGTTTGCCTTCAAAATTTCGCAACGCAAACGGCGCGCCTTCGCAAGGGGTTTCGTGCACCAGTTCTAAACCGGTGATGGCTTTGTTCGCTCCAGATTTCCCGTTCGCAGTTGTTTCGCCATTCGATGATTTCCCACCGCCGCGTTTGTATCTGTAACATCGAATCATGCCGCCATCGCAATCGCGAGGTTGGAGCACAAAATTCTTCGCGGAACCGACGACTAATAACACTTCGTCCGCTTTGGCGAAATAGGCGTGCGCGACGGAAACAAGACGTTCGTTGTTTTTAATCTCTTGCACGCACAAAGTTTCCGCGTTGGCCGCATCGACAATGTGAACGCACGATGACCAGTTGTTATTGTCGTTCGCGGTCGATTTCGGCGCGCCAAACTGCTCGATGGGTGCTAATTGATACGCGTCGTCTTCTTCGTCCTCTTCTTCGTCCTCTTCTTCGTTTTTCTTCGGTTTCTTTGCCGGAGGCGCTTCGACGATGTATTCGTTCCTCGTCTCTTCGCCAGTTCTATCCTCAAATCCAATTATGCCTCTATCGGTTTCAATTATCGCGACGACGTCGGGGTCGTCTGGATGCGTCGACATGGCGCGCGGCGTGTATCTCGCTTTTTCTGAGCTTTGCGAAAAAGCTTCTCCAAGATTTTCGCACGCTAAAATCCGTAAACTTCCATCCACGACGGCAACGATACCTTCAGGAACTTGTTCCGAAGCGAAGCCACACGCGCGGTCGATGGTTTCGTGACATGCTGGGACGATTGAAAATCGACCGTTTTCGTTGAAGCCCAACCACGGTCGCGTGGATAAAGCTACGAATCCAGACTCTTCGTTCATTTCGATGCGATTGAGTTTCGGAGGTCTTTGGCCAACAAAGCGCGAGCGCGCGTCAGACAGTGCGCCGGAAACGCGATCGACTTCACACCTGACTAAAATGCCGTTAGATAAGCCAACGTTCAAGAACATGGACGGCGGCGCGCTGCTGCCCGCTTTTTTGTTCTTCGTGGTCTTATTGTTCACCTCTAAAAGCAAGACAGATTCTGGCGGCGACGGGGTCGCTTGGACGCCGACCGTTCGCAACGCTTCTCCTGGATTCAATGATAACACTCGAACGGTAGAATCGTAACCAGCAACGGCGGCAAACTTGGCTCGCAAAGATCCATCCGGAATCGGCGGGATGTCCACGCTGACAACCTCCGAGCTCGTTTCAATCTTTTCAATCTCCAAAAGTTGTCCAGCTTCGTCTAATTCGAAATACACGAGTTCGCCACCGGTTAAGGCAACGATCGCTTGACCTCGGTTACACGCGCACGCGGTGATTTTCTTCCTGCCCGGCGCTCGCCATTCGTTGACGCCTTTGTTGTTTCCGCGAACGTGTCGCACGCCGCTCGGGTGGATCTGAATCAAAGACCCGTCGTCGTCATCTCCTAACGCGGAAACAGCTAACGTCGACGACGTGGCGAGAATACCAGTATCAGTGACCTCCTCGACGGTATCGCCGATGGATAATACCAAAGTCGCGTTCGTAAACGAGACGACGATGTACGCGTCCGTGGTATCGCTTTTCGATTTACGAATGGTGAAAACGCCGTTTGGATTCCCGGGGAGCGGCGAACGCGCCATTTCTGAAAGCGGTACGCCTTGACGCAACACGCGAAACGTCGAGCGCGGACCTTGGCCGCACAGAGCTAATAAACGAGGCGTTTCTTCCTTTCTCGAGATGTTCGACGCTAACGCGATGGTTGGCGAAAGCGATTCGATTTCATCAATCAAGGCGAGGTTTTTCAGTTTTCTCGGGTTGAAAAACACCGGTTGAAAGTTGTCTTCTTCTTCGTCGTCCTCGTCGTCGTTCTTGCCTCTTCCTTTCTTCTTCGTTGCGTTGTCAATTTTCTTTAAAGTTTTCGAGGAAGATTCCGCAGACTCTTCGTCGTCGCCGAGCGCGATGAACTGAAACAACGCGTGCGCGCCAAACTCAGACCCGCAAAATAAAAATCCAGTCTTCAACACGCACAACGCGCTGCACACCGGCACCGTATCGAAATACTTCATCTTCAATTCTGAAACTTTTCTATTCGTCCAATCTAAGGTTACTTTATAACAGTCGCCGTATTCGCTCTGCGCGATGAAGAAAAACCCGTTTTTACTTCGGTGCGACGCGAACGAGGCGATCAAAACGCCTCTTTCCGCATCCAAACTCGTTCGTCTCGGAATGACGCACCGAATTTCCTCGTGTTTCTCCGCTCTGTACACCAAGAAGTTTTCGCAACAGACAATCACTCCGCCCGGTCCGTCGCTTCCTCCCGGCACCGGTATCAACTTATTCGCTCCGTTATCAACCGGTTCCGACCACTTCCTCGCCACGTGATTCAATCCTAAATCGAGCTCGTAATACGTCAGCATCTTCTGCGCTTCCGCGGCGGCTTCTCCCGTATCGTCCACGTCCGCTTCTCCGTAAAACAACTCAATCGCCATAAACCCGGGATTCTCCAACCCGTTGTCCAAAGCGCACACGTCGAAGGCAATCGTCTTCCCTTTATTCGCCTCTAAAGGACTACTGATGGTTAAATTCGCCTGAGAATCCCTGTTCAAAACGTACACCACTTTTTGCTTCTCTAACGCGGCTAACATGACCGCTCTTCCTTTCGGATCCACGCAGCAAAACTGCCCCGGTACCACTCGCCGCACGCCCGACTTCCCGAACGTTTCTTTATGCACTTGCTCGAACTGATTCTTCTCCGCATCAAATCTCAAAACCACTATCCTCCCCGAATCCGACCCGATAACCACGTGATCTTTGTTCGCACCGGCTAAGCGAAACGCGGCCATCGATCGAATAATCCCGAAACACTCCCGAAACGCGATCGATTTCAGTTTCCCGTGTTGGTCCGGTCGCAGTAATTCAATCGCCGTCCCTTTACTCGCGATGATTTCTTGCACTTTCGGCGCGGAAAAATTGCCGTTAATCGCCGTTTGGCACGCGCCTGGGCGTTGTAACGTCACGTTGTACAGGTGCATCCTTTCTCTTCCTCACTTTTGTGTTTCTGGAATTACGTACTCTCGTTCGTGCGTGATATTAGTCTGTACGTGTTGCTTTTCTC
>Ga0182093_1081744_pt1 | contig 13273 bp, 10 predicted proteins | sample 041ome_21_FD_127776 | JGI IMG/M metagenome (GOLD analysis project Ga0182093, IMG submission 127776) | Metatranscriptome of coastal salt marsh microbial communities from the Groves Creek Marsh, Georgia, USA - 041411BS metaT (Metagenome... | ecosystem: Environmental > Aquatic > Marine > Intertidal...
AAAGCTCCTCGTCGAACGGGTGCGCACTCAACGCCCAACCGAGCGCGCAAGTCATTGGGAAATGCCGGGTAGTACGGGGCTGGAATCATCACAAAATCATCTTCATTCGCGACGCAAAATGCTAAATTCTCAATTACCGCACCGGCACCGCTGGAGATGATGATATTCTCCGGAGTGAGCGTCCTGTCCAACGCTTTCGCAACAGACGTCCCGGCGGTTGCCACCCGCTTGCGTAAGTGCGCCGCCATAGCCTTGCGCAACCGCGCGCTACCCTTCATATCATCATACGACGCACTAGAGTCTGGAATTGTGTCTTCTTTCGTCAATGCCTCGCGTAGTCGCTGCTGAATCGCGTCGACAGTGAGCTGGTTTTGAGCCACAGCGAGGTTGATGAAACCACGCGGATTGGTTTCGGCGTCGTACGGATCACTGAACGTTCGAACGAATGCATCGAAATAGGTAAACGGTCGTTGTTTCGCTCGATTCCCTCGTGCACTGAGCGTCGTTGTCGGCACGCCACCAGACATGGCGCGCACTGAGGAGAAAGAAAGGTAGTTAGTTCGTTGAGGCTAGTTTTACAAGAACAACACGTCGAAAGCACTACAAGTACAACGTTCATCGCAAAAATGGCTGCATAATTGCCGAATGATTGAACGTGAAGTTATTCAACGCTGAAAATGGCTCGTAAGCTATGGCGGCATCGTTCTCGTCGTCGCTGACATCGTCTAAAGAAGCCATGATTTCCTGTTCCAAGTCTTCGAGCGTCATCGTCTTCCCACGCCCGGCGGCTGGGGACTGTGCGGCGATCACGTTGTTCATGCGTGGCTTTGGTTGCTTCGACTGCTTTTTCTTCACCCAGGCCGCGATGGCTTTCAACCCAGGAAAACATGACGCGTACTTGCCCCTGTACTTGTGAAGTTCACCGTCCGGTAAGTCAAAAATCCAAATTGGGTTCCACACAATGTCGGAAATTTCCTTACGCGTGTGCGTCAAGAATTTCGTTTCCTCAGAGATCCCTTGAATTATAAATAAAGTGTTTTTTTGCGTCCACTTCCCTTGCGCCGTGTTCATATCCTTGCCAAGTTTACGGTAAAAGTGCACCTTGTCCTCTTCAACGATGAAGTCACGAATGTTGACCCCAATCTCTTCCTCAACCTCGCGTGCCGCGCACTCGGACTCCGTCTCACCTGCATCCATTTTTCCTTTGGGAAATCCCAAACTCTTCGAATTCGAGCCCCACCCACGAACCATCAAACACTTGTCCATGGCCGGGTTCAACAGCACCGCGCCGCACGTCGGAATTGAAAACTTGTACGCCAAAAACTTGTCATAGGTTGTCGAAATATCCTTCGCCATCGCCATCGATTTCAACTGCGGCACAATCTCAAACATATTTGTCACAAACGCTCTCAACTTCAGCACCGGCAATGAGGCATCCTTTTCGCGTATAAAATCTTCGTAATACCAGTGCGCTTGCTCCACGAGAAACAACAGACGATTCCCATCTGCAAGCTCCTCTGGTGGCGCATTCAACACAAACCTCGCCGCGAGCTCCATGTATACCTCAGACTGCTTACCCGACACATTTTTTATCTGAGCCTCCTTGGCCGCCTTCTTCTGCGCCTTCTTCGACGTGACCGCTACGTCAGCGGCATTCAGCTCAATCGCACCCGTGTCTACGTCGTCACCACCGCCGGTGGCATCGCCCCTATCGACCCCATCCGCGGCGGCTTTCTTCTTTTTCGCCATGCTTCACGCGGGCGCCTGTTGCGACTCGCGTCGTGCGCACGCGTGCGTTACAATGGCGATCCGGCGAAAGGAATAAAACCACACTTTGCGCCGCACGCGTTCGGCGCAGCGTTGGGCCTCGCAATCGCAATCGCGCGCGATGGTGGCCCCAGCGCACGCATTCACGGTGACGTACGACATCGATGCGCCGTCGAAGAAAGATGCGCAGATGATCGTCGATGCGATATGCCTCGAACAAACCGTGGAGCTGCCTGAATCTTTGGTGCCACCTGGGACGTGGATTAACGAGCACGTCGTGGGAAAGTGCGTGGAGTGCGTGGAAGTGAATGATGGGCATCATCGAGGGGTGATGTATCGCGCGAAAGTGCGATATAGCGATGATACGAGCGGGTTTGAGCTTCCACAGTTGATAAACGTGATTTTTGGCAACTCGAGCTTGAAGGAACGAGCGCGCGTGTCAGACGTGGAGTTTAGCGCGGAGATGCTCGCCAGGTTTCATGGTCCGCGGTTTGGCGTCAAAGGGTTGAGGAAACTGCTTGGCGTCGAGCGAGGGCCGTTGGTGATGACGGCGTTGAAGCCTATGGGGACGCCGAGCGAAAAGTTGGCGGAGATGTGCTACGCGTTTGCCAAGGGTGGCATAGACGTCATTAAAGATGATCATGGACTGGCAAACCAAAGATATGCGCCATATGAAGAACGTGTTCGAGCGTGTTGTGCCGCAGTGCGAAGGGCAAACGAAGAAACGGGACGGAAGTGTATATATGCGCCATGTATTAACGCGCCGGCGCACTTGGTGGTGTCGCGAGCGAAATTTGCCAAAGCCGCCGGAGCCGGAGCGGTGTTGATGATCCCTGGACTCACTGGCTTGGATAGCATGCGCATGTTGGCAGAAGACCCAGAATTTGGGTTACCCATCATCGCACATCCGGCGATTTTGGGAGCAATGCTCGGTGGTGGTCCGCGAGACGAGGTTCGAGGCTTCACGCATGGCGTCTTACTTGGATTGTTACCGCGGTTGGCAGGTGCAGACGCGACGATTTTTCCGAGCTTTGGTGGTCGGTTTGGTTTCAGCGTAGAAGAGTGCAAGGCCATCGCACACGGTTCTCGACGTCCGCTCGGGCACTACCCGGCAATTTTACCTTCTCCTGGCGGCGGCATGACGCTCGACAAAGTCAAAACCATGATAAATACTTACAGCCAAGACGTGCTGCTGCTCGTTGGTGGCTCGCTGTACAGTCACAGTTCGGACTTGACCGCAAATGCGCGACACATTCTCGCCATGGCTGGACGCACGGATATTTATGGTCCGAAAGAGTTGCCGCACGGCGCCACGCCGACGTCTCTGTACAACACCCCTGGCTCATCAAGCGGTGCGACGTTTACGCCGGGTAGTGGTATGCGACCAAAGCTCAAGCTTGCATCGGGTACTCCGGGTCCATATCCGACCACACCGACATCATATCCTGTTACTCCGCAAAGCACATATCCTGCAGCGCCGCCGTCAACACCGTTGAGCATGGATCCCGAAGCGGTGAAAGTCATGAGTGCGCTCAAAGATAAAAACGCCGCGCTCGAGTCTAAGATTGACGAGCTCACGGTGCTGGTAAAGCATTTGATGGCGGAACAGGCCAAGGGTAATGCCACAAAGCATGCCAGCACTGGACCTCTTGAAGGCAACCATAGCAAGGTGCTTAATAGAAAACAAGGCGAGTTCCAATGGGAACGAGTGCCGCAGGAAATGTATAAGATGGATGGTGCAAGTTTTAAGAATTGCTCACGCATCGAGCTCATTGGTAAACGTGGAGAGAGCCCGTGCTTTCACGTGCGCTACTTTGAGGTTGCCCCCGGTGGATGGACGACTCTGGAGCATCACCAACACGAGCATGTCGTCATCGCGCTCAGAGGCGAGGGTGAGGTACAACTCGGACTTGAAGCGTACCCACTCGCATTAGGCGATGTGGCATATACAGCTCCGGGAGACGTACATCAGCTTCGGTGTAAACCAGATGCTAAAGACGCATTTGGTTTCATCTGCGTCGTCGCATCTGATCGGGATCGACCAGTAGAGGATGAGCCATACGAGTTGCTCAAATCGTGCAAGCTTGCGCATATGTTGGACGAAGACGTTCGCATCGCGCTCGAAGCACAGATTAAGCACCGGGCCGAACACAAAGCTGCCCATGGTGCCGTCGCTGAAGGGTCTGCGTGCGAATGGAAGCCTGGTATGAAGAAGAAACAAGCGACGGCTGTTGCCGAAGGCTCTGCGTGTGAGTTCACACCAAAATCCAAGGCAAAGTCTGCGACTCCTAGAAGATACTTTCCTTGATCATAGAAAAACTATTCTTTTATTGTTGTTAATAAAATACAGCTACGTGCTAGTCGTTGACTTACAAGCCTTCCGCCATCATTATTTCATCAAGCTTTGGGTCGCGTGCCAAGTCTTCGAGGCTCTGGCGAAAGCCTTTGACGAGTCGTTCAACATCTGATTGCGTGATTTGATGGTGGAAAACCACGCGAATCATGGCAGGTCTAGCGCTCCATGGCAGTACTAAAACGCCATGGCTCTCTTCAAGTTCACGCACGACCGCGTCGGCGGTTATGCCGGGCACAGTAACTGTCACTAGCACCATGTTTGAGTCTGGAGCAAGACACTCGATACCAGGCGCGCCGGCAAGACTTTTCGCAAATGACTGTGCCAGTATATGGTCCGAGCGCAACTTTGGGAATACTTCATCAATAGCCACGAGTGCTGGAGCGGCAAGCACGCCGACTTGACGCATAGACCCGCCTAAAGCTTTCCTGAAGCGTTTGGCTCGCTGAATAAACTCCACAGGCCCACACAGCACAGACCCCACCGGTGCGCCGATAGCCTTGCTTAAGCAAACGCTCACTGAATCGCACCCAACGACGAGTTCCCCTGGACTCTTCCCGAGTGCTACAGCAGCATTCCAAATTCTTGCGCCATCCATGTGCACCTTGACGCCAAATTGAGCGCACAACGCCGCCACGCTTCGCACGTACTCGCAGCTCAACACCTTGCCCCCAGTCTTGTTATGGGTATTCTCCAGACACACTGCCTTAGTCACTGGAAAGTGATCGTCTCGTACCTGACGTATCGCGTCTTCAATATCTTCGAGCGCCATGGTGCCATCGCTCGCGTTCGGTACCGCTCTCGGGTGCGCGCCTCCAATCGTTGCGATTCCGCCTTGCTCGTACAAGTGCACGTGCGACTTCGAGCCAACGATAACTTCCGACCCGCGCTCGTCACACCACGTGCTAATGGCAAGCAGGTTGGCCATCGTGCCGCTCGGCACGAACACCGCCGCGGGGTAGCCGAAGATTGCGCTCACTTTCGCTTCTAACTGCTTCACCGTTAGGTCGTCACCGAGCACGTCGTCACCGACGATGGCGTCGCGCATCGCGTCGCGCATCGCGGGCGTGGGTTTCGTCACCGTGTCCGAGCGCGCGTCGACGACGCCCGGCGAGAGACACATCTTTGCGCGCATGATGAGCGCGAGCGAGGTGAGAAGTGTCGTCACTTGCACGCGCATGGGCCGCACCCTCATCGTCGACGGTGCGACGATACGAGATGTGACATCGTTGAGGACATTGGCATCGTCGTCCTCCTCCTCCTCCTCGAGGACGATGTCGACGAGTGAGACGACGCAGGTGTTGCGAGAGCTCACGTTGCTGAGTGCTGGTGGTTGGTACACTTTAACAAAAGACGCATCTGAGACCGTTCTCACGACGATTGAGGGCGCTATGCGCGATGTGAGCGAATGTGATGATAACGGTGGTGGTACATTGATGTACATGCGCGCGCTAGAGCGGTGCGTGCAGGCGTCAGGGGCGGTGCTGGGCCAGAAGAAGTGGTTACGACTGAAGCGCGCGTTGAAAGAGTTTGCCGTGGCGCGCGCGAGATTGGTCGTAAAGCGAACGCGTTTCGATAACGGGTGCGCGATGGATGCTTTGAGCATGGATGTTTTGATTGAAATCTTGTCGAGGTGCGACGTCGAAACGTTGAAAGCTTCAGCGTGTGTGTCGAAGGATTTTCGAGAGGCTGCTGCCATCGTCGCCGCGACGGCGACTACGCACGCTAACGCTGATGATTTCCCTCGAGTGAGATGTTTGAAGTGTAAAAAGTACATGTGGCGGAGTCAAATGGATGAATTATCGTGCCTGAGCTCGAAGCATAGACATACGTTAGGTGAGACGCTTAGAGGCGGACTTTGGAAGTATGCGTTTCGCCGCGAATTGCGTCGTCGTCGATGTCGCTACATAGATGAAGACTCTGATGATTCTAGCAATGATAACGCATCGAGTAGCGAGGAAGATGACAACGACCAATCAGAGTCCACTTTCAAAGAGAGAAAGTTCTGGACTATCGGTAGATCTTAGTACACTTATTACAGATTTTAGTAACCTGCGGACATTTTAGCATTCAGCGAATCGAGCAAGTCCACTGCGGGGGCAACCTTTTGTTCCACCGAACGTCTATCGTACGTCGATTTTTGCATCTGCAAGGAGTGTCCCATATAAATCGCCAGCGCCTCAAGTTGACGCTCGGATGCATCAGTGCCGCGCAAGTGTGTGACAACCATGTCGCGAATCAAGTGCGGATTTGTACGCTTTCCGGTGAGCCGCATCGCAGTCGTCGTGAACAGACGGTATATCCCTTGCCCATCAAACTGTTCTCCGTTTTTACGAGTGAATAAAAAATCGTGCTTGGGTTTCAGCGCCGCGCGATGTTTGGCGATGAACTCTTCTAATGTTGGGTACAAGTGTTCCGAGAGCACCAGTGGGGGTCGTACTCCGTAATCCTTTCCAGTCTTATAATCCCCAGGCCCGTGACGAATCACCCACTTATCGCCTTCTTTGAACAACGTTTTGCCAATTTTCAACTCACGAATAGTGCGTTGACGATCTGGCACGCACGACAAAATGCCAAAGATTAAATATCTCTGCACACTCCACGCCACAGCAGATTCTGAGCGGAGTTGCCCAACGTAATTTCGCGGCAAACATTCCGACTTGAGATTTTGCACCAAAGTCAAGTACTCGTCCCACTCCAGCCACTTCATGCGCTCGTCGCTAACTTGAGGCGCGCGCTGCGCTCTCATTTTCGCATCCTTGGCCATACGTCGCAACTCCTTCATGATGGGCAAGTCGTGATAAGGCTTTGCCTCGCCCTCACCAGGCTGTGCCCTGCTCTCATGCCCGTGCAAAAACTTGACAGCCGCAATGCACGAACGCGTTACTAATAATTCATAATTTGCCGACGTCTGACGTTGATCGTTGAGCCAAGTGACATACTCAAACGCCGCATCCGCGCTCGCCGCGTCTTTCGACGGAAGCAAGTCTGTGAGCGTAACCTTAGACTTGTCCAATCCCCGCTCGGCGCACATCCACCCTAACGCCCCACGTAAGATGTCTTCGTATTTATTCGCAGTGACGCTCGCGATTGGGGTCTCTTGCGGGCCTAATCTACGAACGGTGAGGAATTTCTTTAGCGCCTTGAACTGCTTCTTCAGCTCGCTCCCGCACTCGTCGAGCGGAAGTCGATAATTTGGCAACCCCATCGGTCGGCGTGTCACCCGCATATTCTCGGTACTTATTCCCGTACGCATGCGTGTTCGTAATCGCGTGTTAGGCATCGCCAAGGATGCATCCATCGCCGGCGCGGTCGGCGTCTTTGGCGACGCCTCCTCCTCCTCCTCCATGAGCGCCGCCGACGCCGCAAATCCCCTCGGCGCGATAACACCCCCATTCAACATCAACGCTCTTTTAAACTCATCCACCAGTTTCACCGGCACACGCATCGCACTCGCCTCATCAATCGACAGCTTGGCCAAATCGCTCGGCGTCGTAAACCAATTCGCCTCGAGCGTCTTCGCGATGGCTTCCCCTTGCCCATCGTCCCGTCCAAGCGCCACCGCACACCGCGTCACAAACGACGTCAAACTCATATCTCTCATCACTCCCGTCGTCGGTTTCGTCATCACGTGCATCGCACGCGACGTCGCCTTGGACACTTTCCCCATCCGCGTCGAAACGTCGATTGACGTTCCCCCGAACGCGCGCCCCCGCGTCACACATGTGACGCCACCAATGTATTAGGGTTTACATGTCCAAAAGTCAACGACGCCCATCCATCCATCCGTGCGATCGGCGCGCCGTCACGCCGTCACTCGTCGACGACGACGCGAACGCACCACCGCGCCCGCGCATACCACCGACATCATGTCCATGCTCGGTCAGAACGTCAATTCGAGCGTGCTGAGCGCGGGCGCGAGCGAGGAAAAGGGCGATCACGCGCGCTTGGCATCGTTCGTCGGCGCGATGGCGATCGGGGACTTGGTGAAGTCAACGCTCGGGCCGAAAGGGATGGATAAGATTTTACAGAACGTTGGACGGTCGAAGAGCGTGAGCGTGACGAATGATGGGGCGACGATATTGAAGTCGATTTATGTGGATAATCCAGCAGCCAAGGTGCTGGTGAATATTAGCAAGGCGCAGGATGATGAAGTCGGGGATGGGACGACGAGCGTGGTGGTGTTTGCGAGCGAGTTGTTGAGACAAGCGGAGCAACTCGTGGCGCAACACGTACACCCGATGACGATTATTCAGGGATTTAGAGAGGCGTGTGAGGCGGCGAAGAAGGCGTTGGAGGATTCGGCAGCGGATAACGCGAGCGACGCGGAGAAGTTTCAAGAAGATTTGATGAACATTGCGAAGACGACGTTGAGTTCAAAAATCTTGACGCACGATAAAGAGCACTTTGCAAAGTTAGCCGTAAAAGCGGTGATGCGATTGAAAGGGTCCGGGAATTTAGAGATGATTCAAATCATTCAAAAGCCAGGCGGGAGCTTGAAGGACTCATTTTTGGACGAAGGCTTTATTTTGGACAAGCGTTTCGGCGTCGGTCAGCCGAAGAGAATCGAAAACGCAAAGATTTTAGTCGCGAACACGCCCATGGATACCGACAAAATTAAGATTTACGGCGCACGTGTGCGCGTAGACTCCATGACCAAGGTTGCAGAAATTGAGCAAGCCGAGCGCGAAAAGATGAAGCGCAAGTGCGAAAAGATCTTGAGCTACGGCATCAACTGTTTCATCAACCGTCAGTTGATTTACAACTACCCCGAACAAATATTCACTGATGCCGGTGTCGCCGCAATTGAGCACGCCGACTTCGAGGGCATCGAACGCTTGGCGTTGGTCACAGGTGGTGACATTTGCTCGACGTTTGACAACCCAGGCGACGTGCAGCTCGGGTCTTGCGACTTGATTGAAGAGATCATGATTGGTGAAGATCGATTAATTCGATTCAGTGGTGTGGCTAAGGGTGAAGCGTGTACGATTGTCCTTCGTGGCGCATCCAAGCACATTTTGGGTGAGGCGGAACGCTCCTTGCACGATGCGCTCTGCGTGTTGACGTCAACGGTGAAGGACAGCAGAGTCATCTACGGTGGCGGATGTTCGGAGATGATCATGTCCAAGGCGGTCGAGGAGCTCGCGGCAAAGACGCCAGGTAAAAGGTCGCTCGCAATGGAATGCTTCGCGAAGGCGTTACGCGCGATTCCTAGCATCATCTGCGACAATGGCGGCTTGGACAGCTCTGAATTGGTGTCGCAAATGCGCGCGTGCCATGCCAAGGGTGACTCTAAGACGGGAATCAACATCTTGACGGGCGAAGTTGGTGACATGCAAAAGTGTGGTGTTGTCGAATGCTTTCGTGTGAAGCAACAAGTGCTCCTTTCGGCGACTGAAGCTGCCGAAATGATTATCCGCGTCGACGACATCATCAAATGCACCCCTCGTCAACGAGAGTAAAAACAATCTACCTACTAGCCACGAATAAGCGCACTAGGTTGACGTTAGACAGATGAATATAAGAAATTAGAGCAATGCGCTGCTTTCAATAAACAATAGAGTTCAAAGTTTCCTATTTCCTACTTCTACGCGTGAGTGCTAAACTAATCGAGTGACTTGCGTCGGATACCCAGCGGCCACTTTGTTTCGCTCGATAAGAGCGAGCAGTGTGTCGCAGTACTTGGCGTGCAGTGCTTTAACTTCTTCTCGCGTTGGGTTCTCATTCTTTTGCACCTTAATCGGCGCACCAATCACCGTCGTGAGTTTTCCACGTGGGAAGCATAATCCCCAGCGGTGAATCAAATCCAAAGAGCGAAACGGAAAGTCAAATTTATATGTCAATTTCTTTCTCAACTCGCGAAATGGGACGTAATCTGGTCCCGTTGCGAGCGATTCTCCGAATGTGTACACTGGAACGAGCGAAGCGCCGGACTGCATCGCGACTTTCACGAATCCATAGGCGTTGCGCAAATACAACTCTTCGACGTCGATGTTGCCCGTGAGAACAACCTCTTTTACCCCACCAACGACTATGCACCCGCTTTCACCTTTACTGAGGTAGTGCTTCATGTTTTTAGCCGTGCACGCCACGAACCCAAGGCTCGAAAGCGCGTCTTTAATCAACGGAAACACTGTGATTAAAAACTCGTTGATGAAAAATCGCACCAGCGGCGCGCGAACCTTTGCCAACGCCGACTTACTCAAAATCAAGTTGTTCACCACCCCGGCCGAGAACAACCCATGTGGGTGCGACGCAAACAGGTATGTGTTTTTCTCGCAGTCCAATTCGCACTCGTGCCCTTTGCCTTCGCCATTATCAAACACCAGCGCCCAACCATTCATTTCGCCCGCGGATAACCAGCAAAAGTATCGGTGCAACGCATTCACTGGCATGCGAATCTTCAACACCGCCGACGCAAAGAGATAAGCGAAGACGTACACGCGACATTTGGGCACGAAAATCACCGCCAATGCGGTGAGAATCGGCGACAGCACCCAAGATGTGTAAATCACGTGCACTGCCAACGCGCTCTGCAAGCGTTTACTCGAGCTCCAAGGCACGTCGGGAATGCCCTTGGCGCGCATGTCAGCCACCATGGCGTCGTGCGTAGCCATGTGTTCGCGCCAAAGCGCACCTTTGGCGACTGATGAGGACGTCATCGATGCTACGCGCGCCGCGCAGTCGTCGCGCCTGGTTTTGAGGTTGGACTGGTGAATGTCACCACGATCGCCATTGACGCACACGCGGGGGCGACGCGCGATGTCACAAACCCCGCTGGGCGAAGCGTTGGAGAAATCCATATGGGAACTTCATCAACTCGAGAAAATTATCGAGCTGGGCGCGGATGACGATGCGCGAGTGGTGGAGAAGATTGAAGATTTCGTGCGCACGCTGACACCATTACGAGAGGCTGCGGACGCACGCGATGACGAGATCGCGGTGGATCTCGTGCGCGAAGTCGATCAAGGGAAGAAACCCATGGGCTTTATGATTGAGCAAATCTTGGAAGCTGGGCGCATGAACGAGGTATGTTGGAAGAGTGTTTTGACGCGTTGAGCGCAATCTTGCGCGTAGGGCTGAAGCGTCTTGTCCACCGACGTCGTACTAACCCCATGCGATTGTTTGTGTCTGTATTTCTCGTTCACAGCTTGTCAAGGGGAAAACGAATGTGTTTAGAGAGTTCCATGACGCGTTAGAACAGAAAACCAAAGAGTTGAATGCGAGCAAAAAGTAAATAGAAGGAACAACGTTTGTCCTGTATTTGTAAAATGAAATTGATGTACAACAAGAGCTAAATGGCTGCCGTATCTCACGCATTTGCAAACAAGCACACGAAAGAATCATCACGCTATTCGACGATATACACTCAATCATTTAACAGCATTGCGACTTCTTGACCCCACGGCTTTGGCTCGTCAAGATGACTCCCGGCGCGCTCGTCGGCGCCGGGGCGCGCGGCAACTTGACGGCAATCTCGTGAAACAATTCACTCACATTCTCCGCCGTTTTCGCCGACGTCTCCATGAAGAATAACCCGTTTTCTGCCGCGTACGCCTCTGCCTCTTCGCGCTCAACCTCGCGAGATTCCGCCATATCGCACTTGTTTCCCGCCAGCGCCATAATCAACGACGCGTTCCCTTGCCGTTGCAACTCCCGAACCCAACTCTTCGCGCGCGCGAACGAGCTCTGCGACTGAATGTCATACACAATAATCGCCGCGGCCGCACCCCGATAGTACATCGGCGCCAAAGAATGATACCGCTCTTGCCCAGCGGTGTCCCAGATTTCAAACTTGATCGTTCGATCATTCGCGCACACCGTTTGCGTCAAAAACGCCGCCCCAATCGTCGACTCTTGATACTCGTGAAAATCACCCTTGACGAAACGCAACACCAAAGATGATTTCCCCGCACCCATGTCCCCTAACAGCACCTACGCGCGCGCACGAAAACGTCGTCAACGGTCAGTCTCTCTCGAGACGCGCACCTCACGACCAACGACCACGAACGACCACGAACGACGACGACCGACGACCGACGACCGACGACCGACGTCGAAACCACCCCCACCGTCGAGCCCACACCACGCGCACCACGCGCACCACCACCCACGGCGGTCACCGTCCACGCACCAACTTCGCTTGCATCGCCGCACTCGACGTCGACGGCGCCCCGCGCATCGCGCCGATGCGCCGCGCAGTGCCGACCCGTGTCACATCGATCGGTGGGTGGACATCATTCGGACATGCGAAACCCAAAAATGCGAAACCCATGCGAAACCCACGCACGCACCCACGCGCGCGATCGATCGATCGATCGATCGATCGATATCGATATCGATATCGATATCGATATCGATATCGACCTCGACCTCGACCTCGAGGTCGCGATCGATGCCGCGGCGCCGACACAGGGCCCCCCCCCTTGTGTGCACGTCCACCATTTTGTGTGTGTATGGGTAAACAGTAAGTAGTCATCATCACGTCGCACACGCCTCCATGCACAAAAAGCGCGCGAAACCACCGGGGACGCACGCGTACGATAGATAGCACTACTTGTACACTGGACCTTATTAATTAACCGCGTAAAAAACATACATAAAGCGCCCGCTTTCCGCCGTCCGAGCCGTCACTTTCGCACACACGACCTCGCGAGCCCGCGACCGCGCGAGAGGCGAGCGACGCGCCGACGGACGATGAGCGCGCACGCGGTGTGTTCGACGTGCGTGGAAGCGCCCGCGGTGGTGGTGCGCGTGGATAACGCCACGAGCACGACGTCGTGTGCGTGTCGAGCGTGTGATACGAGGGCGTCCCAAAAGCGTGGACGACAAACGACGTCCCGAGTGGCGCTGCGACCGCCGAGCTCGAGTGCGAACGATCAATTAGCGTGCGATGTGTGCCAAATGAATCCGGCGTATGTGATATGCCACGAAGACCGGGCGTTTTTGTGCCGGGTGTGCGACGTGAGTATTCACGACGCGAATCCGCAGGCGAAGAGCCATCAGCGGTTTTTGTTTGGAAACACGCGCGTTGATCTTGAGGCTATGGGCGCTGGTGAGGAGGTTGGAAGACGTATGAGTCCGAGTGATAGTGCTGCTGAGCACGCGCGAGTGCCGGACTATGAGGAGGAAGAGACGAAGAGACCAACAAAG
>Ga0182093_1137961_pt1 | contig 13270 bp, 8 predicted proteins | sample 041ome_21_FD_127776 | JGI IMG/M metagenome (GOLD analysis project Ga0182093, IMG submission 127776) | Metatranscriptome of coastal salt marsh microbial communities from the Groves Creek Marsh, Georgia, USA - 041411BS metaT (Metagenome... | ecosystem: Environmental > Aquatic > Marine > Intertidal...
CTCGGACGTTGGCAGTCCGAATGCCCGCCGCATGTTCCCTCTGCGGCGGGCTTTTTTTTCTTAGCTAATAGTTAAAGCGCACCGAATCGCGGCAACGGACAACCTATCAGCCGCCGTCACAGTGGCCGAGTCAGAGTGAGTCATCACCTATTGCGCGCTCAAACAGCTTCAAAATTCTTCGATATTGGTCGAGCCAACTCTCAGGGTGGACATATCCATGGGCCTCCAACGGGTAGGAGGCGAGTTCCCAGTGCTCTTTCTCCAGCTCTATCAAACGCTGAACAATTCGAACTGAGTCCTTGTAAAACACGTTGTCATCGAGCATGCCATGGCTGATCAGCAGCTGACCCTTTAGGCCCTCTGCATATTCAATAGGTGAGCTCCGTCTGTGTGCCTCAGGATCCACCTGGGGAGTATTCAGAATGGCTGAGGTGTACCCATGGTTGTAATGGCGCCAATCCGTGACGGGCCGCAACGCGGCGCCCGCTGCAAACACATCCGGCGCCTTAAACAACGCCATGAAGGTCATGAAGCCCCCGTAGGATCCGCCGTAAATGCCGACTCGATCAGGGTCGACATTGTGCTCTTTAATCAACCAGTTGACGCCGTCAATGTAGTCCTCTAACTCGGGAGTACCCATTTGTCGATAAATACTCGTTCGCCAGTCTCGGCCATAACCTTCGCTCGCTCGATAATCCATATCCAGCACGTGGTATCCCCGTGCTGTCAGCAGGTTGTGAAACATCTGCTCGCGGAAGTAGTAGGGAAACTTATGGTGAGTGTTTTGGGTATAACCCGCACCGTGCACGAATAACACCGCGGGTCGAGGCCCCACAAACTGAGTGGATGCGGGATAAAACTTAGACCAAATGGGCAGCTCCGCTCCGTGGCTTGAAGGAATGGCGACGTACGTGGGCTGCTGCCACTGATACCCGCGATATTCCTGCGTACGGGTATCGGTTGCTGCGGACATCGCGCCATCGCTGATATTAACCACTAGGCTTTGGGCTGGTTTATACGATTCGGAATACCGAACTAGGATCGACTGCTCATCTGCGGCCAGCGTAAAACTTTCGACTCCCCTGAGCTGAGTAACCTGCCGGAGTTCCGAAGTCCGCAGGTTTAGGGCAAATACGTCCCATTCAGTGGCGTGGGCCCTATTACTGAGGCCGAACACGGTGGCGCCATCTCGAGTGAATACCGGTGTTATAAATTCAAAGTCACCGCGGTTATGCGCTTGCTCCCGGCCGCCAGCATCAACGGTGTATAAATGTAGGTAGCCACTTTGTTCTGACAATACCCAGGCACTTTCGCTGTTAGGAACCCAGCCGAATTCTGTGTTGTACCAATTCACCCACGCTTCATCGGACTGACGGTGTATCTCCTCACCGCTTTTGCTATCTGCCTCAAGACGCACCAGCCACTGATCTTTATTATCAAGGGCGCGCAGCTGAAGTAACGCCTTGGGTTGACTTGGATGCCAGCGCACGCCATCGACTCTAATGGGTCGCAAGTTGTTGGCGTCGTGCAGTGGCAAATCCTGCGCCAATTTCAAATCAGCCAACGGGTCAGCGTCACGTCCCGATAGGTAGTCTAGATTAAGTTTATGAGTCTCACGGGTTTGCAAATCTAAGAGCCAAAGCTGTTCGGGAACAAAACCTTTTCTACCTACCAAGCGACGCACATCCTCAACTTCGACGTAGCCAGACTGGGTCACGTAGTGGGGCATTTTGTCCGCAGTGCCTTTGCCCTGTTCATCGGCAATAGCCACAACAGTCACAATCAACCAGCGGCCATCCGAGGATAAATGTGTGCCGGTAGGTTTGTACTGATCGCCCAGATACCAGGGCGCCGGACCAAAATCAGCGGCCAGGCGCTCCCGCTCCAAACGATCTGCGTTACGCTGTGCCTTTTGCCCCCGAAGTCGTTCAAGAGTACTGAACAAGCGCAACTGCTCAGTCTCAAAATCATCGGCAACGGCCTCAGGGGAATCCTCAAAAATCAGATTCGTCACAGGCACCGCTGCAGAGCCATCCAGTGCTACATGCCACCATCGTTCATTCGACCGGAAATAAGCGCCAGCACCATCGGCAGAAAACTGCGCTTCAACAACAGGATCGACACCAGTGTAGAGCCGCTTCAGCGTAGTCGCGCCCTCACCCAGCTCTCGCACAACCAGACTCCCCTCCACAATGCTCAGCGCTAAAGTCGCATCACGATTGAAAATGGGATCAGGGCCATCAATGGTTAGCAAGTCAGCACCAGTTAACTTCTCAATGCTGCCATTGCGAGTGTTGTAATGTGACAGTTCCCGGACAACGCTGCCCGCAGTTTTTGTTTTGAAAATATAACCAGATCCGTCAAGCAGCCACCACGCGGATTCCACCGGCGGCCCTATCCAGTCGGGGTCCTGCATGATGGTTTGCAGGGTCAGCGGACGGTCTTCGGCTTGAGCCTCAACTACCGTTAGCACGACAAGCAGTGCCGCAGTCAAAAGCAGCTTCCAGGATCTAAAAAGGTTCATGAGCAAATCTCAATGGCAGGTCATGCGGTGAAGCATTACCAAACATGCGCCTAGAAGCAATCTCTGCGTCACCACAACGCGCATCAATCGCACATTAAGCGAAACAAAAAACCAACTCTCGAGGATAAGGAAAGAAGCTCTGAGGCATATAACTGTCAGTAGAAAACCCCATTATTTACCTGATCAGCGCGAGCTATTAGCAAGAATTCTGGGTAGTATCCGCTCGCACTGAACTGCCGGCGCCCTCAAGTGAAGCGCCAGGCATGATGTCGTAGACACCGCCTTGATCATCAATACGCGATCAAGATTCCTTGGGCTGAAAACTAAGGTGGCAACGACAAACCTTCTGTTTTCTGTCGCTCTGCAGTGAGAGCTTCCCCCAATTGGAATCCCTATTTCATGACAACGTCATCACCCGTTAGTACGCCTTTTGCAGACCTCGGTCTTCCCAACTCAATTTTGGACGCGCTTTCTAGCCTTGGCTATCAGAACGCTACTCCCATTCAGGCCGAGACCATTCCGTCACTTTTGGCCGGTCGAGATGTGGTAGGAATTGCTCAAACTGGCACCGGTAAAACCGCAGCCTTTGCTTTGCCTATCCTCTCGGACATCGATTTAACACTGCGTAAGCCCCAGGCACTCATCCTCTGTCCGACCCGAGAGCTGTCCATTCAAGTGGCTGACGCTTTCCGCAGCTATGCTAAAAATATTCCCGGTTTAAAGGTACTGACTGTATGCGGCGGCGCAGACATGCGTGGTCAACTGCGCTCATTGAAGGAAGGTGTTCATATCGTTGTAGCGACACCCGGCCGCCTGCTCGACCACCTGGATCGCGGCACCGCTGACTTTAGTCGCGTCACCAGCGTCGTTCTTGATGAAGCCGACGAAATGCTTCGCATGGGCTTCATTGATGACGTGGATGCCATTTTGGCGAAAACACCCAAACAGCGGCGAGTTGCTTTATTTTCCGCCACCATGCCACCGCGGATACGCCAGATTGCAGAGAGGCACCTGAAGGACCCCGTAGAGGTTGCGGTCACTGCAGGAGCCACAACCAATGTCAACATTGAGCAGCACTACTGGCTCGCTAAAGGTTGCAGCAAAATTGAAGCGCTATTGCGCCTGATGTCTTTTGAGGATCGGGATGGGGTCATCGTGTTCACCCGTACCCGTGAGAGCACGAGCCAGGTAGCAGATCATTTAACCAATGCGGGTTATCGTGCTGCAGCATTGCATGGCGACATGGAGCAGAAAGCCCGCGTTCGTACAGTTGGGCAGCTAAAGGACGGCAGCCTTGATATCTTAGTAGCCACCGACGTTGCGGCCCGCGGCCTGGATGTTGAGCGAATCACCCACGTGATCAACTTTGACATTCCCTTTGATGAAGAAGCCTACGTGCATCGCATCGGCCGAACTGGTCGCGCCGGTCGCACGGGTAAAGCAATCCTGTTTGTGGCGCCCCGGGAGCGCAGAATGTTGCGCAATATTGAACGCGTAACCCAGAGCCGTATCCCAGAGATGGAGCTGCCTAGTCGTGGTGCCGTAGCACGTAAGCGGCAACAAGCCTTCGCTGACAGTATTCGCGAGCAACTAGAGCACCATGAGCAGCCCATGATTGGCGAGCTAATCAATGAACTGGGGAGCACCAATGGCGAAGACTATCGCGCCATCGCGGTGGCGCTGGCCTCCATGCTGGCGACGGAACGCAGCTTAAATCTCGCTCCTCAAAATACCGAAAAATCGAATGCGGGAGCTGCCAAGCAAAGCGCGGGTCCCTATCCGTCCCGGGACGGGGGCGAGGATGATGGCGCTCAAAAACGCAAAAATAAGCGCGAGCGTCGTCAACCGGAAAAAAACTCGGACAACGCCGAGTTGGGCCGAGCACTACCTCTGAAGAACCATCCCGAGGTAGCAATGGAGCGCTTTCGGATCGCCGTTGGTAAACGCCACGGTGTAGAACCCCGCGAGATTGTGGGCGCAATAGCCAACGAAGCGGGTATCGAGGGCCAATACATCGGCATGATCAACATTGAGCAGGATTTTTCTACGGTGGATCTACCAGAGGGCATGCCAAAAGAGATCCTCAAACATCTCAAGAGAACCCGCGTTAAGGGTCAAAACCTAGAGATGACTCGAGTCAATTGATGTCCAAGCAATAAAAGTTTTTGCCGTCAAGGACTTGCCAATACGGTATCCGGCGGTCTCAGAAAACAAAAACCCGCGATAGCTCGCGGGTTTTTTTTTGGCCAAAAGCGCAGGTCATCTGAAGCTTGTATCTGGGGCGCTTAATCAAAGCCCGCAGTTAATACTTGGCGTCGTGATAAACGTTTTGAACATCCTCACAGGCGTTGAGGAGGTCGATTAGCTTTTGAAATTGCTCCAATTCCTCCCCAGCGATTGGGGTCTCTCCTTTGGGCACGAATTGAATTTCCTCAACCTCAAAATCCACCTCGGGATACGCTTCAGTCAGGGCGTTGCGAACCTTCGCAAACTCGGTATTGGGTGCAATCACCGTGAGCATGCCGTCATCGTCTTCGACCTCCGTCACATCCACATCTGCCATCAACAATGTCTCTAACACATCTTCTTCATCGCCTTTGAAACAAAATACAGCCGCGTGATCGAACATGTGCGAAACAGTACCGGGCGAACCAAATTTGCCCTTTCCTTTGGTGAAGGCGGGACGCACATCGCCAATAGTGCGGTTGGCATTATCTGTTAAGCACTCCACCATAATCATGGTGCCGCCCGGTCCAAATCCCTCGTAGCGAGCAACGTGGTAGTCCTCGCCGGCACCCGAATTAGCTTTATCAATGGCTTTATCAATCACATGTGAAGGCACCTGATCTTTCTTCGCACGATCAAGCAGTGAGCGGAGTGCTAGATTCGCGCTGGGGTCCGTTCCTCCCTGTTTTGCACTCATATAGATTTCTCGGCTATAGCGGGAGTAAATCTTAGTTTTCATGGCAGCTGTTTTTGCCATGGAATCCTTGCGGTTCTGGTAAGCGCGACCCATGTAATGCTCCGATAAAGATTGATAAAGACCGAGATTTTAGCCTGAAATGACCCTTCGGTTAACGATGCTTGGGGAATTCAAGCAGTAGATTTAACAAGATGCCGTTGTTGATTGGCGGTGCCAACAAAATGGGGCGCCTCTAGGTGCTATAGCCTGCTAATTTCGGGAAACTGTGCCACTCTGTATCAATGCTGACTCAGCCCTAAACCTCAAGGAATCCTCTATGTCTACACCCGAGCATCTCAATACCCTGTCTTCGGATCTTCTACCAGGATTCATGGGCATTGTCGTGACCCGGGTAGGCGACGGCGAAATAGATGCAGAAATTGAACTACAGCCAAAACACATGGCACCCAATGGATTTCTGCATGCCGCCAGCATTATTGCTTTGGCAGATTCAGCCTGCGGTCACGGCTGCAGCACCCATCTACCGACCGGCGCCGAGAGCTTTACAACCGTCGAATTAAAATCCAACCATCTTGGAACCGCCAGAGAAGGGACTATTGTCTGCCACGCAAAGGTTAAACACGCTGGTCGAACGACTCAGGTGTGGGACGCTGAAGTGATCCATGCCGACACGGGTAAAACCATTGCACTGTTTCGCTGTACGCAGATGATCCTTTACCCCCGCTAGTTACGTTATTGGACAGCAGCTTGGTGCGGTTGAATGCCACCACCACCGTCGCCGGCACCGATGACGTCGCCGCTAAGGTGCTAGTACAGAGCGCTAGCAGAAAAGCTCGCAGGTAAAGACGCACATTCACTGCTCGCAAATCATCAGAGCCCGGAGCCGTCGGCGGAGTAAATCACCCAGATTTTGCGGTACCCCGGGGTCTCCCAGCGGCCCATCCATTCCTTAGGAATAGTTACCGCCTCGCCGGGGCCAATAGTGACCGGATCTCCCCCCAATGGAGTCAGCGTCACGCTGCCCTCGAGGAAAAACATAAACTCGTCCACCCCATACGGCTCAGTAATATCGATCGCCTGGGGACCTGCACTGTACACACCCGAAGCAAACTTACCGTCACTTGCGGTCAGAGATGTAAAATCAAGGATGGTGCCAGCGTCGCCTTCTGTAATAATGGTATCTGGGCTGTTGAAGGCGCCGCCTGCAAGGTCCTTCGCCGAGAGTTTTGCCAACGCCCCGCCCCCCCCAGCTGCCCCGGCATTGACCGATACGGCCAGAGTCAACGGCCCACCAAGTATGACTAGGGTCTTCTTTAGTTGTTCTAACCACATAACAATTACCTCAGTTTCAGTCAGTCATTTCTCATTTCAGAACAAACATGGTGACCTTATGTTTGAAGTTGCTCACCGACGGCTCGATAGGCGGCATCAATAGCGCCATCGGCATAAGCGTGGGCTTCCGAATCAGAATTCGCAATGGATATTCGGCCGATTTGAGCTCGCCCTACAATATGAGGGCCGTTGTAGCGTCCAAATTCTGGATTCACTCCAACGCCCTCAAACTCGTAGGCGTAACCGTGGGGCCAGCGATTCAGCGTAATCCCAGCCAGATCCCGCTCCACATCAAATCCATGAGGACCCAGCATCCCGTCGAAGTGCTGAACGATATCTTCTTCAAAATCCTGAAACGACATGGCCATCAGTTGTGCGCGTCCCGCTCGATATTGGTCCATCGATGGCAGTCCCGGCGCCCGAGGTGAGTACCAGGCGGTCACGAGTATGGGCTCCTCGGTTTTTTGGGGGTACTGGTACGCCCCAAGACTGACGGGAAAATCCAAACGCAGATGTTGAAAGAACACGTTTCCGGGAGAATAAAACCGGTGGTAGCCAGCCTCAAAAAATGGCTGCCAATTACGAAGCGCAAAGGTACCCAGTACAAAAGGAATTTTGGTCGCCTGCGCGATGGCCGCGTTTTGTTCGGCGCTCGCCTCAGGGCAAAGGTGCGGGATCATCTGGTTATAACAGGCCATCACCACATGTCGCGCTCGTACGCGATAGGTCTGGTTGCCTTGGCTGTAAGCAATATCGACATGATCACCCTTCGGCGTATGGCGCACCTGCACAGCAGTACTGTTAAGCCGAATGCGAACTCCATTCTCTGGTTGGTCAAGTTGGCTGTAGTCAGCCCTTGCAGTGACGAGATCCTCCATCGTTGTGCCCGGCAGCACCTGAGGTATTAGGTGTCGCACCAATGCTCGGGCGATGCTGGCATTGCCGTCTGGAAACTTATAAATATAGGGCTCATCGACTCCATCTTTGGGGCTCACCTGGAGGCTGTCTGTACCGGGAAAACCATAGTTGAGCGCTTCCCAAGCCGATATCGCTTCCCATCCTGCACCCATCATCGGCAAAAAAGAGTCCTGCAACAGCTGTCTGACAGCGGGTGGTTGGGCAGCGTAGACGTCAAGAAAATCGAGATAGCTGGTGTTGTACAGAATATGCTTTCGCTCTGAGTGAGATTTACCAACCAGATAGTCAACGCCTCCCGCCAATAGCGCCTGAAAGCTTTTTTGATCCTTTGCATCCAGCGGCATAGACGCGGTGATGTCGCCTAGCTCGGCCGCAGAGAAATCTGACCACCTCTCGATGGGATTTGGGGTTAGTCTCGAAACGCCGTAAGTCGCCTTGTCAAAGTAGATCCCGTCGGTCATACCTCTGCTGGAGAAAAACTCCTGATCAAAGTATTGATTGAATCGCTCAACGTAGATACCAACATCTCGCAGTAGCTGACCGGCAACCTTGGAGTAAGCGGAAGGCGTGTCTATGGCTTGACTACCGCCGTAGCCTATAAGAGTTTTTCCATCCACCGTGAGCTCGTTGCGCCGCGCATGGCCACCAAAGTCATCGTGGTTGTCTAACACCAGAATGCGTGCGTTGGCCCCAGCCTGATCCCGAAAGAACTTGGCAGCGGCAAGGCCCGAGATGCCGCCTCCAACCACCACCAAATCATAAGTGTTGTCCGTCTGATCTGTGGGCATGGGAAACGTTTTGCCTTCCCGGGCTAGAGCGTGAGCAACCTCGTAGCTGCCCTGAACGCTTCCCCGCATCCCGCTAAGCGCCGGCGGATAGTAATCCGAGCCCAGCACATTACCGGACAGAAGGCCCTGGGCAACAGCTTCAAGGGGCGACAAGTGCAGACCTGCTGCGCCGAGTGCGACACCATTGAGAAAGTCCCTTCGGGATATTCCAGAGCTCATGTCTTTTCTCCCCTTTTTATCTCAACGTCTAATCGACCTTCGGTGCTTGGCTATCAGGGCTTCACCGACGCCTGTGCACTAGCCATTCTCCCATCATTCGCTCAACTGTCTATGATCTTTACCGCCCCGCTAAAACCAAAGTTTGTCGAGGCGCAGGCCGTCTTACATTGCTGCATTAAGGTAGTCCTTAAGTAACGGTCGCATCCAGTGTAGAGGGAAGGTGGAGTAAATAGCAGGGTTATCCGCAACCACACTGGGCCGACCCAAGGCAGCAAGTCCACAGAGCATGGCTCGGTAGCCGAGATAGACTGCTCAGTCTTTATATTTGGTTATGAAAAGCGGAGTTGGAACAATCTGATTGTCGCATTCCAAAAGAGGGAATACTCTAGAAAATCGGCGCATAGCGCTCAATGAGATGGCAGCAATGACTAACCCCAAGAGCAAGGCAGCAAGTCACGCACACCAGCAAGGCGTCGATTATGAGAATGTCGACACCGATTACTTAGAGAAACGACAGCTTAAGCAGGGCGCCGCGGGCTGGATTCTGCTAGCAGGACTCGGCGTCTCGTATGTCATTTCTGGCGACTTTGCGGGCTGGAACTTTGGACTGGCGCAAGGTGGCTTCGGCGGGATGCTGATCGCCACCCTGCTCATTGCCACCATGTACACCTGCATGGTGTTCGGTCTCGCGGAACTTTCCGCGATGGTCCCCACCGCCGGGGGCGGCTACGGTTTTGCCCGCCGGGCCATGGGACCGTTTGGCGGCTTTCTAACCGGCACAGCCATCCTGCTTGAATACGCCATCGCGCCCGCGGCCATTGCGGTTTTTATTGGCGGTTATACGGGCGCACTTCTCGGTATTGACGGGCCCATAGTCTACGCCGCTTTTTACACGTTATTCATCGGGATTCATTTATGGGGAGCCGGAGAGGCCCTGAAGATCATGCTGGCAATTACAGCAATTGCTGTTGTCGCGCTGTTACTTTTCGTGGTGGGAATGCTGCCCTATTTTTCCTTGGACAACCTGACGGACATGCCGGTGAATTCCGACGCCGTGGGTGCAAGTCCATGGCTGCCGAATGGGTACTGGGGAATCTGGGGCGCCATTCCCTTTGCTATTTGGCTATTCCTAGCTGTAGAGGGTGTGCCACTCGCCGCTGAGGAAAGCAAGGATCCAGCCCGCGACATGCCCAAGGGAATCATCACTGCGATGCTAATTCTTTTGCTGCTAGGTGGCCTTGTGCTATTCCTCGCACCCGGAGGTTCGAGCGCCGCTTTTATGGCAGACCACGCCGCACCGCTGGTCGGGGCGCTTCAGGCGGTGTACGGTGACGACTCATTGTTAGCTACAGTAGTGAATGTGGTGGGCCTGGCTGGCTTAATCGCCAGCTTTTTCTCAATCATTTTTGCCTACTCACGTCAGGTCTTTGCATTATCGCGGGCGGGGTATTTACCGCGTTGGCTCTCCGTTACTAGTCAACGCAAGGTACCCACCCTCGCTCTGGTGGTGCCCGGAGTCTTTGGTTTTGGATTGTCATTAACCGGGGCCGGCGATTTGATGATTACCATGGCGGTTTTTGGCGCCACGCTGTCCTACGCACTGATGATGGCTGCTCACATTCTGCTGCGCTTACGCGAACCCGATCTAGATCGGCCTTACCGCACTCCAGGTGGCGTGATAACAACAGGCATAGCTTTTACGCTTTCGCTAATCGCCTTTGCTAGTACGTTTGTAGTGAGTCAGGAGGCAGCCTTGTGGTCGGCCGCCTTCTATGGACTGCTGCTAGCCTACTTTGTGTTCTATAGCCGCCACCACTTGGTTGCACAAGCTCCCGAGGAGGAATTTGAAGCGTTGGCGCAAGCTGAGGCAGATCTCCGTTAATGTCATCCCCGTGCTGAAGACAGTGTCAGCCTGACAAAGCGTTTATGCGGCGACAAAGCGCACCAGAGAAATAATCAATAATATTCCTTATAGACTAACAGCGAGGTCTACCGTGCTAAGCCCACAATTTATTCACACCGCTGAAGACGCTAAGCGAATCGTGGAAGAGCGGAATCTCACCCACGTAAAAATTGGCTTATTTGATATCGATGGCATCATGCGGGGTAAATACCTGCGTAAGGAGAAATTTTTCTCCGCCCTTGATAAAGGGCTGGCATTCTGTGACGTGGTCCTAGGTTGGGATTCGAGCGACCAGCTTTACGAAGGTGTTGGCGTGGAGTTCACGGGGTGGCATACCGGCTATCCCGATGCGCCTGTAAAGATCCTGCCCGGAAGTTGCCGTGACATCCCTTTCGAACCGGGCATGCTTTTATTTCTGTGCGAGTTCGATGGCGACGCTGCGGCTCTGTGTCCAAGGAATGTGTTACGCAAGACCATCGAACGTGCGACCAATATGGGATTCACCGTACACGCCGCCTTCGAGTATGAATTCTTCCTTTTCAATGAAACCCCCGACTCGGTGCGAGCTAAACACTACCGTGACTTGAAACCTATCACCCCAGGCTTTTTTGGTTATTCCATGCTCCGTAATTCGGTCCATGCCGAGCTCTATCGGGAGCTGTTGGATTTGGGAGAGTCCATGGATTTCCCGATTGAGGGGCTACACACCGAGACAGGGCCGGGGGTTATAGAGGCAGCACTTTTGGTGGATGAAGCCGCCAACGCTGCCGACAAAGCTGCTTTGTTCAAAACCTTTGTCAAGGTCTGGGCCCAACGTCGGGGCATGATGGCAACCTTTATGGCAAAGTGGTCAAACAACTATCCCGGACAATCGGGGCATATCCATCTTTCGCTGCGCCATCAAGACAGCAAAAAGTCCGCTTTCTACGACCCCAATGCCACACTGAATATGAGCGATACCCAACGGCATTTCATGGGCGGTCAGCAGAAACTCATGCCGGAGTTTTTAGCTATGGTGGCATCAACAGTTAACGCCTATACGCGATTGGTGCCAGGTTTTTGGGCGCCCACCCATTCGACCTGGGGCAGCGAGAACAGAACCACAGCCCTGCGCGTCATTGGGGGCAGCGAGGCCTCGCAGCGGGTGGAATATCGAGTGGGCCCTGCGGATGCAAACCCCTATCTGGCGTTAAGTGCGGCGCTAGCCTCTGGGTTGTACGGCATTGCCAACCGTATTGAACCCGAGCCCATAGTCACGGGTAACGCCTATGAGCAAGCTCACCCTGAGTATTTAGCGCTCCCTGAATCGCTGTCCGAAGCAGCGGCACGGCTTAGACAATCGCAGGCTGCCCGAGAATTGTTTGGCAATGCATTTGTTGAGCATTTCGCCGCCAGCCGAGTATGGGAATCGACAGAATATCGCAAGCATGTAAGCGACTGGGAGCTAGCCCGTTACTTTGAAATTATTTGATAACAGGGCTTCCACCGTCCAATCACCCACAGTAACGAGAGCCAATGAACCATGACGTTTGATATCACGGAGCACGCCAACTGGAATTATCCAACGCAGATCGCCGTGGGGGTAGGTCGGAGCTGTGAACTCCCCGACCTCTGTCTGACACTTGGAATCCGCGCCCCCTTATTAGTTACGGATCCCGGTTTAGCATCGTTGAGCATGGTGACCGAAATACAACGAGCCTGCCTCGACGCGGGTTTGGCCATTCAGTGTTTTTCTGACGTTCAGGGAAATCCTACCGGCGAGAATGTGATTGCTGGCGTCAACTGCTTCAAAGCAGGAAATCACGACGGCGTTATTGCCCTGGGCGGAGGCTCAGCACTGGACGCAGGCAAAGCCATTGCTTTTCTGTCAGGACAAGACAGGCCACTTTGGGATTTCGATGATGTGGGTGACAACTGGACCCGTGCCAATGAAGATGGAATTGCGCCTATCATCGCGCTACCAACCACCGCGGGCACTGGATCGGAGGTCGGTCGAGTCTCGGTGATTACCGACACTGACGCTAGGCGCAAGCGACTTATTTTTCATCCGCGCATTCTGCCCTCGGCTGTCATTCTCGACCCAGAACTCACGGTAAGTCTCCCCGCGCACCTAACCGCTGCCACGGGAATGGACGCGCTCTCACATAGTTTGGAGGCCTACTGCTCGCCGCAATTTCATCCCATGGCCGATGGCATCGCGCTGGAGGGGATACGTCGAGTTAAGCAATACCTACTTCTAGCGATACAGGACGGACAGGATTTAGAGGCACGCACTCAACTCTTAGTAGCATCGACCATGGGAGCCACCGCTTTCCAAAAGGGCCTGGGCGCTATGCACGCCCTTGCCCATCCGCTGGGAGCCCATTACAACGCGCATCATGGTCTGCTCAACGCGATACTGATGCCCTACGTGTTGCACGCCAATCGGTCTGCCATTGAAGCAAAACTCGAAAATTTGGCCCGCGCTCTGAATCTGGCCAATGCCAGTTTTGATGGTGTATTCGAATGGGTAATTGACCTGCGTGCCGCGACTGGCATACCGCAGCGACTTTCTGATATCGGCATCGATGCCACGGACGCCGAATTTATTGGCGAGCGTGCGGCAGAGGATGCAACCGCGGCGACTAACCCCATCAACTTCAGTCCTGCCCAGTACAGCTCAC
>Ga0182093_1357537_pt1 | contig 13261 bp, 9 predicted proteins | sample 041ome_21_FD_127776 | JGI IMG/M metagenome (GOLD analysis project Ga0182093, IMG submission 127776) | Metatranscriptome of coastal salt marsh microbial communities from the Groves Creek Marsh, Georgia, USA - 041411BS metaT (Metagenome... | ecosystem: Environmental > Aquatic > Marine > Intertidal...
AGATTCACCTCGGCGCTATTCGTCTGGTCAACGACCCGCCGCTTAGCAATGCCAAGCCGCACGGCGTCTTGGTTTACCTTTATCTTGATTCTTTCTGTGGTTTCCATTTTCGGTTTTCTCCTTTGTGTTTTGGGTAGTGGGGTCTCCCACTCTCGGAGCCACCATCACCAGACGATGACCCCGAGAGTAGGCGAGAGGCTAATGACTCTCGCCCACCCTTGACGCTATGCGGCGATCACCTTGCCGCCGTCGGCGTGACGCTCTAGGAACTCCGCCGCCTTTGATGCGTCGCTAGCGGCCTTGAAGAGCATCTTGGGATCATTCTTCAGAGCCGAAATCCACCCTTTGAGATAGAGAACGTGGTCGTCTCTCATCTCGGATTCAACGCCCCACTGAGCACCCAAGAACACAGACCCCAACTCGGCCACTAACTCCTCGTAGGCGTAAGCCTCTGAGCCGAACTTGGCAGGCGTGACTCGGTTGAGACGCTTAGCGCCGCCGCTCCAATGGGTGATCTCATGGAAGAGTACCGAGTAGTACTGACCAGCCGAGAAGAAGTCTGTGATCTCTGGCATCTGTACGTGATCGGTAGCAGGTCTGAAGTAGGCACGATCGCCGCCGTGACGAAGAGTTACACCAAGAGCCGATATCCACTCGTCGATCTCTGCAATACGCTCGTTATCGTCGCCAATCGGCGGCATTCCTTGGCTCTTCTCCCAAGTCGTATGATCGCACTGCTCCGAATTGAACACAGTGAACGTCACAGGAATGAGAGGAGCGCCGCCGAGACACACAGAGCAAACAACATCAGCGCCGTGATCCTTGCACTTCTTTTCGATCCATCGCACCAAGGTCACGCCGTGCTCACCTTTGCGAACCTGTGACCCTGCCGCCTCCCAAGTCTTGTAAGTCGCCCACTCTGAAGAATCGAAACCGTTATCGTCAGCCTCAACCATGAGAATAATTTGATTAAGACCTTTGTACGGCGTTTGATTCGTGGCCTGAACATGGAGACCATTACCAGACGAGACCCAACTCTTCGCCCAACTACCGCCGACGGTCTCCATCTTCTTGATGACCTCTGCGGCAATCTTCTCTAGTACTTCGTCATACTTTGACATTTCGGTTACCCCTTATGATTTCGGCGGCGATCGGTTCGCCGCTCTGATGAAAACCTAAAGGACAGAATCGTCGCCGTCAACCCTAGACGAGAAACAGAGCGCCACAGAACCCGAGAAAGCCTTACGAAATAAGGGAAAAAAATATCCGATTTTTTTTTCGGACGTACCCCTAAAGGGATACCCCAAGAGGAGAACGCAACGCCTCACCAGAACGGCGGCGACGAGCGATCCCGATGACAGAGGAGAGGCAGAAGAGGAGAGGAGCGGCGGCAGAGGAGCCGAAGAGAGGAGCCGAGAAACACCAGAGCAGAGAATGGAATAGGGATTACGTGCCACGTTCGCCATTTGCCCTATTGCGTCACGATCCGAGCGCTCGCCGTGCAGGGGGGCACGGTGCCCCCACCCCCCCACATATCTTTGGGACTCCCCCTAGCGAGGGAGAATTCGTGATACCTATTTTTGAGGGGTCAAGGGTAGGGTTGATACGACGCAGGGTTTATGGATTGCTACGGCTGTCCCGTAGGTCTCGCAGGTGGGGTCGTAGTTTGTCGCGAGGACGAGGTATTCGTCGTTTTCTTGGACGAGGAATCCGATGGATCTGATGAGTCGGCGTTCGATGGGGGAGCCGACGGGGTGCCAAGTTTCTTCTAACGCGTACGAGTCGTACCAGATGACGTGTACGACGGGTGGTTGCGTTGGAATTGGCGTCTTGAGTGATCTGCCCATGCGATTGCTCCGATGATTCCTAGGATTCCGCCAAGCAGAATTGCCAGTAGGTCTAGTGCGATGGAACGTGCTGTCACCAGTTTCGAGTCTTGTTTGGACACAGTTATCCCTTTCGCCTTTCGCTGTGTTTTGGGTTCGGGCGGAATTTACGCTTGCGCTTCAATCCGCCCTACGTTTCGTCCACCCCCCACGCTCACTCACTACGTTCGTTCGCGTACCCCCCTCCACTTGTTACCCCGTTTCGTTACATGGGTAACGAAAATCCCTATGGGGTAATGGTTACGAACGAAGAACTGGTGCTTTCGCCAGACCAAAAACGCTACGTCGAATGGCTAAGTACCGCTCCTATGGAGCGTGTCCCATCCACAAAACAGGAGTTCGCCGCAACAATCGGGGTAGACCCCTCCACACTGCGTCGTTGGGAGAAGAAAGATGTGTTTCGCTCCCACTGGGAATCTCAGTCAAAGGAGTCTCAGGGGTCTCCTGAGCGCACTCAAGGGGTGTTGGACACTCTTCATGCGAAGGCGATGGACGGTGATGTGCGTGCGGCACAGTTGTGGCTTCAGGCGATGAACAAGATGGCTCCTGCTCAGGTTGAGGTCAAGCATGATCGTCGTGCGGCGGACTTGTCGGACGCCGAGTTGGACGAGTTGATTTCTGCTTTGGCGTCACATGAACATTCGCAACGCAAGCATTTGAGGGCGATGTAACGAAATGGCCTATTTGGTGGAGTGCAGTAATTGTGGTTCCGAGTACCCACCGACGGCTTGTCGGTGGCGGTGCCCCAGTTGCGGTTTCAAGGACACCTGCTGTGACGGCGAGCCACAGCCTGAACAATCTAAGGATTCGGAATGAGCATTAGTAACTACGCAGAAGAGAAACTGCTGGACGCTATTGGTGGCACTTCGTTTGGTACGTCTGGAACGTACTTGAAGTTGCACACTGGTGCCGCAGGTGAGGACGGCACGGCTAATGCCGCTGGCGAATACTCGCTTCAGTCCTGCTCGTTTGGTTCTGCTTCTAGCGGTTCTATGGCGTTGTCAGGCACAGTGTCATGGACGAACGTGTCTACGAATGAAACGTTGTCTCACTGGTCGCTGTGGGATGCAAACACCTTGGATGGTGTCACTAACCAGCCGACGGGGAACTGTTTGTGGACTGGGGCGTTCAACTCTTCGTCAACTGTTGCTACTGGTGACACGTTCACGATCACCAGCCTGACATTGACTTTGGACTGATTGGAGTTTGACTGATGGCGGCTGATGCTTCCGATTACCCAACTAATGCGGACTCCATTCCGAGGACTAATCCGTCAGACAACTTGACGGGTCACTCTAATCTGCATGACAAGATGGCTGATGCCATCGAAGAGATACAGGGCTTTGTTGGCGTATCTGGTGATACAACGGCTGGCACGCTAGTGAAGCGGGTGTCCGACCTAGAAGGCAAAGATTTCACTGTCACGTTCGGTACAGGTTCCGACCTTAGTGGTTCGTTTACCGTCACAAACCTCGGGAACGTGACGAACTCGACGGTTGCTGTGCGGGACGATTCGCATAACCACACGATTGCCAACGTAGATGGTTTACAGACTGCCCTTGATGGGAAGTTGGGTTCGACTGCGAAGGCGGCTGACTCCGACAAACTTGACGCATTGAACTCAACCCAGTTTTTGCGTTCGGACGCTGATGACACGACGACGGGAACGTTGACTGTTGGTGGCGTTGGGAAGTATCTGAAAATCAAGGACACCGTTTCTGGCACGCAAGCAATTACGTTTGCCACAGCAGACTTGACAGCGAACAGAACAATTACGTTTCCGAATGCTACGGGGACTGTGGCTTTAACGTCAGATTTTTCTAGTGCTTCTGTGAATTACGCATCAACGGCTGGTTCTGCGAGTTCTGCGTCCACCGCGACGTATGCATCTACAGCAGGAAGCGCTACTCTCTTCAATGGCTACAACACGTCTGCTTTTGTTGGCAGTAGTGGCCGCCAGACAATAACGAATTGCGGTCTGACTGGTGGTTCTTACAGTGGCGCTTCTCTCGTGCTTGACGCTTCTGCTGGTAGCCAAGCGTCTATTTCGTTTTACCACTATTGGAATGGTTCGTCGTATGCCCCACAGATTCGTTCGGCGGCGAACTATCTGTATTTCAGGGACGGAGCAGATGGCGATAATGCGGTTTTGTCCGTGAACAAAATCGAGTCACGCAACCCGTCACTGAACTCGTCACGCACAATTAAGCATGACATCGAAGCATTTGCAGGTGATGCAACAGCGATCGTAAACAGTCTGGAAACCGTCACGTTCCGATACAACGATGGCGACACGGATCAACAACATCTTGGCTTTATTGCCGAGGATGTTGCGACCGTGTTCCCGATGGCTGTTGACCAGTCTGGTGATACGCCGACGTTGAACATTGCCCACATTATTGCTTTGAGCGTTGCTGGACTTCAGGAAGCAAACGAACGCATTGCACAGTTGGAGGCCCAAGTGGCCGCTTTATCGGCGTGATCAGGGACACAAGGGACATATAACTGATGGCAGCCCCAGATCTCTCTCCAATACTGCGACAGCAGCGTGATGCCGCGTTCAACTACGGCACACAGACTGCTGATAACGCATACCAAAAGGGGTTCTTTACGCAGCGCAGCCAGCGCGATATGGATGCGTTCAACAAGGGTTTTGGTCGGAGTCTGCCGTCGTTCACTGCCCAGCAGACACAGCGTGGCATGGGTGGCGGTGGAATCCAGTCGGGTGTGATGCGTAATGCGATGGCGAATTACGTCGGGGATTACACCACTCAGGTGGGTCAGATGCAGCAGGACATGAACACTGGCATTAACCAGTTTGATCAGCAGCAGGCGTTGTACAACGACTACTACCAGCAGACGATGGATGATTTGGAGTTGCAGAAGGCTTACCAGATCGCTAACACGGCAGATGGGATTATCCAACTGCAGCAACAGTACGGAGGAGCATGATGGCTGGAGATGGAAATCTTAATGGCTCGGGGCAGGGTGCTGTTTCCGGGGCGTTCGATGGGATGGTTTTAAACCCTACGAAGAAGAAGACTCCGGGTGCTCCTGCAACGGGAGTGCTCAACACGCAGGTCATGCCATTCATGCCCGGGCCTAACGCCCCTGCCACCGTAAACCTGCCGTTCCTCCAAGGTTCTTACAACTACCGCCCTTACAGCGGTTCGCAGAACTCTGGCGCTAACACTGGTGCGGGTGTGGCTGGGACTGTGACTCGTAGCCCTCAGGCTCTTGCTGCAGGAGCGACTGATGGGATGACTCCATCGGGAGCGTATGTGCCGCAGTACAGCGTCTCTGGTGGACGGAACGCTTTGGACTCTCTGAATGATCTCCCTCAGGGTGACGACGCACTTTTCGATGATCAGGCTTACGCCTCAATCGAGGAGTGGTGGAATTCATTGAACACCCCTGTCGATACGCCAACGAACGGCGGTGGTAGCGGATACGGGAATCTTACTGCGATGCTGAGCGGGCTTGGTGGCGCTTTAGGCCCACAAGCCGCTCCGCAATATCAGACGTACGGTAACCCTGTGCTGCAGTCGTTGGCTGCGATGCCACAGATGCAGACGATTACTCCTGAACAGTTGCCAGAGTTCCAAACGTGGAACCCTGAAATGTTGGGGTACACGGATTTTGATCCGATGCGTCAGAACTTGTCGGATGTGACAGCAGCCACGATGAGTCAGATCAATCAGGCTTGGGATCCTGCGATTGCACGGCTGTCAGAGCCGTTGCAAACGTCTGTTGGCTCGATGAACTATCAGGGTGAGCAGGTGCAACCTGAACTTTCACAGTTGGCAAACATCTTTGGTGTCAGCCCTGAGTATGACCAGTCAGTGATGGATGCCAACATTGGCATCCAGAACGCTGATGCGTTGTTCCAAGGTCGTGGTGATCTGATGGATCGTGCTTTTGGTGGTGCTCGGCGCTTGTCGGCTGATGCGGCGAATCAGGGGCGTGCTGCTGGTTTGACGAATGCGAACATTCAGTCTCTGCTCGCACAAGCGGGGTTGGAGCGGATGGTTGCTCAGGACAGGTCGCGTGTTGATCAGCAGAACAATACGACAACTAATCAGGCTGGCCAGTGGAACGCTAGTGGCTTGAATGATTGGGGTATGGCGCAAGCGACGATCAATAACAATGCGAACACTTCGAACACGAACAATGCCAATCAGTGGGCGCTTGCGAACTGGAATGGTCAGAACGATGTGAATGCGGGCAATGCTGCTTTGCAGAATCAGTACGGCATGGCAAATGTTGGTATTGCTAACCAGCAGGCTGATGCGAATGCTGCGGCGGCTCGTCCTGATATCAGCAGTCTTTTGAGTTTGATTACGGGTGCTGCAAGTAACGGACAGACGTTGCCACCAGAGTTGATCCAACAACTGTTAGGAGCGGTGTGACATGACTGAACAGGAGATGCAGAACCGTCTGCTGATGTTGATGATGACGGGCGCTATTTCGCCTCAGGCTCCGCAGGAGTATTCGTCGACGAAAGGTTGGCAGCCTTTCGATCTTGGTTCGATGAGTACCTACACGAATGTTGTTGACAATTGGGCGACGCCTGAGATGTCAGCATTGTTGCGTGCAACGATGGGGTTGGATTCTGGTGATGCTCCTGCTTCGAACCAAGGTCGTTTGACTCTTCAGGCGGTTGCTGATGGTTTGGGTGAGACGTCGATGGAAGGCATCATTGCCAATCAGTTGCTGAATGGCTATTCGCCTTCTGAGGCTGTTGCTAATGCCGAGGAGTACATGACGACTAAGGGCGGGTTGCAGTTTGGTGATACTGGCGAGCGGGATGCTTGGCGTAAGGCGGCAACAGACAAGGCTGACACATGGTTTAGCGACATGATTGCTGGCGATGTTGAGAACAGTCAGCCGTCAGAAACTGATGCCATGTTTGGTTTGCCTGCTGTTGGCACTGAGTTTGATTTGTTGGATTTGAATCCGATGATGCGTCCAGCGTCGGAGTCGTTTGATGTGTCTCGTGATGAGGCTCGTGGTTTGTTGAAGCGTGACCGTATGTCTGCTTTGGATGAGCGGATGGGTGATGAGGACGCGTTTGTCAAGGCGGCGACAGATTTTGCGTTGAGTGCGGCTCGGGATGGTTCTGGCTTTCAGGGGTACACGAAGGATGCTCCCGATTATGGAACGCAGTCGTTGGGGGGGATGCAGAACATTTACGATTTTTATGATCGGAATGTGACTGGTGGCGTGCCTAACGAGCATGCAGCGATGGCGTTAATCGATCCTTACGGCACTATGTATTTTGAGAACCAATTGAACCCTGCGGGGCGAGTTGGCGAGGACTTTGACGGCGATCTTGTTTCCAATATCCCGGGATCCGTCTCGTTGATGGATTGGGTCAGAGACAACCCGAAAGATTCTATTAGTGGTCTTGATTTGCCGAAAAGGGTGGTTGACCCTGATCTCAATGCGCTTGTTGAGTCTGAGGCTCGTCGCGATCTGCAGAAAGCACGGAACTACAACTCTGGGCTGGATTACGGGATGAAAGAGGACACGCAGGATGCGGTGTCGAAAGCGGTCAAGGACAGAAACGAGTTGTCGAAGGAAGCAAGGTTCGCGTTCACGTTGAACAAGTTCCTGACAGACAAGGGGATCAGTCCTCGGACGATGGCTGGCAACAGTTATCTGCGTGGCGGCCAGTCAATTTTTGGCAGATAACTAGGGACGTTTCGTCCATTTAGTTGATGGCTTCTTCTCTTGACGAAATTCTGCGGGGCATTGGTGCTAACCGTGTTCCGAACAGCGGGCTGAGTGTCTCTGCGCTTTCTCAGGCGAACAGAGCCAATAGGCAACAACAGCAGCAGGGTCAGCCTTTAGGGTTTTCTGAATGGCTTGCGCAAAAGGAGTCTGGCCAGTTGCAGCAACAGCCCGGAGGCTGGGCTGCAGTAGGTGGCAAGGTTCTTGGTGCGTTGAATGTGCTTGACATGCCTCGTCGGGCGATCGTGTCAGGTTTGAAGGAAGGTTTGGACGCTGTCGGCATCACGGATGGCGATGCGTCTTGGGGTGATTTCAAGTCACAGTTCGATGACCCCACGTTCGGGTTTGGAACGATCACTGGTGATCTGACGGGCAACAAGTGGATTGACCGTGCGATCGGGTTTACTGGTGACGTTCTGCTCGACCCGTTGACTTACGTCACGGGCGGAGCGAACGCTGGACTGAAGAAGGGTATGAGTTCTGCTGGCCGTCAGGGCAGGTTCGGGCTTGCGACGCGTGGAGCGTTGCAAGGTGCGGATGATGCGGCTGTGTCAGCAATGTCTCGTCTGGGTGGTGCAGCGGTCAGTGATGCTGCTACCCGTGCGGAACTTGGTTTGGCTGATCGTGGTCTGCGTTTCATGGGCAAGCGTATTGCTGGCACGGGCGGGATCGACCGTGCCATTGGCAACACGTTGGCGAAGGGTAGGAACTCTGTTACGTCGTCTGATTGGTGGACAAACATTTCTCGTAAGCCCGAGGGGCTTGAGAATGTGTACAAGACGTTGCAGCAGGGTTCTGGCTCGATGCGGCCAACTGAGGCCGCAACGGTGTTGGCGTATGTGAATTCTCGTAAGGCTGGTAAGAACGAGTTCTTCAAGTCGTATGAGGGCGCTGCTCGTGGTGTTGTCGGGAAGATGTCTGAGTCTGAGCGTATTGCGTTGACGCATGCGACGGAGGCGGGGAACGACACGGCGTTGGGTGGGTTGTTGACTCGTATCCGTGAGGATTTGGTTTCTCGTGATGCGCAGATTGGTGAGTTGCCGAACTATGTGCCTCACACTTGGACTCGTGAGGCTTGGGATTGGTTGAAGGGCGATTCTGCTGGGGCTGTCGAGTTCCGTAAAGTTGCGAAGGTCGACTTGACGGAAGGCCCGTCAATGTCGATGAGCCGTGTGTTTAAAGAGGGCACCTACACGTTTAACGGCACGAAGGTCGATTTTGGTGCTGGCACAATCACTGACATTAATGGTGCGTTGCGTCGTGCGTTTGGTGATGGGCCTGCGAAGTTCTTGGAGGATGACGCTGGCAAGTTGTTGTCGAAGTATCTGGATGATGCTGCGTCAGCGGCTGGTGTTGTTGGTGCGGCGAAGCGGTTGCAGGAGTCGTCGCTGGACACTGTCCGTTTGGATGCGTTTGATTTCATCCCTGATGAGGATTTGAACAAGATCGCTAACAAAGAGTTGGCGGACATGTTTAAGGCTCGGAAGAAGGAGACGCGGCAGCGTCAGGATGCGTTACTTAAGGAGACTGCTGACGCGGCTAAGTCTGTCCGTCTGAGTTTGGCTGATGACATTGCGGTATTTGCGCAACGTCAGGATGATGTTGGCGCAAAGATTCAGGGGATGATGGACGACTGGGCGAAGGATCAGAGTCCTCGTTTGCAGTTGGCTCGTTTCCAGAAGACCGTTGGCGAGTTGCGTGATGGCTGGGAGAGGCAAGCGAATGAGGCGTTGGCTGAGATCACTCGTCTTGAGACTCGCGCTTCTCAGTTGCGTTCTCAGGCTGGCGGGTTTGGTGCTAACGGTGCGAGTCCAGAGCGGGTTGCGCAGGAGTTGCAGAAGATTGCTGAGCGTACTGCGAAGGAGAAGGCTCGGCTTGAGGTGATTCGTGCCGATCAGCAGATGTTGCCTCGTTTGTTGACGGAGCAGGACAGGTTGCAGCGCGAGGTTGCTGATCTGACTGAGATTGTTGCGAATCCGCAGATTGCTGCGGAGGCGTATGCGGCGGCTAACCCTCAGCGGGCCAAGCCGCAGGTTTTTGATACTGAGGAGTTGTTTACTCCGCTTAACGGTTATTCGTTGCGTTCCACAAGGTTGCAAACTGAAGTGGACGCGATGGAGGAAGCGCTGCTGAACCCTGTCGTTTCTGCAGGCGGCCCTAACGCTGCTGCGCAGGAGATCACGGATCAGATGGATCGTGTTGGTCAATCATTGATGATGGTGGAGAGCGTTAACGCTGAAGCGTTCGCTGATTTGGTTTCATCTCTTGGTGAGTTGGGGATTGAGCGCGGCATTGTCTCTCGGCTGGCCGATGGCAAGGTTTTGGAGTCGCAAGTCCTCGACATGCTGGGTAGGTGGTTTGAGAAGAACCCGTTCATGCTTCCCGACGAGGTGTTGGGTCGACGTAACCATGTTATTTCGAAACTTGGGCAGTCGACGCGTCAAAGGAACCGTGCTGCTGGCGCTCTTGACGATGCGCGACGTTTGGCGGACGAAAATGTTCAAGCGTTTTTAGACACCCCGATTGAGGGTGACGTTTTGGGCCGCACGGTGCGTGACATGTTTGATGAGGAGCATGCGAAGCGTCTTGCTGCTTTGGAGTCTGATCCGATTCGGATGACAGACGAACTTGTCCGAGTGCAGTCAAAGATTGATGAGATCGAGCGCGAAATTGCCCGTCTCGATTCGTTGGCGGGTCAGCCATCTGTTGCGGCAAGTGAAGTTCCTTATCCAATTCGTCGCACTAAAGAGGCGAGCGATCGTCTGTACCAGCAGCGTTTGGATGCTCGTCCGAAGAACAGGGACATTGCTGAATGGCATGCCTACTACCAGAAGACTGTGGACGATCTGACTGATCGTTCTATTGCGATGATGGAGGATGCTCAAGATTTGATTGAGGCTGTTGGCCGCAACAAAACGGTTGATGTTGAGCGAATCATTTACGAGAACTTTAAGAAGAACAACAATCTTGCAACTCTCAAAGCAAGATTGGATAGTCGAAAAACTGGGGATACTGCAGCGCGAGAGGCGCTGGCAACGGCCAACACGCAAGTAAGAGAGTTGCGGGATGAACTCAATAACATGTACAGGTTCTTGCCTGATCACATCAAGCAGAAGATTGATGCGGTAGCGGCATCGAATGCTGAAAGGCGAAAGGCCCAACAGGCTCTGGAACTTCTTGAGCGTCAACTTGATCGTGTCGAGGAGTTAGGCAAGGGTTACGTTGACATCAAGATCAGGGGAACTTCTGTCCGCCAGACGGTTTCTGAAGCAAAACGAACTGTTTCTGGTTTGAAGGCCCAGATTGATTATCTCGATGATGCTGCGAGGCTGAATGCGCCTCAGGCACGTTACAGGACGACTGCTGAGTACATGCGTTGGAATGCTCGGAAGGCGGCTGTTGCTCGCGCCCATAAGGGGGCGGCTGGAAACAGCACAAGAGACCTCAAGGCAATTGCGTTGGACGCTGGGGGTGCTGTTGATCCGAATGCCCCGCGTGTGACAGCAAGCCCGTTGGATTTCAGTGCTGAACGCAACGCTCAACTCAATCAGGCCGTGCGGATTGCCGCAGGCACTCCGACGGACTATCACGTTGCGACGTTGCCAGAGTTGTATCGGGAAATGCAAGCAGTTGATGTCCTGAACAACGAGTTGTTCGGACGGGTCAATGTGACGGGTCTTGACGATAAGGCTCGTAAGGCTGCTGACACAGCGAACGGTCAGGCCGAGGTGCTGCGCAACACGATTGACAAGATGCCGTTTGAGCAGTCGCAGATTTCTTCTGTTGATCAGTTCTTGAAGAATCGTCTTGTGACTGACGGGATGCTTGCTTTGATGCCTGAGGATGTTGCTGCTAAGTGGGCGCAGATGCAGAGTCGAGTGAGTTCACGGATTCTTCGTGGACGTCAGGTTGGCACTGATGGTGCTCAGGCGTTTGCCCAGACGGGTCTGAAGGGTGCGACTCCTCAGGCGTTGCCTGCCGAGCAGGCTGTACGAAATCTTGAGGCTCGCATACAGACGTTGAGGGTGATTCGGGAAAGAAGAGTTCAGCAGGCAAAGCAACACATTGCTGATTACAAGATCGATGATCCTCGTTCAGTTCGTGCCCCAGAGTGGGATGATTGGTTTGCTGGTGAGGCTGAGCGCATAGCGGATATTGACACTTTGATTGGTGGTGCAGAGAAGACCGCTCGCGGTTTGCTTCATGACATGCATGATGACGCTGTTCGTTTGGCAAAGGACAATCAGGTCATTAACACGAGGTTGCCTAACGTCCAGCCGATTGAGGAATTGGTTGAGGCATCAATTATTGGTGCTGCGATTGCCCGTGTGCATGCTGCAGCGTCAGAGGGCTTGTTGCCTCTGAATGCTGCTGGGCAGATCGAGGAGTCTGCTTTTGATGCAGCGTTCCAGCGCGCTCTTACCCAGTCGGCGCGAGATAGCCGCAAATACTACAAGGGTCTTGCTGAGGCTGATGCTGCAAAACTCATTGATGCAGAGAACCTCGCTGGTGGCGCAAAGATTGGCGAGAAGGCGGAAAAAGAGATCCGTTTGGGGATAGATAATCAGTTGCATGACGTTGCTTCTCGGGTGCAGGACGCAATGCGCCGTAACGATAAGCATCGGGCGATTTTCAAGAAGATTGAGGCTAAAGCACCCAAGGGCGATGGGGTTCCGCAGAGCGGTGTTAAGCGCAGTCTTGTTGTTGAAAAAGCCGATGGCACGGATCAGATTATTGTGGGCGTGAGTGCCCCAACTTTGGATGATTACGGTCGAACCGTTGTTTTTGATGAGCAGGGCAAGAAGTGGATTATCGGGGAGAAGGAAGCATCGGATTCGTTTGGTGTGGAAGAGGTGACGACTTCTGCTGGCAAGGACACGACTGACTGGATGTCGGGGGCGAAGTCTGATGATGCGTTGAAGACGAAGAATGTTGAAGAGTTCGTTGACAACGGCGGCAACGCAATTGAGTGGGTTGATGATAGTTGGCTGCGTAAGGTGGGTTACAAGGAGATCCGCGAGGAGTTGGCGGCAACAGTTGATACTGCTGCTGCTGAGATTAAAACGATTCTTGGTGCTTCAATTACTTGGGATCAGGCTCGCAAGATGGCGAGCGGGTTCACGAGGACGCGCAGCAGTTTTGGTGAGACCGCCAAGTTGTGGGAACGGTTCTTGACTTCGGATGCGATCAGTCAAAGTGCCCGGGTGTTTCAGCAGCGGGCGATGCGTAATCGTTCTCGCCAGCAGTTTGCCGAGAAAGTCATTCAGGCCACTTCTGGGCAAACTCCTGATGGCACCATTTTGTCTTGGCGTAATGCGATCGGCCTCGACAGTGTCGATCCGATCTCTAGGTATCAGGTTGCTGCTAGTAGGCGTGAAGGTTTACGGCAATTTGTCAGGGATGCTGCCACACAGGCGGAGGAGAGTAGGCGTGCGCTTGACGAGTTGAATCCTCGTATTGCTGCTGCTCAGAGTGGCGAAGCCGACAGGCTTGCCACTCGTGTCCAGATCGCTGAGAACGATCCGTACACGGTGTTGCCTGACAGTAAGAATCCTGATGCGTTGCGTCGCAAGGCTGATGCTGTGGAGCAGGGTGTTGATCCTCAGGTTGAGCGGTATGTGACGGCGACGGATGCGTTGAAG
>Ga0182093_1289853_pt1 | contig 13210 bp, 10 predicted proteins | sample 041ome_21_FD_127776 | JGI IMG/M metagenome (GOLD analysis project Ga0182093, IMG submission 127776) | Metatranscriptome of coastal salt marsh microbial communities from the Groves Creek Marsh, Georgia, USA - 041411BS metaT (Metagenome... | ecosystem: Environmental > Aquatic > Marine > Intertidal...
GAATGTTTAACGCAGACGGCGATTGTGTGGCAGCAAACACGTCGACGCTAGCCAATGGAGCTGAAGGAAAGAGTGCTCCGATTAGCTCTGAGTTGCGTGAGCGGTTGCGACTCTCGAGAGAATTTTGAATGTGCAAATTGTACTCATAACTGTCTCCAGCGCGCGCGTGACATCACGCGACATCACGCGCGTCATCCTAAACGAAGAACAACGAAGAACAAAAAGTGCGATGCCATCAAAAACAAAACAGCAGCGGTGGCAAAATCTTCTTCGTCTCCAGGACTTATCCGTCGGCATGTTCGTCGAGGTGAATTCGGGAGATCCGAAGAACCCTTGGTTCGGGGAAATTTTCCAACTGTACGCGAAGAAGAAGAAGAAAAAAGGCGATAGGAGAGACGAACGGGACGACCCGTATTTTGAACCGGTCGGAGTGAAGTGGATCGCGCGCGTGCAAGGCGCGAAAGAAAAGTTGTACGAATATAAGGGCGGGTCGCACCGGATTTGGTTAGAATCTATCGTGAAATGTGGACACGATTTGGATTGCGGGGTGTATCTCAAAAGAGGAGGGAAAGGCGCTGCGAAGGAAGCGGCGGCGAAGAAACCGACGACGACGACGACGCCGGTCGCCTCACCCAAAAAGAGCAGCGGCAACAATAAAAACGCGTTGGCGCTGGTCGTTCGTGAAACGACGCCGACGAAGAAGAAGACGACGACGAGAAAAGACGACAACAAGAAGAACGGTATTAAAGCGAAAGAAGCGGAGAAGAGGAAGCACGACGTGGAAAAGCGAAAACTCGCTCGAGAGCGAGAGCGCCTGAAGAAAGAAAAATCGCGGCTCATGACGGCGAATCGCGAAGTGCAGCGCAAACTCAACTTGGTGGAAAAAGATTTGGTCCGAGTCGCCGCCGGCAAGATGCCCTTAAAAAAGAAGAAAAAGCCAGTCGCGCCGCTCGTCGTGAGGACGAAATCCGCTCCGGTTTCCAAGAAGAACCAATCCCCCAAAAAAACCGGCGCCGGAGGCGCCGTTCGAAGAGTCCTCTCGCACGTCACGCGCCGCATCCGAGCGTCCACGCCGACGACGACGAAAACGACGAAAAACACCAAAGCGTCGTCCTCGCCTTCAACGAAACAACAGAAGAACAACGACAACAAAACGACGCTCACCGTCGCCCGTAAAACCACGCCGACGCTTCAGCCTCCCGCCGCTCTCTTCGGCAATTTGAGCAGCAGCAGCGATTCCGAAGAGTTTTAGTTAGAGACCTTTCTTTTTACTACTACCGTGGTGTGCAAATATTACTACCGATACTAGTACTGCTGCTGCTACTACTACTACTACTACTACTACCGCTGAACTCCCACCAACTCTGCGTTTCGTAATATTATTATTACTTACGTACACACCTTGCGCTCAAAATTTTCTTTTTTGCTTCAATTCACTTCAAAAGTAGTATGCGAACGGCGCTCTTCGGCTGCCACACGACGACGCACACGAAGAAAGCACTCTCACTGACTCGTTCTTTATCGTCGATACTCGAGCGGCAACAAGCACGACCACTACCACAACAACAACAACGAACGCAGATAAGCACTCATCGCAACAGAAGAACGGTATTTTTAAACGTCGTCGGCATGGATTCTAACGCCACGAATAACCACGGCAGAGGCGGCAGAGGAGGTCGGGGAAGAGGAGGAGGTCGAGGCGGCGGCGCGGGAAGATTTAATTCCAATCATCAGAAGCGGGAACACGCGACGCAGCGAGGACCGAACCCGCCGCACAAAAGACGCGATTCCGAGGAAGGGAAGAGCGATCGTCAACAAAACAGAGGAGGAGAGAGAGTTCGATTGAACGTCGGGACGCAGAGAACGTTGAACGAAGCGCAACCGGCGAAACAGGTGAAAGATGGTGGGAACGTGCCCACGACGATGGCGTTCGCGTCGATGGGATTGTCGCGGGAATCGATGCGAGCGATTTCGGAGGTGTGTAAGTTTACGCACGCAACGGCGGTGCAGGATCAGACGTTACCGCACATCACGAGAGGAGTGGACGTTTTGGCGAGAGCGAAGACGGGATCGGGGAAGACGGTTGGATTTACGCTACCGAGCATCGAGTTGTTGACGAAGAACGAGGTGAGGAGAGGTGACGTGTCGGTGTTGATCGTGTCTCCGACCAGGGAATTAGCCAGTCAAATTCACGTGGAAGCGAATCAGTTGTTGACGTTTCACGAGTACGGCGCGCAGGTGGTGTTTGGCGGGACGAACATTGGGACCGATAAGAAGCGATTGAGAGAGAACAGATGCGATTTCTTAGTCGCCACGCCGGGGAGGTTGATCGATCATTTGGAGAACGAAGGATTGAGAGAAAGGATGTCAAACTTGCGAGTGCTGGTTTTAGACGAGGCTGACCAGTTGTTGGAAATGGGTTTTCGTCCGTCGATCGAGAAGATTTTGAGTTATTTACCGAGAAATAGACAAACGTTGTTGTTTTCCGCGACGGTGCCGGACGCGGTGAAACAAATCGCGGCCAACGCGATGAGTGATAATCACGTGTACATCGACTGCGTCGGCGATGAAGCCGCCGCGACGAATGCTCAAGTCGCGCAGTGGTTGACCGTGGCGGATACTAAGGATCATCTCCCGTTACTTTTGCAAGTGGTTGAAGCGCACGCGAGGGAGGTGCCGAACCATAAGATCATGTGCTTTTTCCCGACCGCGAGAGCGACTGGTTTGGCCAGCGAAGTTTTCGAAGCCATGGGGATCAAGGTATTTGAGATTCACTCGAGAAAATCCCAAGCGGCGAGAACGAAAGCGGCGGACCAGTTTCGCGCGAGCAAGAGCGCGGTGATGATGTCCTCGGACGTGACCGCGAGAGGTATGGATTTCCCGGACGTCACGTTTGTCATTCAAGTTGGATTACCGTCTTCGAGAGAGCAGTACGTTCACCGACTAGGAAGAACCGGAAGAGCCGGTAAAACGGGCGAAGGTTTACTCATTCTCGCGGATTTTGAAAAGTACATCTTACGATCGATGCAAGATTTACCGCTGCAAGTGGCTGAGGCGAGCGTGGACCCAAACGCGGCGGATAGAATCAATCGCGCGTTGCAAAAAGTCGATTCTAAGACGAAAGATCAAGCCTACGTCGCTTGGATGGGTTTTTATAACTCGAGCACGGGGAAGATGGGATGGTCGAAGAACGATTTGGTACACGCCGCGAACTCGTACGCGATCGACGTGTTGGGATGCCAGGGATTACCGGGTGTCTTGGCAAAAACCGTCGGCATGATGGGCTTGAGAGAACAAAGACCGCTGTTGAACGTCGTCTCGCAATTGGACGGGAAACCGTCGGGCGGCGGGGGAAGAGGCGGCGGCGGCGGCCGAGGCGGCGGCGGCGGCCGAGGTGGTGGTGGTGGTGGCCGAGGCGGAAGAGGTGGCAGACGGTAAATGCGGTCACCGCGGCATCGAATGCGTGTCGCGTTCTTATTCTTTTAAATATGTAGTAGTTCTCGTGCGTTTTGCTCGTGTTGTTTCAATATAATATATACACTCATTGCCGCAAGTGCGGACCGTTCGAAGAGGCCCAAATTGAAAACGTTGTTTGTGTCAAACTTACAACCGAAACTTACAACCGAAACAGAAAAAGAGAAGAAAGAAAGCGTTGAATCTGCGCGTGTAACTATGACTGTATTTAAAACGTATCAGAGCAACGATGAGCTTTACGACGCGTTTCATTTTTTACTCAAATGCCGGCCGCTACTTTACGCCCAACTTTTTTAGCTGACGCAAAATATCGCCGACTAAATACAAGGACCCGGCAACTAACACGTCGACGCGTTTCGGTGCGACTAAATCTGCCTTTCGTCTCAAGGCGCTAATCGCGGCCGCCACGGATGCGCGAACGTCCATTTGAGTGCTACTATTTTTACCGCTGCTACTATCACCGCTATTACCACTATTGAAACCTTTTACCTTTTCAATTTCACGCCAAGTCGTCGCGCACGCTTCTTGCCACTCCAAGTTCTTCTTATCATCTTCGACTTTAACGAGTCCGAGCGCGGAGGAATCCGGCGGGCAAAACATGGCGGTGTCGATGTGCACATTTCTTGATTTCAAAACGTCCACGGAAGCAGACATCAACACCTTTGGCGACCGCTCTTCCATGCAATTGAAGAGGAAGACGTTGTGAGACATTCTTGAACTCGATTGTTTCCCCTCGTTGTAGCACATGTCGTGCTGCGCGTCCTTCTTTCGTTTTGCGTTGACGTGCGCGGAAAACCACTCCGCGCACGTTCGCATGGACTCCTCCGTATGCGCGCCGTCCAAATAAAACGTCAAGTTTTTACTGTGCTCGTCTCGCACAATTTGTTCTCGACCAGGCCATCTGGTCTTTTCTAATCCTCTTCGAAAACTATCCGGAAGCAAGAGCTTCGACTTTGGTCTCTTCTCTCTCTCTTTCTCCAGCTCTGCTAATATCCCTCGATGTTTGGTTTTCGCCGCCCATTCTTTGACCAACTCCACGGCTAAGCTCGCGTTTATCCTCTGGTGCGGTCCGCTCAAACCGAGCTCTACTTTCCTACTCCCTCCTCCTCCCTCTTCGTCGTTCTCGTCTTCATCTCCTTCCAGATCAATCTGTCTGGCGACGACCAACTCGCATCCAACCTCTTCTCTTTTCCTCTCCAAACTCGCCATCGCCTCGGGAACTTGCGGGCTCGTAAACGCTCGTATGGTATCATCGTTCGCGCCTTTTTTAAATATTCCAGCTTTTTCCCACGCAATCTTTTCTATCGTGTTCCCCAACACTTCGACGTGGTCTAATCCTAAGCTCGTCACCGCGACTACCGCGGGTTCCCTCACGCAGTTCGTCGCGTCTAACCGTCCTCCTAATCCGACTTCTAATATCAAACACTTCGTCCCGGCGTCTTTAAATATCTTCAATCCCAACAGAAATAAGAACCGAAAATACGCCGGTAACTCCATCTTCAACTCGTTTTCGATCGTATTCTTCGTCCACCAAAACGCCTCTATGAATTCTCGTTTCCCGACCGGGTTCCCGTTTATCCGAAACCGCTCTCGCACGTCCACCAGGTGCGGGCTCGTGAACAAACCAACGTTTTCCACGCCATTTTCCAACAAAATCGACTCCGCGAACGCGCACGTCGACCCTTTCCCTTTCGTCCCGGCGACGTGAATCGCGTTCGAATTTTCTATAAACGACCGTAAATCGAGCTCATCCACGTACGCGTGGAGCAATTTGAACTGGTCTTCCCACGTCACCGAGCCCGGGGAGTTTCGGTTTTTCCCGGAGATGGTCTTCGCGAGTTCCGAGAGGCACCGAGAGTACCGAAGTTCCAATTCTTCTTCATCTTTTCCTCCTTCTCCGTTGTTTACGACGTTCACGGCCGCGACGACTTCCGGCATCTTCTTCTTCTCCTTTTGTGTTTATCCTCTCGCGTCTCTCTCTCTGTGGTCAAACTGAGAGAGAGAGAGAGAGAAGGAGTGTGTGCAGAGAGTTGTCTGTTATATCCACGGAAAAAAGGCAAAGAAAAAGCGAGCGAATGGAGCGAATGCGACGACCCACGTCCCCCACGTCCTCTCGTCTCTCTCTCTTGTGCGCACCAAAAAACTAACTTCTCTCTCTCTCTCTCTCTCTCTCTTTGCGGTGAGCTTAATTAGCCACCAACACCCTAAGCAATAAACCCTAAACTTATTACACGAACTTGCATTTAAGGAAAAAAAACGCGCGACGAAACGCGACGCGCGTCACCTCAAACGAGAGAGAGACAGAGAGAGAGAGACAGAGAGAGACAGAGAAGTTCGTCCTCGTGCTCTCTTCTTCTCTGGTCCTAATCTCTGTCGACAGAGCGAGAACGGGAAAAAGAAGAAGAGATACATTTTTCTCTCCCATTTTGTGAGTTGTGGGGGGCCGCGTGTGTCGTGTGAAAAATGGAAAATTCCAATCCGTCCTCCTCCTCCTCCTCCTCTTCTCTCAACGCCGCGAGAACGACGACGATATCCCCGACGCCGTCGTCGTCCTCGACGACGTCCCTGAGCAACGCCAGTAATTACGGAACGACTTTGACTGCGACGACGGGAAGAGGAGGAGAGAAATTGGCGAGAGCAGCAACACCATCATCGAGCAGCAGCAGCACAAAATTCATGGAACAAAACGCCGAGGGGCGCATAACGCGCGTGGAGATTAAGAAACCCTCGTCGTCGTCGTCATCGTCGTACGCGCACTTGCAATCGCACTCGACGGTGCTGAGTAAGAAACCGTCGACGCCGAAAAAGACTGGCGAGCAGAAATGGGTCGCGCCGGATGAAGGCGCGTTTATGAACGTATTCGCGTCCAACGCGTGCAGATTGCTGAGAGCGTTCGGGTCGGTGATGGTGTTGATCGTGCTCGGGATAATTGGGTTGACGTATTACGCCACGGTCGCGTTAGTGTACGGGCCGTTGAGCCAAGAAGGGACGGCGGACGAGAAAAAAGTCGCGCACACGGTTTTGGTGACGTATCACGTGATGATCTTTATGATTTTGTGGTCGTATTTCGCCATCGTTTTAGCAGAGCCCGGGAGCGTTCCGGAGAGGTGGGAACCTCCCGAAGAAGACCCAGAGATAGCCGCTACTATTCCAAAGAGTGAAAGCAAACGCAGAGTGTGCAAAAAGTGCATCGCTTGGAAACCAGAGAGAACCCATCACTGCTCGGTGTGCCAGAGATGCGTGCTGAGGATGGACCACCACTGTGTGTGGGTGGCCAACTGCGTCGGCGCGAGAAACTACAAATTTTTCTTACAATTTTTAGCATACACGTTCATAGGAACAACTTTCGATGCGATATGTCTACTGAGCGATTTCGTGCAGTTCTTCAGGGACGTGGAAGATAGCGAGCGCTCTAGCAGCAACGCGTCGCCGCAAGAGAGAGACGAGTTGAGGCAACACGGCGGGGCGATGACGGTTGTCTTTGTGGCGTTTGTCATGAATGTGGCGTTCGCGGCGTCTCTATTAGGCTTCATCGTCATGCACGGAAACTTAGTCTTAGCAAACATGACGACGATTGAAATGTACGAGAAGAAGAAAACGCTGCCCTGGAAGTACGACAAAGGACGGTGGGGGAATTTCAAGGAGATTTTCGGCGATAATCTGTTTAGCTGGTTGTTGCCGTTTCACACGAATCGCGCCAACGAGAAAATCGACCAAACCGCCGGATTGACCGAAGGCCACATCGCGTTGAAAGGAGAGTATTGCCGCCCGATAGTTCCGTAGAAGAGAGAGAGAGGAGAGTGAAAGCGTTATGATTAGCAGAGCGTTTACTATTATACAATAATTGTGATACAAAAATACTAGACTAACACGTAGAAGACGGGAATAAAATCGCAAAAGAACTAAAGCGCGCGCGCGAGAGAGAGAGTACCATCATTGCAAAACTACTCCTTCCTAAACATCATCGCCTCTCTGAGCTCCCTCTCCCGCCTCTCTTTCCTCTCCTTCTCTTTCCTTTCCTCCTCAATCTTCGCTTCTTTCTCCTTCGCCTCGATCACCTCCTCCATCTCTCTCTTCAACGCCTCCAGTGCACTCGCTTCTCTCCCGACTCTTCTCTCCATCTCCAAACGCATCTCTTCGTTCAATTTTTCCAAACCCTTCGCCGAAGACCGCGCGTCTGAATCGATCAAAGCGTTCAGCTCCAGCGTTTTCGTCAGTCTTTCTCCTCTCGTCGAAGACACGAACGCGGAAACGTTCGTCTCGATGGCGTCCAAATGCGGAGCCATTTGCGAGACGAATTGGTCCGAACGTTTACGGATAGTTTTCGCGAGGCGCGAGGAGGTCATCTCCTCCTCCTCTTCCGAGGGAGAAAACGACGACAGCACGCCTTTGGTTTGTTTGTGGATGAAAGACGTCAAGCTGTTCGACATTTTATACGCGCGTTGTGTGTGTTATTCTCTCTGTTTCTGTAAAGTTTTGGGGAAAAGTGAACTTTTTTTCTCCAATGTAAAGAGAAAAAAATGACGCGCTTTCTCTGTCGCTCGTGCACGACTTCCTCTCTCCTTCTCCCGAACGGAGAGAAGAAGAAGAAGAAGAAGACCACAATTAGCGGCAGCACCGGAAGTCGTCGTCGAAACGCGAAAAGCGTCGTTCGTCGAGAAGAAGAAAAAAGAGAAGAAGAGATGGGGATGAAATCATCGTGGACGACGGCGTCGCCGGTAACCGACGAGAGGAGGAATACGAAGAAGAACGTCGTCGTCAAAGTCGTTCGAAACGGCATCATGGACAACAAGAACAACGCGTCGACGGGGTCGAGCTTTTACGACCCGTTCGAACGATCGAAGTTTCAAAAAATAGGCGACGAGATCGACCGGAGAATGTTTTTCCCGGGCGGCAACGGCGATGATGCGAGCACTTCGTCCTCGTCGTCTTCTTCTCCTTTCTTTGGTCTGGAGGAGGAGTTCGCGAAGCTCGATCGAGAGCTGAGCGACGCCCGCGAGCGAGCGCTTCTCGTCGGAACAGAAGGAAGAAGAAGAAGAAGCGCGCACGAAGATTTCGGACCGAACAAAACGGTCTCGAAAGAGATTTCGAGAGAACACCGCGGGAGACATTCGTACAGCAACTTTCGCTACGCCGAGTCGGTGACGACGTACGGTCCTTCTCCGCCCGCCGCCGCGCGGGTCGGGAGAGGAAGCCGGCAAAGTCTCGTCGACGCGCCCACGCTCGGATTGTTGCTCGTGCTCGGAACGACGTACGTCTATTTCAAAGAGAAGACGACGTTCGCTCGAAACTTCTCGGCGACGAATTTTAAAGAGGAAGAGAAGGAAAAGTTGGCGCGAGAGTGGCCGGTGTTGTATTTGTCCTCGGAGGCTTTTCGGAGAGAGTTTCGCAAAGCGAAGGAGAAAGAGGAGAAGCGAGAAAGAGAAAAAGAAACGAGAGACGAGGGCAAAGACGACGACGACGACGACGACCGGAAGCGTTGACAAAAACCCGCCGACGCGAGTTCGAATCGAGAAGAGAAAGAGCTTCTTTTATGTGTTGTATATTACGCTTTCGCGACGAGAAAATATCTCTACTCTGCGCTCGATTTTTAACCACAAGTTCAAATTTTTCCCGAGACGCCGAGTCCCGCACATCAAATTATTTATTCTCTCTCCGTTTTTAAACGCGCGCGAACGACACGAAGAAGAAGAGAGATTGGGTTGGGGAACGATGATGTCGAGCGCGTCTTTTTCTTTGCCTCGCTTAAGAGTCTCTTTTCCACGTTCTTCTTCTTCTTCTTCTTTTATCGACGACGATGCGAGAAGGTTTCTTCCCGGGAAGAACGACTTTCGTGCGAGCGCACACTTCTCGTTGAAACAACGAGGACGAGGACGAGGACGACGACGTCTGAGCGGCGACGCGAAAGCGGTGATATCGGAGAACAGAGAGGAAGGAAAGACGGAGAAGAAGAAGAAGAAGAAGAAGAAGAACGACACCGGCGTGGTCGATGTGAGAATGATCTGTACGGACGTGGACGGGACGTTGGTCTCACCAGACGGCAGTTTGCCGGACAAAACGGAGAAGATGATTGCGAAAGCGAGAGAGGAGAAACGGGTGCCGCTGATGATCGCCACGGGGAAAACGCGAGGTCCGTGGGCAGAGACGCTGTACCCGAAGCTGAAGCAAGATTCTGGAGTACCCGGGGTGTTCGTGCAAGGCACGGTGATTTACGATGGTCTCGGGAACGTGTTGGAATCGGTGACGTTGCCGCAAGTCGCCGTGGACGCGATTTGCGGGTACTGTCGCATTCGCGGGATATCGGTGGTGGCGTTTTGCGAGGAGAAGATTGTGTGCGAGAGGAGAGATAAGCAGACGGATTTGGTGATGGAGTACGGCGAAGCTGAGCCGGTGTGCGTGCCGACGTTGTCTTTTTACGAGAAGAAACCGAATAAGATGATTTTGTTTTGGGACAAAGAGACGAACGGGAGCAAATATGCCGATTTTGCGCGGTTTCGCGAGGAAGCGGAGCAGATGTTGGGAAATTACGACGTCGATGTTACGGTGGCGGTAGACGGCATGTTGGAGTTTTTACCGAAAGGCGCTTCGAAGGGTGCCGCGGTAAAACGCGCGTGCGAGAAGAGTTTGAACATCGCGATGGAAAACGTTTTAGCGATTGGAGACGCGGAGAATGATTTGGACATGCTGAAAATGGCAGGAGTGAGCGTAGCGGTCGCGAACGCGAAAGAGAGCGTGAAAAAAGTGGCGACGTTTACGACAGACGCGACGAACGAGGAAGGCGCCGTAGGCGAGGCCATAGAAAAGTTTGTCTTCGGCGCCGAAGAGAACGAAGAGAAGAAGGAAGAAAAATATGTATCACCACCGTCACCGTCACCGCAAGCAGCAGCAGCAGCAGTACAACAAGCACCTGTAGCAACAAGCAATAACATCGACAGCAGCAGCAGCAGCAACAACAACAATAACAACAATAGCAGCAAAAGAACGAAACCGTCGATGATGAAGAAAAGCAGCGAGTTCAAAATCGTCACGAAAGAGGCGACTGAATTCGCGAGAGCGAATCTCACGGAAACCATCTCAAAAGTTAAAGCTGAGATTGATAAGTTCGATAAGAAAGAATTCGAAGAGAAAGTAATGAAAAACGTCTTCACTCCCGTCGTAAAATCTGTGCGCGCCGCGCAGGAAGGAGGAAGTGCGGAGCTCGCGCGAAGACGAGCGGAGATGGATGCCGAAAACGCCAAGCGCTTGAGCGACGAAAGTAAGAACGACGAAGCTTCGGCGGCGAAGAAGACATTAGCAGCGAAAGCTGCCGTTCGCGCTGCCGAAAGTGCCTCAAAAGCGGCCATACTAGAAGCGGAACTCATTTCATCGAGCATGGACGAGTGCGAAGGCGAGGAGTGTGAGGCATTGGAACCCAAAGCGGCGGAATTGACGGAGCGCCTGGCGCAGCTGCAAAGAGGCTTGGAGTTTGAAAAGAGAAAGTTGGCAGAAGCCCAGAGATTAGCAGCAGCAACAGCTGCTCCTCCTCCTCCTGCAGCTAAGACACCACCATCACCACCATTACCGAAGGCGGCAAAAACAGATACGCCTTCGTCCGCGTTGATCGAACCGATGTTGGAAGAGCCAGAGTTTTCGCTTCCGGTAGCGACTCCGAAGAATTCGCCGGCGGCGGTGAAGGGCGTTAAGAACTATAAGTCCGTCTCCGCGAGTTCTAAGCAAACTAAAGCAGTAGAGAAAACGTCCGTCGATAAAAAAGAAAATGCGAAGAAAGAAAAAGAAGTGATAAGAGATGACAAAAATAACAAAGAAGAAAAGACGAAATCCGAAGTGAAGGCGGCTTGGAAAGAACCGGCTGTGTCGTCATCTGGGCCATCGTCGCCATCCTCGGCGGGCGGTAATTGGAGAGACACCAAAACCGAAGACAATTCTGTTGCATGGAAGGATGAGAAGCAACAGAAGCAGCAGCAGCAGCAGCAGCAGCAGCGAGAAAAAAAAAGACATCCACGGCTTCGTCCGATGGTGAAAACAACAACAACTTTCTCGCCGCGTTCGCGGCTTCGGCGTTGAAAACGGTTCAAACGCTCACCTCTCCGGAAGCTAGAATGATGCAACGCAACGCTGAAATCGCCGCACTTAAAGCAGAAGTCATCAGAAAAGCGCTCAATTTAGACTCCGGTCGAAATGGAGACGTCACCGAAGAACAACTCGAAGACTTCAAAGTGACTTTGCGTAAGCTCGAAGCGATGAACAGCACGAAAACGCCAACGCAAAGCACTCTGATCAACGGCAAATGGTCCCTCGCGTTTACCAACGACAACGATCTTCTCAGGATAGGGAAAAAACGCGGGATATTCGGAACGCGGAACAAACGCAGCGAAGGTACCATCGATTTCGCCGTCGATGTGTTTGCCAACGACGACGATTTAATCGAAATCGAGCAAGACAAGAAACCGAAGAATAAGATGCGCTACGAAATACTACGCTCCTGGCCGCAAAGTTCTGAAACTGGAGAGTTGACCGTCTTGAGCACGAACGCGATCTCCCTCGCTCCGCCAAAAGCAAAGCTGTTCGGTTTCATCCCCATCGGCAGCGGCAAGAAAAAGAAGAATCCGAAGAAGAGCGGCGGCAAAAATGACGAAGCCGAAGAAGACGAAGAAGACGAAACCGAAGAGCTCGCCACGTACCAATCTCTCGTCGTCTCTTACCTCGACCTCGAAATGCTCGCGTTTCGTTCCGGCATAGACGATTGCGTGTATGTGTTCCTTCAGCAAGACGTCGAGTACCGCGTCGGCGGTAAGAAAATTTCAGTCAACAAGCAGCTGAAAGCAAAATGAACAAAATTTGATGTAATAATATTCCAAAACACACTCTCTCAGCTTGTACTAACTTCCGTCATATTAAACGCACGCGCGCACGCACGCGCGCGTATTCATCGCGCACGCGCGGAAATTACATATATATATATACACACACACGCACTCATCATTCATGTTCTCGTTCGGCTCTTCCAAGAAGAACAAAGCGAATAGCAACGACAACAACAGCAGCAACGCTTCTGCTCACGAAGACAACAACAACAACAACAAATCTTCTTCGGGAAGCGCGAACATCCAATCCACGTTTCGGAAAAAGCCAATCCCGGTTGGTCAAAAAGGCATCGAACTGCAAGCGCACATAAACTCAACGCTCGGGAACAACGGGTCTCTGCGCGAAGCGGTGAAATTACCGAAAGGAGAGGACGAGTTGGAGTGGATCGCGGTGAACATCGTTGATTTTTTCAACGCCTTGGTTTTTCTGTACGATATGGTCAACCAAGAACACTGCACGGAGAAGACGTGTCCGACAATGTGCGCCGGGCCGAAGTTTGAGTATAGATGGATGGACGGGGAAGAAATCGTGAAACCCATCGAGTGTTCCGCGCCGGTGTATTGCGGGTATCTTTTTCGGTGGGTGGAGAAGCAAATCGACGACGAGAAGATATTCCCAAAGAAGCAAGGCGACGCGTTCCCGGCGGATTTTAAGAAGCGGGTGAGAAAAATTGCGGCGAGATTGTTTCGAGTTTACGCGCATTTATACCACTCACACTTTAAAATAATTTGCGCGTTGCAAGCGGAGAAACATTTGAACACGATATTTAAGCATTTTGTGTATTTTGCGGTAGAGTTTAGTTTGATTAGTAGCGAAGAAATGATGCCGCTGAGAGAGTTGGTGGACGGTGTATTGCAAGCGCAGTAACAAC
>Ga0182093_1762600_pt1 | contig 13203 bp, 7 predicted proteins | sample 041ome_21_FD_127776 | JGI IMG/M metagenome (GOLD analysis project Ga0182093, IMG submission 127776) | Metatranscriptome of coastal salt marsh microbial communities from the Groves Creek Marsh, Georgia, USA - 041411BS metaT (Metagenome... | ecosystem: Environmental > Aquatic > Marine > Intertidal...
CTGCGATTGTCGCCAGGTTGATCCTCCGGCGAGTGGTGGAGGGGCATGGGCATCAAGCAGTGGCGGTGGTGGCAGGTCAAGCGCCGAGCGATACGCCGCTTCCAAAGGAGGCGCATGCTCACATATCTCTGTCGGCACAGCTGGCAGTGGCACAGCAGCCGCGGAAGGGGCGGCCACCAGCGGCGCCAGTGGCGTGAGATCCGTGGCACGCGCTGCCTGCTCCTGCTGAGCCTTCTCGGCAGCCTCAGCATCCGCCACCCCTGAGGCATCCGGAATCAGCCGTGGCATTCGTGACAAAGCAGCTGCCGCTTGAGCGTCCTCGCGAACATTATCTTGAGGAGCTATCGCTGGGGTGCTGCTCTCCTGAGGCCGGCCAACGAATGCCGTGATCAACCAGACCCCACTGGTCAACATCACCACCGACGCCGCAAGTCGCACAAACCGCACCATGAGATCGCACACACGAGAAGAGCTGTCATGCGGCACAGGAGAACCGGACAGGTTCTCCAGGCACCATGTCAACTATGCCCGCTGCTACGACTGCATGAGAAAAAAACGACCACACGCCTCGGCAGGCAGCCTCGGCACATTCGAATCGATCGCGAGACTCTCGCGAGCCCTCACAGTCGATTCGTTGGTCTGGGCCGCTGATTGGTCTGGGCCGCTGATTGAAGTGGGTGGCCCGCTTCGCTGGCTTACGCCCTCTGAGCCGCTCGCCGCTGCAGCAAGAGCACCAACGGCGAGGCAATGTAGATCGTGCTGAACGTACCGCTGATGATGCCGATCAGCATCGTAAAGGCAAAAGCGTGGATGCCCTGGCCACCAAAGATGTAGAGGATCAGCGTTGCCAACAACGAGGTGCCTGACGTCAGGATCGTTCGACTGAGGGTCTGATTGAGGGCCCGGTCGACCATGACCGGCGTCACAAACGGACTCTTGCCGCGGATCTCACGGAGCCGGTCGAAGATCACGATCGTGTCGTTGATTGAGAAGCCCACAATCGTCAGCAGGGCAGCAATCACGTCGAGGCTGATCTTAAAGTCATCGACCAAGGCCCAGCCAAGGAACGGCGCGAGGAACGTACTAAGAGCAAGACACGACACGGTCACCAGCACGTCGTGAGCCAAGGCCACCACCGCTGCAAGACCGAAGGCCACGTTCTGAAATCGCAGCCAGACATAAAGCACGATGCAGACCAGGCTCGCGACGAGGGCGTAGCCAGCGGTGACCTGTGTGTTGCCCGCAACTTTCCCACCGATCCGATTGGCAGACAGGTAGACCGGGGTTTCGGCAAGCTCTGTCGCCATCCGTTCGGCCACTCGACGCGTTCCTTCAACGTCGAGAGCGGTTGAGAGAGTCCACTCACGATACGGCTTGGCACGAACACCGCTCGTCCCGGAGCCCGGCTCGCCGGCGTCTAGCTGATAGGCCGCATCAGCCGCGGCTTCCGCCTCAAGAGCCCTACCGAGGACCTCTTCAAGGGCAGGCAGGTTAATCCGCTGCGGGAAGTCGAGCACCACCTGGCTTACCAGTACAGCTGTGTCTTCATCGCTCTCCTCGGCAGATTCCTGTTCGGATTGGGTACCACTCGCAGCATCAGCAGCATCATCTGATGGAGCATCATCCGATGGAGCATCGAGCGGTGTCACGTCACCAAACTCCATCGAGTAGGTCGCCAGACGTCCTGGGAATGCCTCCTGGAGAGTCTTCTCAACGAGGTCGGCATCCTTTACGGAGGTGTCAATCTTGTAGCGACTGCCAGCGGCTGAATCCGAGGAGGTCATCGAACTCACCGCCACGTCGTCCAGCGAAGCGACGGCCTCACGCACCTCAGCCACATCCAGTTCTTCGCCTTCCTTAAAGGCCAGTTGCACGCTGGAGCCGCCAGTGAAGTCGATATCGAGGAGGCCTTGCCCACGGTAGAAGACCGCAGCACCACCGATACACAAAAACACCACCGCCCCTGCCACGGCCGGTCGCACGTAAGCCACAAAACCGATGTCTGTCTTCCCGAACAGACGTGACATCGAGAGCCTTGTGATCCAGCGGTTGCGTTCTGCTAGGTCGAACACAACCCGTGAACAAAACACCGCGGTAAACAGATTGAGCGTGAGCCCGAGCACCAACGTGACCGCAAACCCCTTCAGCTGATCGGTCCCGATCGCGTAGAGCACGACGCCGGTGATCAATGTCGTCAGATTGGAGTCGACGATCGTGGAGAAGGCTCGCTGAAAGCCGTTGCGAATTGCCATCCGCATCGCTGCTCCACGATCAAGCTCTTCTCGCATGCGTTCGTAGATGAGCACATTGGCGTCCACCGCCATGCCCACCGAAAGCACGAGGCCAGCCAAGCCTGCCAGCGTGAAGGCGGCCTTGATGCTGATCATGACCGCCACGACGAGCACCACATTGAGCACCACGGCGAGGTCCGCCACCAGGCCCATGAAGCGGTAGTAGGCAAGCATGAACACCAGCACCGCCACGAGGGCGAAGAGCATGGCCTGACTGCCTGATCGAATCGTGTCTGCCCCCAGCTGGGGACTGATGTTCTGCTCACTGACCGGCTCGCTTGAGAGCGCTGCCGGAAGACTGCCGGCATTGAGAACGCCGACGAGAAACTCGACGTCTGCCTGCTTGAAGCTGCCAGTGATCTGACCGTCGCCCGAGATTGCTGTGCGGATCGTGGGAGCCGACAGCAGCACATCGTCGAGAACAATACCGAGTCGGCTCGTCAGACCATTTGCCTGGTCAGGCAGGTTCTGCCCTGTCAGGGTGCCAAACAAGGACGAGCCGGCCGAGTTGAAGGAGAAGTTCACACACGGCTGCAGATTCTGGTCGTAACTCGCAAGCGACCTGGTGAGATAGCCACCGGTCACATTGAAGCGATCGAGCACCACCAGCACTTCAGTGCGGCCGTCCGATGCAGCCCGCGTGACCAGTCCACTTGCCTCACCGACGCCAATTTTGGCGGTGTCGAGCTCGACCCAGCGGCCGATCTGCCGACCTTCCTCTGAGACAATTGTGCCTGGCGTTCGTGAACCCAGTTCGATCACGCGGCGGTGTCGAGGGTCTGAAGAGTTGGCCGTGATCCGGAACTCAAGCACACCTGCGCTCGAGACGATTCGCTTAATCAGATCGACTTCGGCCTGATCAACATCAGGCACAATGACTTCCAGCTGGTCGAGCCCATACTGCCGAACCGTGACCTCTTTTTGTCCGCCTGGATTCACGCGGCGGCTGACGGCAGCCACAAGCTTGTCCATGTCGACCGGTTGAGCACCTCCGGCAACGCTGTAGTCGAGCGTCACAGCCTCAGCGGTCTCTTCACGATCGTCCAAACGGACCTGCACCTCGCCGAAGTCGACCGCGTCGACCGCCGCGACAAACCGTTCCACCGCAGAGGCATCGGCAGTCTCCAGCCGCACAGCGACCGTTCCTTCAGCGGTCCGCGAGGCCACGCCCTTGAGGCCCTCCTCGCGGTTGATGACGTCTTCCATCCGTCGAGCAGCGTCGTCGGCCTGCTCGCCAACACGTTTGGCTGCATCCACCTCGTAGACCAGGATCACACCACCCTTGAGGTCGATCCCCAGCCGTGGTGGCCAGCCAGAAGCAACGATCACCACACCACATGTCAGCGCAGTGAGCACGACCGCCATGCGGCCCCACATATCTTTTGCCCGCAGACCGCCGGAAATCAGATAGGCCACAGCGCTTGGGGCAAGAATGCAGGCAGCGGCAATCAGCCACAACACCCAGCCTTCCGTATACCACGGCTGCGGCTCAGCCGCGGCCTGTCCCAGGATCGCCATGCAGCCTCCGAGAAGATGGTTTGCTGCCATCGGTCAACCGGCTCCTTCCGTTCCCTGCGATGCTCCAGATTTCGTGTCGCCCAGCACACGCAGCACGCTGCCGAGGGTCACGTCGAGCTTGATATTGTTTGATTCGTCGACTTTGAGCGTCACGCGATCACCGTCCCGATCGACGGCCGACACCGTGCCATAAAGCCCACCAGCGGTGACCACGCGATCATTCCGCTTCAGGTTGTCACGCAACTTCTCCTGAGCGAGCTGCCGCTGCCTCTCCGGACGGTAGAGCAGCATCCAGGCCAAAAACACAATCGCCACCAGCGGCAGGTACTGCACCAGCAGTTGCACCGACTCCGGGGGCGGGTTGCCTTCGGCGGCCTCAGCCAGGGGGAGCCCCCAGGAGATTCCTGCAGCCAACGGGAAAACGGAAGACCACGACAGGCTCAAAAAACTCACGGACGTGGTTTCCACTCGTTGCGGGCAACAGGACAACGGACCTCTCCCCGATCCGCACCCGCGGCGGGAGAGCTCCTGGTAAGAGCCGGATCATACGAACCGCGATCGGCAGTGGACAAGCCCGTGCCGTTCTGAACCGGCTCTGGATCAGTCCGCCTCGCCCTCGATCGGCCCCCGCAGCTGCTCCGCGACCACGCCGAGACGGCCTGCCAGGACCGCGTCACGGAGCCTCCGCATCAGCCGAGCGTACATCGTCAGGTTGTGCAGTGACACCAAAATCGGCCCGAGCATTTCACCCGCCAGGAACAGATGCCGCAGGTAGCTGCGGCTGTGCCGGCAGGCAGGACAGGGGCAGTCTTCCTCGATCGGGCGACGGTCTTCGATCAGCCGGGCATGCCGCATCTTAAGCACGCCAGAAAAGGTGAACGCCAGCGCCGTCCGCCCGCATCGCGTCGGCAGGACGCAGTCAAACATGTCGATTCCCGCGGTCACGCCGTCAATCAGATCGATCGGCCGTCCCACGCCCATCAGGTAGCGAGGACGGTCAGTGGGCAGATGTGGCATGGTCGCTGAAAGCGTCGCCCGCATCGCCTCTGCACCCTCCCCCACCGAGAGCCCCCCAACAGCAAGGCCGTCGAAGCTCATCCGCGACAGGGCCTCGGCGCTCGCCTGCCGCAGCCCCGGGTCCAGCCCACCCTGCACGATCCCAAACAGAGCCTGATCAGGCCGCGTGTGGGCCTCGAGGCAGCGTTCTGCCCAGGCCAATGACCTCTGCATCGCCTGCTCAACCCGCCGAGGCTCTGCCGGCAGCCCCACGACATCATCGAGCTGCATGGCAATGTCAGCACCGAGACTCTGCTGGATCTGCATCGAGTCCTCGGGAGTCAGCCGGACGGCCGCTCCGTCGACATGCGAACGGAAAGCGGCTCCGTCATCGGTAATCTTGACCTGTTCGGCCAGGCTGAAGATCTGAAAGCCACCCGAGTCCGTCAGTGTGGGGCCCGACCAGCCCATAAAGGCGGCCAGACCTCCGGCCGCCTCGACAATCCGTTCTCCTGGCCGCAGATGCAGGTGGTAGGTATTGCCGAGGACGACCCCCGCTCCTGTCTCCGCAAGCCGCCCAACGTCCACACCCTTGACCGACGCCAGTGTGCCCACCGGCATGAAGGTGGGTGTTTCCACGGCACCATGGGGCGTCGACAGATGCCCGGCCCGCGCTCCGGTTGGATCTGTCGCCTCAACCGAAAACGCAAAGCCAGGTCGCATAGAAGAGTCTGCAGTCCGCGGAGAATCAGAAGATACCGAACGCTTCCAGGCTGAACCGTACCACGAGCCCGGCAGCCACGACACTCACCATACTCATCAGCTTGACGAGAATGTTGAGGCTCGGCCCGCTGGTGTCCTTGAACGGGTCGCCCACGGTGTCGCCGACGACAGCAGCCTTGTGGGCCTCAGTGCCCTTCCCGCCATGCACACCGCTCTCGATGTGCTTCTTCGCGTTGTCCCAGGCACCACCAGCGTTGGCCATGAAGACCGCGACGCAGAAGCCGCTCGTCAGCCCTCCCACCAGTAGCCCCATCACACCACCGACGCCCAGCAGCAGGCCTGTGACCACCGGTGTTAGCAAGGCCAGCAACGACGGCAGCACCATTTCTTTCTGGGCGGCTTTTGTGCTAATCGCGACTGGAGCCGCATAGTCTGGCGTCTCCGTGCCCTCCATGATGCCCGGCTTCTCACGGAACTGACGGCGAACCTCCTCCACCATGCCCTTCGCGGCTCGCCCGACCGCCTTCATCGTGAGCGCACAGAAGACAAACGTGCTCATCGCTCCGATAAACAGCCCGACGAGCACCTTCGGATTCATCAGCGTCACATCGTAGAACCGCATGAAGTCCGCCATGCGGGCGTCCGCCACTTTCACGATCTCACCGGAGGCCTCCAACTGCGCGACCCGCGACTCATCGGAGAGCGACTCAACCGGAGCCCGATCTGCCGCATTGGCGTACCCAGCGATGCCCTTCTCGCTGAGAATCAGCCAGGTCTCGTTGCCTGCAGACGTCGCCCCTGCCTGCATGACCACATCCCCCCCCACCTTGACCCAGGTGCCAGGCTCGATGGCCTGCCCGTCAGCCGTCTCCACGACCGCTTCGCCCCAGCGTTCAAAACCGATTCGCACCTCCTCGACATAGGCAGCCAGGAGAGCGAGAGCCGTCAGGGCAGCCGAACCGATTGCAAAACCCTTGCCAGTGGCCGCAGTCGTGTTGCCCAGAGCGTCCAACGCGTCGGTCCGCTCACGTACCACCTCAGGCATGCCTGCCATCTGAGCGTTGCCACCCGCGTTGTCGGCGATCGGTCCATAGGCATCAGTTGCCAGGGTGATGCCGAGCGTCGAGAGCATGCCGACGGCCGCAATGCCGACCCCATAGAGGCCGAGGGCGAAGAGGCCGGGATCGGCAAAGCTGAATCCATTGGCAAACCCAAAGGAGAGCAGCGTGGCCACACCGGTGATCAGCACGGGCGCCCAGACGCTCATCATCCCTTCGGCGACGCCGCCAATGATGATCGTGGCAGGACCAGTCAGCGCCTGATCAGCCAGTTCCTTCGTCGGTGCAAACTCGTTGCTCGTGGAGTATTCAGTCCACTTGCCGATCAGCCAGCCTGCAACCAGGCCAACAATCACACTCACGGCGACACCGATGTGCGGCTTCCCCAGCAGCAGAAAGGTCAGCACAAATGACGCACCAACGATGGCCACCGTGGAGAGGTTGATTCCCTTGGCGAGGGCGGCCAAAAGCGTCTTCTGCGATGAATCCTCCTGTGTCTTCACCTGCCAGATTCCCCAGATCGAGAGGCCAATCCCGATCGCGGCAATCGTCATCGGCAGGAATAGTGCTGCCATCTGCATCTGCGTGCCCTGTGTCTGAAACGCCGCCACACCGAGAGCTGCGGTGGCCAGGATGCTGCCGCAGTAGCTTTCGTAGAGGTCGGCCCCCATGCCGGCGACATCGCCAACATTGTCACCCACGTTGTCTGCAATCGTGGCTGGGTTGCGAGCATCGTCCTCGGGAATGTTCTGTTCAACCTTACCGACCAGGTCTGCCCCAACATCGGCAGCCTTCGTAAAGATGCCGCCGCCAACTCGGGCAAACAGAGCCTGCGAACTCGCCCCCATCCCGAAACAGAGCATCGTGACAGTGATCTCTTCCAGCGAGAGTGGCGTGGCGAACATCGGCACCAGCCAATAGAGGACGAAGAACCAGATCATGATGTCGAGCAGGCCCAGCCCCACGACAGTCAGACCCATCACGGCACCAGATCGAAACGCCACCTGCAGTCCCTCGTTCAGGCTCCGCTCAGCGCCAGCCGCTGTACGGTTGCTCGCCAAGGTGGCGGTCTTCATGCCAAACCAGCCGGCAAGTCCTGAAAACAGCCCCCCCGACAGGAAGGCAAACGGCACCCATGCGCTCTGCACACCAAGGCCAAACGCCATCACCATCAGCAGCACAAAGATCACCGCAAAGAAAACCGCCACCACCTTGTACTGCTGGCGGAGATACGCATCTGCACCGGTGCGGACGTAACCGGCAATCTCTTCGTTCTTCTCTGTGCCGCCCGACTGCGACTCCATCCAGCGATAAAACTGGAGGGCCTGCCAGAGGGCAAGCACCGCCCCCGCCAAGCCCACAAGCCACCAGAAGCCAAACCTGCTGATGAGGCCAATCCGTCCATGCACGTCTGCTTCGCCCGCAGCCGCTTCTGAAGCCGACGTGGGAACAGCAGAAGAGTCTGCTGGTGGTGCAGCATCTGTCACGGCAGCCTCAGCAGCTGTCTCCGTTTCAGCACTGTCTGAGGCCTCAGCAGCAGCTTCCTGAGCGGCAGCACCTGTCGGGACTCCAGCCAGCAGTACGGCGGCGAGACTCACCGCCAGAAACGCTGACAATGAGACACGAAGGCTCAAGAGACCCGTTGACATGACACGACATGTAGCAGTCACTGCATCACTCCACGAAACGACGACGCGGTGGAAGAAACAAAGAAAAGATGAAGCGAGTCTGTCACTCCCCTCACCCAAAGATCAGCGGAATCTACATCCGGCCGAAAAAGTGTGTCAAACAAACGGCCATCGAAAGAACGCTCTCGGCTCGCTCAACACGGCGTGCACAGCCCCGGCTCATGACACTTCTCACGCAGCATGCGTGCGTGAAAGATGTCAACCGTCGCTTGGCTCGACCACGGACTGCTTGCCGATGGCGTAATACGTGAAGCCACGGGCCCGCATCTCCTCGGGCTCATAGAGATTACGGCCGTCAAAGATGACGCGTCCGGCCAACGTTTTGGCCAAGGCATCAAAGTCGGGACGGCGATAAGCTCCCCACTCGGTGACCACCGCCAGACAGTCCGCCCCGCGAGCCGCATCGAGCGGCCCCTCCGCGTACGAGAGGGCATCGCCAAAGATCGCCTGCACATTGCCCATCGCCTCAGGATCATGCACCCGCACCCGCGCTCCCCCAGAGAGCATCTGGTGGATCAGGTCGATTGCCGGAGCATCACGCACATCGTCGGTGCGAGCCTTGAAAGCGAGCCCCCAGATCGCAACTGTTTTCCCCTCAAGGCTGCCGCCGTAGTAGGCCAGGATCTTTTGGCCCAGCACCTTTTTCTGGGCGAGGTTGGTCTCGTGCACCGCGGTGAGAATCCGCGAGCCAACCCCCTTGTCACGTGCCATGGCGGCCAAAGCCTGCACATCCTTGGGGAAACAGCTTCCGCCGTAGCCAACCCCAGGAAAGAGAAAAGCAAAGCCGATGCGGCTGTCGTGTCCGATGCCACGACGGACATCATCAATGTCCGCCTCCATGCGCTCAGAGAGATTCGCCACCTCGTTGATGAAGCTGATCTTGGTGGCCAGCAGTGCATTGGCCACATACTTGGTCATCTCCGAGCTTTCAGGCGACATCACAAGAAACGGATTCTCCGTACGGAGAAATGGCCGGTAGAGGTTGTGGAGCACCTTGCCGACAGCCTCCTCCCGAACGCCCACCACCACCCGGTCTGGCTTTTGGAAGTCCTCGATCGCCGCGCCTTCCTTGAGAAACTCCGGATTGCTGGCGACACGGCAGGAACGGCCAAGCCGGTCTCGTAGCCGTCGTTCGATGCCTGCACACGTTCCCACCGGCACGGTGCTCTTCGTGACGACAATGGCGGTTGAAGAGAGATGCTCCGCAACTGTGTCAACGACCTTCCAGAGCGTTGAAAGATCCGCGGATCCATCCGCAGACGGAGGCGTACCGACCGCCAGAAAGATCACCTCTGCATCAGCGATGGCAGTGGCCGTGTCGGTAGTAAAGCGAAGCCGTCCCGCCTCGGCATTCCGCACCACCATCTCTTCCAGACCAGGCTCGTAGATTGGCACCTCGCCAGCCGTCAGCCGTGCCACCTTCGCAGCGTCGATGTCGAGGCAGGTCACCGTGTTGCCGCTATCGGCAAAACAGGTGCCGCTCACGAGTCCGACATAGCCCGTACCAACCACGCCGATCCGCATCGAAGCCCCCTCAACTGAAGTCTGCTGCCTCCAGGCAGGCCAGCAGCGTCACTCCTGACTGCAACCCCGTTTGGCTGTGCCCAACTGAAAGGAAACCTTCGACAGTGACTCAGCAGCCCGTATTCCGCCTTTATTCCTCTCCGGTGACAGGCTCATCCTCATCCTGCTCACCGGGCGGTACATGCACCGCAGCAGCGATCGTATCGCCGTCGTCGAGTCGCATGATCCGAACACCCTGCGTGTTACGGCCGATCGCATTGATCTCGCGGACATTCACCCGCTGCAGTTTGCCGAGCCCGGTCATCAAGAAGACCTGATCGTCTTCACGCACCGAGACAATCGACACCACTTGGCCGTTGCGAGCGGTGGTCTTGATATCGCGGACACCTTTCCCGCCACGATGCTGCGTGCGGTATCGCATGCCGCTCGACGATCCATCGCCCTCGCTGTCAGTGGAATCGGCATCGGTGCCCTCCGTCCCGACGGCCGATTCCTCGACGGCGGATTCCTCGGCTACCTCATCGAGGTTGTCTCCCGGGCCAAAGGGCGTGCGTTTGCCGTAGCCGTGCTCACAGACCGTCAGCAGCGTGGCCTCCGGCTCTGCGATCACCATCCCCACAAGATGGTCGCCGCTCCCGAGTTTGATGCCCCGCACACCACTGGTATCGCGGCCTGTGGGCCGCACATCCGATTCAGGGAAGCGAATCGCCATGCCCTTCGAGGTGGCAAGAACCACCTGATCGCCGGGGCGTGACACCACGGCATCGACCAGCTCATCTCCTTCACGGAGTTTGACCGCGATCAGCCCCTTGGTTCGACGACGACGGTACTGCTCTAAGGCCGTCTTCTTGACCATGCCGCTGCGTGTGGCCAGCAGCAGGAACTGATCCTTGTCCTCAAAGCCGGACACCGCCCGACACTCCGCCACCCGTTCGCCTGGCTCGAACTCCAGTAGGTTCACCAGTGCCCGTCCCTTGGCATCGCGTGCCAGCTCGGGAAGCTCAAACACCCGCATCGAAAACACCTTGCCGAGCGTGGTGAATACGAGCAGCCAGTCATGCGTGCTCGCCACAAAGAAATGCTCGACAGGATCGTCTTCGTCACTCTTGGCACCCTTGAGCCCCTTCCCGCCCCGCTTTTGGGCACGGTAGGTGTCGGCCGCCGTTCGCTTGACGTAGCCATCCTTGGTGATCGTGACCACCATCGTGGCCTCGGTGATCAGATCGGCCATGTCGCGGATATCCGCAACCTCGCCGCTGATCTCCGTTCGACGGGGATCAGCATGCTTCGACTCAAGCGTGACGAGTTCCTCACGGATCAGGGCCCGAATGTTTGATTCGCTTGAGAGAATCCTTCGGAACTCCCCAATCTTGCTGAGCAGTTCACGGTGTTCGCCGGAGAGTTTCTCCTGCTCGAGGTTCACCAACTGGCCAAGCGTTAGACGCAGCACGGCATCGGCCTGCACCGGCGAGAGTCCATACTCCTCTTCAACGCCGCGTTCCTCCTGCAGGACCGCAAAGCCTTCACCGCCAAGAGCCCGCTCCAGCAGGGCAGCCGGAGCCTTAATCCCCATCAGCCGCTCCTTCGCCTCCGCCTGTGAAGACGACGACCGGATGATGCGAATCACCTCGTCAATGTTGGCCAGTGCCACCAGCAGCCCTTCGAGGGTGTGCTTGCGGCTGCGGGCCTTCGCCAGCAGGTGCTGCGTGCGACGACGAATCACGGTGGTGCGATGACGCAGGAACTCTTCGAGCAGCTGCTTCAACGACAGGATTCGAGGCTTGCCGTCGACCAGGGCCAGGAAGATCAGTGAGAACGAGGTCTGCAGCGAGGAGTATTGGTAAAGCTGATTGAGCACGACATCGGGATCTGCATCCCGCTTCAGCTCCAAGACCAGCCGCACCGGCTCCTTGAGGTCGCTCTCATTGCGGATCGCAGAAATCCCCTTGATCCGGTCATCGCTGACAAGCTCTGCGATCTTCTCTTCGATCGCATCGCGGGTCTGCTGATACGGAATCTCGGTGACCACAATCCGATTACGATTCTTGCCAAACTCCTCGACGTGCGCTCGGGCTCGCAGGGTGATCGTGCTGCGGCCGGTGAGGTAGCCACGGAGCAGCGCCTCGCGGCCCATCACGATGCCGCCTGTGGGGAAGTCAGGGCCCGGGATGATCTCGACCAGTTCTGCCATCGACACGCCTGGTTCGTCGATCAGCCGCACGAGGCCACGGCAGACCTCCCCCAGGTTGTGAGGCGGGATGCTCGTCGCCATGCCGACAGCGATACCGCCAGCACCATTGACGAGTAGGTTGGGGAAACGGCTCGGCAGCACCACCGGTTCGGTGTTTCGCTCGTCGTAGGTCGGAACATAGTCGACGGTGTCGAGCTGAAGGTCGTCGAGCATCAGCGACGCGATAGACGAGAGGCGTGCCTCCGTGTATCGCATGGCAGCAGCAGGCAGGCCGGCGATCGAGCCAAAGTTGCCCTGCTTATCGACGAGGACATGCCGCATGTTCCATTCCTGGGCCATGCGGACAAGCGTGGGATAGATCACGCTTTCACCGTGCGGATGGTAGTTACCGCTGGTGTCGCCGGAGATTTTGGCGCATTTCACTCGCCCGGAGCCCGGCGAGAGGTTGAGGTCGTTCATAGCGACCAGAATTCGCCGCTGTGACGGCTTCAGCCCATCCCGCACGTCTGGCAACGCACGACTGACGATGACGCTCATCGCGTACGTCAGATAACTGTCCTTGAGCTCCTGCTCGATGGGCAGTTCTACGAGCCGGCCGCCGGCTGAATCGGTTCCGCTCGAGGCGTCCGTTCCACCGGGCTGCTGATCTTCCGGCGGATCGCTGTCGTCAGCCAAGGGCGGGCTCCTAATTGAGGTTTTCTCCCGGGAATTCCTGGCCCCCGGCGAAACCTGAAAGATACCCGCCTAGCAGGCAGGGTCAACCGTCAACGCCCTACCCGCAGGCACATGAGACTCCCCTGGCATGGGCGTTTTTCGTAGGGCCCCACACGGGTTGACCCGCTGCGACAGCAGACCTACTCTCCCCGCCCATTTTCACCTCGGTTCTCTGTTGTCAGCAGTTTCTCTCAGGGCCCCCCTGTGTTCCGGTTTTTCACCCGTTTTCCTGCACTGCCCGGTCTCGCAGCCGAGCGGCCGCTTCGCGATGCCTCCTTCGTGATGGCCGCCGCGCTGACGGTGTTGCTGGTCAACCTCGGTGGTCCACCGCTGTTTGACGACGACGAGCCGCGAAATGCCGGCTGCTCGCTGGCGATGCTCGACAACGCCGACTGGGTGGTCCCCACATTCAACGGCGAACTCCGCGTTCACAAGCCTCCACTGGTCAACTGGGTGCAGATGGCGGGCCTGACCGTCGCCGGCCGGAACGAGGTGGGGGC
>Ga0182093_1553544_pt1 | contig 13193 bp, 6 predicted proteins | sample 041ome_21_FD_127776 | JGI IMG/M metagenome (GOLD analysis project Ga0182093, IMG submission 127776) | Metatranscriptome of coastal salt marsh microbial communities from the Groves Creek Marsh, Georgia, USA - 041411BS metaT (Metagenome... | ecosystem: Environmental > Aquatic > Marine > Intertidal...
CGCGTCTCTCTCCCAAGACAGGCAACAAAAAGAAGCGCAAAACACAAGGCGTTTGACGAGAGAGAATGATATTTTGTGTGTGGAGACGAAGGAATCAATCAATTGTCGAAAGAAGAGAGACGTAAGAAGGCCGACGTAAAAAATCCAAATATGATACCCTAAAATCTACATATGAAAACCCTAAATAAGTGGTTTCCAAAATTTTGCCATAAAAAACAACAATTAAAGAGGAGGAAACGCGCTCGTCACTCGCTCTCTCTGTGAATACTTTTGAGCTCTCCTTTGTCCTTTGCTCTGAAGAAGAAGACGAGCGACTTTTCCTTTTCGAAAGTTTTTCGAAGTTTGAGAAGTCGTCGTTGAGAGGAGGAGATGAGTTACGTGAGGACGTTTACTCGTGTCACCGAGTGTGCGCATTTACACGCGACGAAGACAAAGGTCGTTACGAGAACAACGCCTGTTCTTGATTCGTATTCTTCTTACGATGAGAGGCAAAGCTTTTGTAGGAGGAGGAAAAGAGAAAACGAGCGAAGGAGAAGACGAAGGCGCGCAGAAGCGTCGTCGTCGTCGTCGTCCTCGTCTTTTGTTGTTCCCGATGATGTTGCGAACGAGGACGACGAAGACGCGGATGAATTAACCAAAACCAAAACGACCAGATTGTATTGCCTCCTGACGGCGTGTTTCGCCGAGCGATGTAGAAAGGAATATCATCAAAACGCGAATAAGAGAGCTGTGTTCGAACACACGGTAGATTTCGGTTTGTCGAGGAGTGAAATACGAATAGACGAGACACGCGTGGAAATTAGTAAAAGACAACAAAGTGTTGACGACGACGACGACGACGACGACGACGCGATGATAGTTTTAAACCGAGAGGACGTGTTCGCAATCGAGCCGGACGATTTGACGGTGTATACTGTCGTTCAGACGAGCGAAGATGCGGGCGACAGCAGGGCTTTGGCAAAATTGGAGCCGTGTCGGATATACTCGAACACCATCGACAGAGTGTGCGCGCTGTGTCCTTCGGATAGCGTTAATCCGGAGTTAGCGCCAACTGCGTTAATCGCGGGGTTTAGTATGCATCGATTCGGCTTAGGCGTGGACCCGAAGGAAGATACGCGACGCAAAATTGCCTCTTTAAAGCCGTACAAAGGCAATAATTTAGCGGTGTTGGACGTGTGCACGGGATTGGCGTACACGGCGATTATGGCCTCGGAGCTGGAAAACGTTTCGAGCGTGACGACCATCGAGCTCGACCCGACGATGACGCAAATATGTGCCATGAACCCTCACTCGAAAGGTCTTTTTGGTCGTGCGAAAAATACGACAAAAAAAAGGAGCGAAGATGGCGGCGAAGATGATTACGAGAAACACAACATCATCTCGCAACTTTACGGCAACGCCTTCGACGTCATCCAAACCTTACCCGACCGCGCCTTTGACCGAATCATCCACGATCCGCCAACGTTCGCCTTAGCCGGTGAGCTGTACGGCGAAAAGTTCTACTCCGAACTTTTCCGCGTTCTCAAGCCGTCCGGACGAGTCTACCATTACACCGGGGACCCCTCCAGTAACGTCGCCGGCGGTGGCGGCGTTCGAGGCATCGTCAAACGCATGAAACTCGTTGGTTTCGAATCGGTCGAAATCGACCAACACGCGCACGGCGTCGTCGCCGCGAAACAACCAAACGTCAAGTTCTTTTCCAGCGGTAAAAAAGAAAAGAATATGTTAAAGAATGCTCCTAATAAAAGGGGGAAGACATCTTCTTCTAAGCGCCGCGACGAAAGTTTTAAAGGAGTTCGAGAAAGACGAGGAGGACGAGGACGAAACTCTTCGTTCGACGACGACGAATTCGACGAATTTGACGTTTTGTCCTCCTCCTCCTCCTCCTCCTTCTAAACGCAGTACACTCATCGCAAAACGAGAGAGAGAGAACAAAGAAGAGTCGTTTTATTGTTTGATCAAAACCGCACACATACGCGTGAAATAGAATAATAGATTTTTTTGCTCCTCTGCACCATATGTGGCTGTTTTTTGTCCTTCGTCTCGTTACAAAATTTTCCTTCTCGTTTTGGATAAAATGGAAACCACGCAGCGAGACGTCACAAAAACAGATGACGATGCCTTCTCTCGTCGCGTCTTTCTCAAACTCGTTCGCGACGACAACCATAAAACCCAATGAGAACAGAGGACGAAAGAGTTTTTCATTTGATCGTTATTTAAGTCAAAACGTTTTAACGTTAAAATTAAAGTCGGATGATTGCGCGTTGGGAAGACGTAAACGACGCACACGAGGAGGAGGACGAAGCGGATCGTCTTCTTTCGTTGCCATCTCTGCGAACGGTGATGATGTCAATGTCGACGCACTGAGGAGACCAGAAAAGAAGACGACGAAGAAGACAAAGAGAGAAAAGAAACCTTTAAAGGAAATCGCATCGAATTTATTCACGGCGTTGAAACCGGTGCGTTTGCGAGACGACGACAGCGAAGCCGCGCAGGAGCTGAAAGCTATTCTGGAACTCGCTCGAAGTCGTCCAAGCGACGAAGGCGATAATGGTGACGTTAGCGGCGTCCGAGAACGCATTCGGGCGGAAGCAAAAAAGAAAGTCGGCACGACTGTCGCGAAGTATTGGAAGGCGAAGTTTAAGGAGTTTGGAGAGTCCGAGGCGGTGAAAGACGCGGCGCCGTTGATGGGGAGCGCGGTGAACGTGGCGGTGACCGGGTTAGTTTTAAGGATATTTTTACCGCGGTTGGCGGCGTTGAACGCGGTTGGAGGGTTCGACGAGTTGGCGGAGTTCTTCGGGATACCACCGAGAGACGATTTGATTGGATACTTGGATCAGATTAACGGTCAGCCGATGATTGCTATTTTTGGTATTTACGTTTTACTCTTCTTCGCGGAAAAAGTGACGATGACGGATGAGTTCTTACCGATTGGATTTGTGTTGCCGGTGTTGTCGCCGATGGTGTTTGGGAACGTGTTGAACGGAACGGTGTTGACGTCGTTGGCATCGACGATTGCGGCGAGCGCAAACTTTTGGTTGGGAAGAACGGTATTGCGAGAGAAAGCGCTCAACTTCAAATGGTTTTCCAAGGACGGAGAGCCGACGAGAGAGAGAAAATGGTACCAAGCGTTGGATAGACGATTCAATTCGGAGAATTACCCGGATCAAGTCGTCCCGGAAGGATTCAAATCGGCGCTGTTGTTGAGGTTGTGTCCGATTTTACCCATTCCAATCAGCGGTAACTGGTACGTGTGTGGCGTGACAAAGTTGAAGTACTGGGAGTTTTTCGCGGCGCACTTCATCGGGAGCTCCAAGACGGCGTTTATCGACGCGTATTTAGGAAGCATCATTTTGCGCACGATTTTGTCCCCCGAAGTCGACGGCGTGAGTGGAGCGGTGAAAGAACAAGCGAAAAATGCGGTTATATTTGAAACGTGCGCGCTTTTAGGCGTTTCGATTTTAGTTTCCACGTACGCGACGCAGTTGTTCACGGACATTCTGGACGAGGAAGGCGTAGACGCGGACAGTTTTGGTTTCGGTAATAAAGAAGAAGAAGAAGAAAAACAAGAATCGACGACGACGAACGCGTTCGCGTTCGTCGGCGCCGCCGCGGCATCCACGGACGACGACGAAAACGAAGGAACTTCATCACCCGAAGCGGCAGAAACCGAAGAAGACAAAAAACTCAACCGAGCGCTCCCGGGCGAATCCTTCGATTTGATGTCCACGGACGAAGACGGTGAAGTCTTCATCAACGCCGGCGATTATTTATCTCGACAACGCGCGTTAGAATCTGGCGATTTCGACGCGTTGGCGGATATGGATAAGGCGTTTGAAAAGTTGAGCGAAGTCGACGACATGGGTCCGGACATGTGAGCGAACATTTTTAGTTCATATTTGTATTATTAAAGCAGTCAAAACAAATCCTCAGTAAAACACATCGCTGCTCTCTTCTTTCTCGCGCAAGAACATCAAGGAGTCATCATCATGGCGTCGACGGCGGCTTCTTTGTCTCCTCCTCCTTTGTCTTCCTCTTCTTCTTTTCAAAGTTGTCGTTCCTTTCGAAGACACTTCTCAAACACGTGTTATTACTTTAAACGACGGGGAAAGCAGTTAAGAAGAAAAACGTTCGTCTTTTCCCGCAACGAAACGATGCAGACGAGCAGCGCGTTGAATCTTTTGCGAGGACCAAAGAAGGAGGAGAAAATGATGAAAACGAGAGAGACGAAGAAGACTTTAAGAAAACAAGGGGTGATTTCCGTGCCGTCATCGTCATCGAATTATAACCAACAACAAAGTAGTTTAAAATTTCTTTCACCTCAATTGACGGAAGGACTGGTGATTGCGATTTTCTGCGCGCTGGGTTCGTCTTTGAGCGCTTTTTTACTCGCGCTCGTACCAACACTACGAGCGGCAGCGAACGCGATGAACGAAGTCGCTTTACTCGCAGAGGCGTTGAAAGAGGAAATTCCGGACACTTTAGCCGCGGTTCGCGTTTCCGGGTTGGAACTTACGGACGCGCTGGAAGAAGTCGGCGAGTTGACGAGCGAAGTTACCGGGGTGACGAAACGGACGACGCGGGCGATTGATATGAGCTTAACGACTGCGCAAAGATTTGGAGGGATGGTTTATGAAGGGTCGAAAACGATGGTACCGAGTGCGAAGAGGCAGGTGAAGAATACGGTGAAACCGATGGTGAGGAGAACGGCGAATGAGATTGAAAGCATCGCCCGGGAAAGAGCGGCGATGGACCCGTACGCCGGCGAGATTGTCAGCGGAGTCGCGGCGACGACAAAGAAAGGAGTTGGAAGAGCGAGGAAAGTGATCGAAGCGGCTGGAGTGGCGAAGCAAGTCGGGCAGGTGTATAAAGCGGTGAAAGGAAAGCCGCCGAAAGTAAGCGATTAGATTTCTTTTATGCGTATTTAATGGAATTGCAGCAACTCATATTACATGTACAACTCTGTTTGCCGATTCAACAAAGCGGCGCGTATAATAATACATCGACTCCCATCTCAAAGTTTTTTTTGTCTCTGACTTCTAATAATATTCTCATGACTTCTAATATATACATTGCACGTCTTCCAGCGCATACAATACCGTTTTTAAATAGATGACTTTTAAATAAGTATCGATTTCTTCTTCTTCGTCTTCTCGCCTCTTCCCCAATTCGTCCGTCGTTAAATACATCTGAAAAAAGAGAATAAATAACAACTCCCTTCCGAAACACGCTCCGGAAGCTCCACCACCGCGGCTTAAAACATTCTCTCCACCGCTTTTACTCGTTTCAACAGCTCGCAAGCGTCGTACAGCTTTCCCAGATCCGCGCGGCGTTTCGCGCTCAAGGCGAGGAGCGGAAGGACGACGCGTATCTTCATTCGAGTTTTAGGTTGTTGCGGTGGTGTCGAAAGCATTACCCTCGCGGGCGATGCGACCGTTTTGTCGACTTTGACGTCTTTTGCTCCTCCTCCTCCTCCTCCATCTCCTCCCAACTTTCCTTCGGAAAGAGAGGGAAGGTAAGAAAAGACGAGCCCACAACCCTCCTCACCACCAAAACCACCACCGGAGAACGTCGTCGTCGTCGTCGTCGATGATGTTCTCAAGAGCAACAGCGAGGTCGCGGCGATGTCGTCGGTCTGAGTGTTATTGTTGTTGTTATTAGTATTGCGTCGTCGGCGCGACGGGGTGTGCTTCTTCCTCTTAGGTTTTCCCGGCTGTGAAATCACATGCGGTGAGACCAAGGGGCCAAAACTCTTCTTCTTCTTCTTCTTCTTCTTCTTAGTATCATCGCAAAGAGTATCAGAAGGCGAAGGCGCGCGATTCTCCTTCCTTTTGTTATTCAAAAGTTGCATCGTGGTCGTCATCGCGGTGAATGGATCGCGACCGATCGATCGTGGCATATTGAATAAAAGGAAGATTTAAAAAAAGTGCGGAAAGGAAAAAGAAGAAATTTAGAAAAACCTCGTTGTTATGAGAGTACTCGCGAAGAGTTTGGACGTTTATATAACAGTGAGCGTGATGACTCATTACAGGAGTTATAATGAAATATACAGTAGTAGCAGTAATAATAATAATATATATACGCGCGAGGGAGGTTAATAGTTGTCACCCTCTCCTCCTCCTCCTCCTCCTCCGATCATGTCTTTGATGTCATCCGGAGGCGGGAGCAAAGAGAATCGACCCCCTTGTTGCGGCTTGTCCGGGCTGAACGAGGAAAGTGCGGCGGGTGGCGGTGCCAAGTTTAATCGATTGCTTTGTTGTTGTTGATGCTGCCCGTAGCCGCCGTAGCCAATTTGACCGAAACTGTTGGTCGCATTTTGTTTGCCCATGGCGATGGCGTTGTGCAGATTTTGCGAATCTCGAACTTCCTTCTCCAACATCTCCTTCGTGCGCTTCAACTGTTCGTTCACTTGGACGTACGCGTTGTAATACCCCAACGATTCTTTTCGAAGCTGCTCCATGTCGTACTCTTGGTTCTTGATGTGATTGAGCAACTTTTGCTTCTCGAGATCTTGTTGATGGTTTTTCTCCACCAGCGATTCGGCTTTTTGCTCGAGCAAGGCGACTTGCCTTTGCAAATCGGCGATGATTTTCTCCAACCTCGCCGCGTTCGTGGCGTATTCGAATGCCTTCTCTCTGTACTCCACGGTCAACGCTTCGTACGCGATGCGAATTTGTGTGAGCTCTTCGCGCATTTGCATTTCGCGTTCTTGGACTTTTTCCAACGTATCGCGAGAGTTCGAGGCGTATTCTTTCGCCATCGCCGCCGCAACCTTGGCGTTGGCGACTTCACGCTCGGCTTCGGACATTTTTGAAATCACCGCTTGGTACTCTCCTCGGCGCGTTTCAATCGTCGACTCTAGCATGGATTGTTTTTCTTGCGCTTGCTTAACTTCCTTCTCGAACATTTTCCTTTGCGCCTCGTGCGCGACGAGCTTTTCCTTGACGCCAACGAGCTCGCGCTCTTTCTCCGCCAAAATCTCCGCTCTCTTTTCCATTTGAGCCGTACGCTCCTCCAGCTGCTTGAACTTTTCCTCGTTGAGTTTATGCTTTTCCGCTTCGACGGCAATTTTTGTCTCGGCTTCGTGCAATCGCTTCAACTTTTCTTCGTTGCGCGAGAGTTCTTCGGACATGTGCTTGGATTTCGATTCGAGCTCGGCGCGTTCCTTCTCCAACGTCGTCAACGCTTGCTTCAACGTCGATTCGGATCGTTCTACTTTTGCTAACTCGTCTTTTGCAAACTCGTACTTCTCCTCGAGGTCTTTCCACGTGTTTACAGTTTCTCTTAACGTTTCCTCGACGGTTTGTAATCTGGTTTGTGCGTTTTGTAACGCATACCCAAGCTCTTTTGATTCCTCGAGTTCGTTCTCAAACGCCGCCTTCTCCTTCTCGAGTTGCTCAACGCGCTGATCCAACAAGGCGCGTTGCTTTTCAATTTCAGATAATCGAGCGGTTTGTGCGTACAGATTTCTCTCGTTTTCACCGTTCGTTTCCGTGAGCTTCGAAAGCTTCGATTCAGAGGTGGAAACCTCCTTTTGAAGTTGGTCACGAGTCTGAGCCAACAACGAATTTTCCTTCTCGAGCTTTACACGCGTAGCGTCGTTCGCCTTCTCGCGCTTTTCCATCTCACCAAACGCCTTTTCGAGTTTAGACTTGGTATCTTCGGCGTTGGAGGCGCGTGCGGATAATTCACGCTCGACAGCTTCGAGCGCCGTGATTCGCGCCTCCATCTTTTTCTTTTCGTTTTCGAGTGAAAGCAATTCTTTCTTCGCCGCCGGCGCATCGCGTTCGAGGAAGGACAGTTTCGTCTCAAGCACCGCCTTCTCTTCCATGGATTTCGCGTACTGGTCTTTCGTCTTGGACAATTCTTCGGCAATTTTCGGATCGACGGTTGGTTTTGATGTTTTCGCCTTTTCGACTTCGAGAGTGGCAATCTCGCGCGATAATCGCGTATTTTCGCTGTGCATGCGTCCAAGCTCCTCTTTCGCGGCTTTATGATCCGCACGCGCAGCGACGGCTTCGTCTTTGAGCTTCTGCATTTCTCTCGTCGAGACTTTTGCCGGTGAATTCGCGATTGTTTCGTTAAGTTCGACCTTGTGCAACGAAATTTTTTCTTCCAAAGATTTCACCTTCGCTTCCAACTTAACCTTCTCCGTGAGTAGTTTCATACGTTCCGTCTCTTGTCGTTCGATCGTCTTCACTTGCTCGTCTGGTGAAGCGATTTTCTCTTGCATCGATCGAATTTTCTTCTCCAATTCTTGCGTTTTTTGCTCCGCGACCTCTAGTTTGAACTTGGCGTTGGACACGTCGCGTTCGCTCGCATTTTTCGCTCGCGCAAGTTCGTCCGAGATTTTGTCCTTCTCCCTCTCCAAAGCTCGACGCACGTCTTCGAGTTCGTTCTTCGCTTTGCGTGTGACGCTCGCAACATCGGATTCGAGTCGAGATATCGTCTTTTCGAGTTGCTTCTTCTCGTTCTCCGCGGATTTACGTAAATCCCGCATGTCGCGCTCGAACGTCTTTGTCGCGTCCTTTTGGCCTTGCTCGCGTGCTTTCGAAGCTTCGTGATCCAAACTCTTGAGCGCTTTGATTTCGTTTGCAAAATCACCTTCGACTTTCTGAATCTCCACTTGATGCGATTTCTTGAGCGCTTCGATCTTGTCGTCCGTGTCTTTGAGTTTCGCCTCATGCGCCTTGGTGATTCGCGCCAGTTCAGCTTCGTATCGCTTCTCGCTTTGCTTGTCCGGAATTTCTACGTATTTAATCACCTCTTCCGCTTTCGTAATCGTTGGAACGTTGTTGTTGTTGTTGCTATTGATACTACTACTCTTCGGTGATGACGATACGTCAGACGCTGGCGGCGAAGATACGGTCTTCTCTTCTTCCTTCGTCGCAGCCGCGACGATGGTCGGCGCAACCGCCGCAGCGCGAAGCTGCGCGATTTCGGCGATATACTTCGTCTCTGACTGTTTCTTTTGGCGCTCAAGCTCGGAGAGCTTGGCAACGAGTTCTTTGTTGAGTTCTGCTCTCGTACGTTTGATCTCGTCGTCCAAACTCGATTCGATTTTCTTTAACCGGTCGATTTCGTGTTTGTACGTTTTTTCCGCTTCTTTAAACCCGACTGTTTTCGCAGATTCGATATCCTTGGCCATGGATTCCGTTTTCTTCGTGAGTTCAGATTCTTTGTTCTTATACCGTTTAATCTCTTCCGCAAGTAACGAGCGAGCTTCTTTTTGACCTTCCTCGAACGCTTTCATGGAATCAGCGTTGATGTTTTTCATCGATTGAATTTCCTTTCGCATCAGTTCTTGAGCCTCTTTTGATTCCGCTCGCGCTTCTTTGATTTTCGCTTTGTATTCCGCCTTTGCCTCTTCGAGTTCTTGTTTTGCAAGTTTTTTATTTTCTTCGGCTTCTGCTCGCAAAAGTTTTCTCGCTTCCGCCGTGCCTTCATCGATGCGCTTTTTGATGTTCTTGGATTCGTCCGCGAGTGTTTTCTCCTTCTCGGCGAGCGCCTTGCGCTCCATCTCGAAAGCCGCCGCCGCTTCCTTCTCTGCCTCTGACACCTTCTTTTCTGCATCCTCGACTTTTTTCTTCGCTTCTCTGAGAGCTGTCTCCGTCGATGCTTTCAACTCTTTTCGAAGTTGCGACGTTTCTTTCTCCAGCGCCTTCTTGCGACTTTCGACGTCTTTTTCCGCCTTGTCCAAGATTTTCTTCTCGTGCTTCTCGAGTGTCTCCTTCGATATCCCGGTCGGAACTTCGACGAAGTACTCTAACTCGACGATTTTCTCGATAGGTTTCTTCGATTCAAGCGCTTTACGCGCAGATTTCAACTCCTTCTCGAGCTCTTTCACGGCTTTCGTGTTCTCGTTCTTTTGTTTGCGTTCGTTTTCGATGGATTTCTCCAAGTCTTTGATTTTCAACTTCAACTCTTCGTTCTTCTTCTTCACTCCGTCTTTGGTCAAATACACCTCGACGAGTTTCTCCACTTCCACCTCTTTCGGTGCCGTGTCTTGCTTCAACTTTTCGAGTTTTTCAATTTCCGACTTCAACTCCGCTTTACCGAGTTCTTTCGCGCGCTTCAAATCGGATTCGGTAATACCAGTCGGGACTTTCTTCTCGACAATCTTCTCAACAACTTTTTCGACTACTGTTGGCACATCTTTATACACCGGAACTTCAACAATCTTTTCAACAATACGCTCAACAATGACTGGCGGACTCATGGTGCCACTCGCTGCCGGGGAAAGAGTACCCGATCTTTCGTTCATTTGCGCACTGGCGTTTCCAGATTTGGATTTCATAATAGATGACATCGGCGCGTCCACCATCGGGGCCGCGTACTTCGCTGATTTGCTCGCAGGAGTAGTGAAGTTTGAGGTAGAAGACATAGCGGGAGCCGGCGTGGATTGATCGAGTTTCGACATTTTTGAGATTGGCGTGGTCGCCCCCGCACCGCCGCCTTTGACCATTTCGTGTTGATTTGGATCGAATCGAATCGATGCGTGTTTCGGAGAGTACTCACGCGAATGGATACCAGAAAGCACAGCCAAAGCAGACGATTTCGACGATTGGAAGTTCTCACCGAACGCTTCCTTTTCTTCTTCTTCTTGCTTCTTTTGAGCGTCTTTCATTGCGCGTTTCATGGAGGCGAGCATTTGCTCAGCAACTACGCGTTTCGATTCGAGACGACTGGCGTTTTCCGCCGCAACCTGCGCTCTTTCCTCCGCCATTTCCAAGCGTTGCTGCAACGCTTGCGCGGCAATGCCCACGCGATCGTTGCCTTCCGATTGTCGAGCGCGAAGTAATTCGAAAGTTAATCGTTGGACATCCTCGTTCGCGAGCTTCAATTTTTCCTCCATGACGACAAAGTTGACGTTTCGGAAAATGTCCTCTTCGACGAGATCGATGTGATCTTGCACGACAACCTTCGTATCCGCGTGCATCTCTTCGATCGTCTTGCTCAACGACGCAATCTTCTTCCCACTTTTCTCATTCGCTTCCGCTAAATCTTTCGTCAGTTTTTCGATGTTCATCATGGCGTCTTTTTGAACCTCTCGAGAGCTTTCCAACAACTTCTTGTTCGTCGAGTTCTCTTTCGTCAACTCTTCCGTTTCTTTTTCGTATTTCGCGGTTTCTTTTTGCAACAAAACGATCGCATGTTTCGCCTCGGCTAGTTGGGTCGCCTTTTCTAAACCTTCTGAGTGTAAATGGTCTTTGATTTGCTCGTGCATTTTTTTCATCTCCTCCAACGCCTTTGATTTCTCCTCCAAAGACATCGCCAGCTTCTTCTCGCCAGTCGTAAACTCGCCCTTGTGCTTGGAAAAGTTTTCGCGTTCGACTTCTAAACTTTTCTCGGCGGCAAGTTTTGATTGTTCGGCTTTTTCGAGGAACCATTTCAGCTTTTCATTCTCCGCAACAGTCGTTGCCAATCGATCGTCCAGCTTTTTCACGTTCAACGACGCCTCCGAATCTGCGTTTTTAATGAAATCTTTCAACTTGTTCACTTGTTCGTTCAAACCTTTAACAATTTTATTTCTATCGTCCCTTTCGTTGTGAGCGGCTTCCTCTGAAGCGTGAATTCTTGCCTCCAACTCTTTAATCTTCTTCGCGTACCGATCGCTCAACTCGAGAGTGCGTTCCGAGTGTTCTCTTCGTATCTCCGCGACCTCGTTCGCGTGCTTCACTTTCATTTGAGAAATCGCGTTCGGCAACAATTTGATCTCGTCCTCGTTCAACGCCACGTCTTCGCCGTCGTTGTTCTTTACCACGACGACGTTTGCGTTGGCATTTTCATTCGCGTATCTCGTTCTCGCCTCCATCAACATATCGATGTCGTCCCGCATTTTTTCGTTGGCCGAATTCGCGATTTGGTAAAACTTGGACGAGCTCAAATCTTTCGCCGCTTTCCCATTTCGAATATTTCGATCTCTCAAAGCGACTTCTGCCATGCTCGCCATTAATCGTGCGTTCGAGATGTCGTTCGCACGTTGCCTCAGTTGCAAGTTAATCGTTTCAACGACTGATTCGATATCCTCCACGTCCACAAACTCCTTCGGTTTAAACGCTTTATCTTTGAACAACATAATCAACGACGTCCGGCTTTGCATGAATCCAACGCTCGTCACTTTCGGAGCCACGGACTCTAAATCAAACAAAGGAATCTTCAATCGCAACGGTTGCGTTTGTGTCCCGCTCGAGACAGCCGGTAACAACGCGTTGAACAAACCTTCCTCTTCCTTCCCTTCTTCGGCGTCGAAACACACGTACGAAGTGGTCACGTACATCTCCCCGTTCCCGCTCGCTTTCGGTAACAACGCTTTACACTTGATCGGTCCTTTCGTCACTTTCTCCGACGGCGCGAGTTCAAAGAGTTCCCACGCGCCTCCGAGTTCCATGGACGCTTTCGCGAGTTCCGCGGAGAGTTTCGCCCTCGTCTTCCACCCGCGAACCACCGCCTGGACTTTCCTCAACGCTTTAATCATTTGCTGCTCGGCAATAACATCCGATTTGTCGGTGTGTTGCGAGGACAGCATGGAGTGCGATCGACTCGATGTCATCATTCCAGCAGCAGCATTAGTAACATCAGTCTCTGTCGATATCGACGGCATCACGCCTTCAAACGCGCTCACGTCGTCTTCCTTTTTCGTTGTTAAATTCGCGTCCTTTCCCAGATCATCATTTTCAGTCCTCCCCGTGGTGGTCCTTCCTCCGACTGCGGATTTCGACCGCGATTTCGATCGGTTCTTTTTATTTTTCCCCATTATTTTAAATGTTTCTTCGATAAATAACGACAAAACGGGAGCAGCGCGCGCGGATTTTCAAACCAGAGAGATGCTTTTGCGCGTCGTTTGCGTTTTTTTGCGCGTCGTTGTGTGATGCGTTTGGATCTCGCGTGTGGCTGAATTTGTCTTGGATTTCCTTTGGTGTGTGATGTGTGAAAGAGATATTTTTGGTGTTGATCCGGAACAAGAGCAAAAAGGAATTTTTAAAAGTGTTGTTGGTTCAAACAAAAACAAAATTTAAGGGCGAGAGACGATTTTTTTTACACAAAAACACACACACCACGTGTTTGTTGTGAGACTACACACACACTTAAACACGCGCGCAGAGAGAGAGAGAGAGAGGCAACGATGATGCTGATGACGGCGCCTACTACTACTACTACTACTTCTACTCCTTCAGATGATGTGCCTCCTC
>Ga0182093_1632393_pt1 | contig 13078 bp, 8 predicted proteins | sample 041ome_21_FD_127776 | JGI IMG/M metagenome (GOLD analysis project Ga0182093, IMG submission 127776) | Metatranscriptome of coastal salt marsh microbial communities from the Groves Creek Marsh, Georgia, USA - 041411BS metaT (Metagenome... | ecosystem: Environmental > Aquatic > Marine > Intertidal...
CAACGGTATCATAACGTGATGCTGCGCGCGAAGGCAATCAATATACAATAGAATCATCTCGTGGATTAAATCATTTTTACTTTGCCTCGAGAAATCCTCGCTTCTCTCACCATGGCTTTGCACCTTCGAAGTGCCAAAGATTTTACGGCAACTTGTACATATAATGTGGTAAAGATTGACGCAACTAAAACGACGCCGTAGTCCACAATCAACGCTTTCACGTGAGCTGACTTGTCTTTGTTCATGATGACGGAGTGCACCGAAGCGTATAACGAATCGTAATAGCACAGGAGAAGCGCACCGGTGGGCCCAACGATCGCGTCGCGCGGTTTCAATTGCCAAAAACCAAGTGTTGACGCGATGAAGAGGCACACCGTCAACATCGTTCCGACGCGTTCAGAGATTTCCTCATTCTTCATGAGCGACGACGATACTCGCCCGTACCAGAAGAAAGACCACCACACGCCGAGGTAGAAATATCTCGGTTTCGAGTAATGTTTCAGTCCCGCTGAGCTGTAAACGCATTGGTACGCGATATAGAACGTGGAAGCGTTACTAAAAAATGCCCAAAAAGGATGAATCTTGAACAACGGCGCCAAGCGAAACAAGTGGACCAAGAAACACAAGAAATAAAGAAACACACCGTACGCCATCATCGCGCATCGATTACCGTAACGAAACTCATTCATATCGTCATCGAACCACTCCTCAAAGTAGTCTTCGATGTCTGCATCACGCGTGTTCGGCTCAAATGCGCCCCATACCAACACATCCGAATCCAAATGATGATCTCTCTCGCTACAAGAGCCGTCCAGCGAATTTCTCGTTTTCGTCGTCCTCGTTCGCTGGCAAGCTCCTGGATTCATTTCTTTCTCGTGCGCGTTTATTTCATTTTCAACTTTTTTTAACAAAGCGATCAAAGATTTCGCATTCTCTTGGAACGGAGGTGATTGTTCGCACTGGTGAATGATGCTTTGTAACCAGTCGCGCATCTCGTCTTCGTACAAGTACCCGCTTTCAGCGAAGGAAAGAACGCTACCGATATCCTGAATAGCGCAACGCATCGCGTGTTCGCTTCGCAAGCTTCGCAGCGCTAGGTGCGCATCCATAGCCGTTTGTAGGTCTGGTAGAATCAGAGCAGGTTTCGGAATTGAGCATCGATCATCCGCGGTTTCAAACTGAATCCAAAACAAACCGCCGCCGGTGCTGTTAAAATTTGACATAGACGCAAAAGTATCAGCCGGGAAAGTTGCGACGCCGCTGGGCGAAAACGCGTCTGAAGATATCTTTCTCGTCCCAAACGCGCCGTAAGCTCGAACAGCTGTGATTTCGTTCGCGCGGAAGTCCTCACCCAAACGGACGATGAATGGGCGACCAACCACAGCTACGAGCGGAGCAGCCGCTTCTTCTGTCCACGCCATGTGCGATCGTTGGGTCTTGTAAACTTTAATCGATCCATCGTTACCGCGCGTTTTTCGTGCGTGTATCACCTGTTCCGTCGAGCCACGCCCACGAGTAGCGCTACCAGGCAAACGAAAACCAGAGTACGACATGAAGTTTCGCAAAAATATCGATGAGTCTCTCACCGGTTTGCCGCGCGCGAAATCGTTCTCCTTCAGCGTATCGTCCGGATTAACGAAATCAGCTCTGGTGGTCGCATGGATTTTGCGAAAGCTTTGCCAGGACAAAATCGTCGACCCGGGATAAATTTGCGCGTATTCAATTTGATTATCATCGTTACTGAGGAGACCAGCTCGGCTCAACTCGTTCCAGATGACCTTGTTTGGATTCAGATTGGCCGCGTCCGCAGCAGCCGCAGCAGACGTTTCGTTATCGAGCAGCAACTCAGACGGATGCGAGTCTACGCGCAAACGATGGTTAATAACTTCAACCGTAGAAGTCCAATCGAACTCATCGTTGCTTCCTCCCTTATGAATTGGATTCAAAAAGTTCTCCTCGAGAAGGTTGGCAAAGAACGGATTCTCAGGCGACATCATCACTTCCTCTGTGATGACTTCCCTCGATTTACGATTATTCGACGGCTTCTTCGAATATTGCAGCGCGCTGGAAGTTACGACCACGTTGTTGTCGTTGTTGTTCGCGTGACTTCCACCCGACCTCGCGCTACCAAGGTCCGATGAATTCCGATCGGAATGTGTCGTCGGCGTCGTCATCGTAGTAGCAGTACTAGTAGTCGTCGCGTTCATCGCCGCTTTCTCTCGTCTTTGCTTCTGAATCTTTTCTCTGTTCCTCTTACTTCTCTCGCATCTCAACACGTACTTTGCGTGGCACAGCGTCTTGCTCGCCTCGGTAAACTCGCTCAACTTTTGCACTTTTTTACAATAATGACACCATCGCACCTCCTCCTTCGTCTCGTCTCGTTCTAAAATCACCGCTTTCGCGACTCTGTGAAACTTACACAAGTATCCCTGCGCCGTGCACACCTCGTTGCAGTTCAAGGCTGAACACTTCCCGCGAAACCACGCGGCGGTGTTGTTTTCTCTCGCATCAGCGTTCCTTCTGTCTCGTGGAGAATGTTGTTGTTGTTGTTGTTGTCGTCGTTGTTCGTGCCACGGCGCGTCCAACTCTTCGCGAGAAGCGGGCAAAGTAGTTTCTCCTCCTAATTTCTCCCAAACCTTTTGACTGAGCGCCCCGGCGACGATGATCTCCTCGTCATGCTTACCGTCGTTCTTCTTCTTCTTCTCGTTCTTTGTTTTGCGAGTGATCTCGAAAGACGACGGCGTGATCGCGTACTCGGACGGATCCCAGGAGGCTTCTCTCATATATCTTTTGTCTCTCTTTTTTTATGTGTGTGTAAATAAACGCAGCAAAAGCGCGCGCGCTAAGCGGTTTAATTAATAATGAGGATGGAGGAGGAGGAGGATCAAGCGTCTCTTGGGGAAGAAAAAAAGCGCTCGCTGAGAGGAAGAGAAGAAGCCACGCGAGCGAAAAAATAAAAAAATCTCGTTTCTCTCTCGTTTCTCTCTCTCTCGTACATATGGTTTGCGTATTATTTATTTTAATCAAAGTACATATGGGTATACGAACGAAATCTCTTTCTATATATGTGTACATAGTGGAGAGAGAGAGAGACGAGAGAAAAGAGAGAGAGAGAGAGAAACAGAGAGAGACCGGCAAATCGCACCCAAAAAAAGCGTCGTCTTCTTTTTGTCGTCGTTCGTCGTCGTCGCGGAGTGGTGGTGGTGGTGTTTGCAGAGAGGTCGCGGAAGAGAGAGAGAGAGAGAGAGAGAGTGCTGCTTCGACTCGTTTTTTCTCTCCCTGCGCGCGCAAGTTTTGGACACGAGATGGAGCAGCGCGCTTGTTCTCCACCGCTTTTAAAAACGCAGCAACAGCAACAGCAACAAAAGAATAAGCGTTGCTGCTTCTTCACCTTCTTCTCGTGTCGACGGTTTTGCGTCGCGTTCGCTTTCGTTTTGTGCGCTTTGACCGCTTTGCACGAAGGCGCGAGACGCATCGAAACCATGGCCATCGCGGCGACCGGCGAGGACGAATCGGTCGTCGAATACAACCGAATTTTGGCGAAAGCGCACGGGACGGACGCGCCGAGGATTTTTTCCGGTGGTGGGGTCGTGGATAAAGCGAAGGAGGCGAGGGAACGGTTAGGAGGGGTGGTTTTGACGATGATGCGCGGCGGGGAGAGGAGAACGAGGACGACGAGAGAGGACGCAGAGGAGAGCATCGATGGATTATCCACGAGCAGTAGTAGTAGTAATAGCGGCGGCGAAGCGACGAAGGCGAGGAAACAAAGACGAGAGAAAAATAACGAAGACGAGAACGAGGGAGATGATTTCGACGAGGAAGAAGAATCCGCGGTGAACGCGGACGACCCTTCGCTGCTAAAAGTAGAGCTGCCGAAATCGTACGAGAAGGCGTTGCGGGAAGATATCGAGAAGATGTTGAGAAAGATGCCAAAGTTTACGAACAGGACGCTGTTGACGTCGTCGGGGTGTTTGAAAGACGACGCGTATTCTTCGAATAGCAATAGTTTTGGGGTTGGTGGTGGTGGCGTGACGAGCGCGAACGTGCCAAAGTTGGAAATTTTTCCGAACGCGAACGAGAGGAGTTGGCCAGGGGTAAATACGGACGCGGACTTTCACGACGGCAAATTGGATGAGATTTTAGGTATCGCCGCTTCGGCGAGCGCGAGGAATGGTTTCTTTCGAACCGAGGAAGATAAAAAGATGAACGCGCTTCCAACGTGGTATGCGCGCGAACGAGGCGGTAACGGTTTTATGTTTGATGACGACGACGCGAATGAGTTTGAGCAGATGGATGGAGTAAATAAAGACGCGATTGGATCTTGCGCGAGAAAGATTGCGGCGGCCAAAACGGTCGAGGTGCACAAGAAGGAAACGGTATCGCAAAGGAACGCGGCAAAAGCGAACGATTTTCACGACAAAAACAGTGGTACCGGAAGTGGAGACGAGAATAGCGAGAGTAGAAAAGTGCAAAGACTTAAAAGGATTGAGAACTTAGCCAACGACCCGTGGTTCATGTTCGTCGGCGACTCGACGACCAGGCACCAGTGGAAGACGTTGTTGAATACATTGCGAGAGCAAGGTTATCGGGTCGCCGCGTCGAGTGTGAAGTGGAAGAAACCCGCGGATATGGGAAAGAAAGGCGTGGATCCGTCGAAAGAGGCGTTAAAAAACCGCAAGCGAGACCAAGACGTTATTCTCATAGATAGGAAGAACTACGACAACGTCCTCGTCTTGAGTTTACGATTTTTAGTGGGAAACCACGTGGCAAAGGCTGCGGCGACATGCGCTGATTTCATCTTGAATCACGACTACGTCGAAGATAGATGGCCGGTGCCTGAGTTTACGAGTGCACCAGACGACGCAAACAGCGACGGTGAACAGAGACAGACGGAAAACGAACACTTTGGTCTCGGCGACCACGAGGCAAAGTTCGCGACTCAAGCGCGCTCACTTCTACGCGGTCGCATGCCGGCGGGGACGCAGCCAAGCGTCATCGTTTTGAACAGTGGGTTATGGGAACTTCCTTCTATGATTCGCGAGCGCCAATCGGAGTTCCCTTTGAAATCAGGTGGTGGTCGGCGAAACCGCGGGCAAGGTCTTCAACCAAAATTTACCGAGTACGAATCCGAAATGTTTTACGCCAGCAGGCTTTCGCAACTCATGCGCGTGTTTTCGCCATCCGTGTGTGGCTTTTCCAACACGCTGTTGTGGAGATCCACGTTCAATTCGCAGAAGAAGCACAAATCGAACGGTGAGTACGTGGCGAGATTCCACGAGCACGCCATGTGCGAAGCGAGGAAGAACGGCGTAAAAGTTATCGACGGTTACGCCATTCACAACAAATTAGGGAACCCGAACAAGATGATTTTAACCGCTAAAATACCCAAAGAAGACAAAGTGCATCCTTCGGACGATACGCAAAGAGTGGTGAACCAAGCGATGTTTTCGTTTTTGTGTCCTGTAAAAATACAGTAGAGGAATATAATAGTCGTTTAAGTGCGTAGCAGTATAGCAGCGATTTTATCGAGGACGCGACAGTTTTGAAATAAAAATAATAAATAGCAGTACGCGCGTTGAAAAGCACAACATTCACACTAATATCGCTTGCCTAACTCAGAAGCGGGGACAATTTTGTACCGATACACAGTCGCCGAAACCTCGACGACAACTCTGTACTCCTTTTCGACTTGTCCAGGCGCTAAACCGACCGGCAATGCAAACTTTTTCACGCGCTCGAAAAAGTTCAACTCGTCTTCCTTGAATGAATCTCGCTCGTCTCTTCCTCCTTTTCTTCCTCCGTCTACGCCAATCGCGTCTTCTTTCTTAGGTGGCCAATCGCACGTCGCGCCAGTTTTCTCGGCATCTACGCTCTCGTCTACCGGACAATTGTCGTCCGGCATGCACGACGAATCGACGTTTTCGTTGTTCTCCACGACGCCCCACGTGTATAAATTGTTCGTTCGCTTCACCGCCACGTATTCGCCGACGCTAAACGTATTCGTCGCTGAGAAGTGAAACCTGTAATTACTATCACTACCAATCCATCCAGCGCCTATCCGTCTACCATCGATATTCGTACCTAAAATGCTCGTGTTCGTATTCTTATTCGCGTTTTCCTCCTCCGGCGAAGTCCCAACCAACGACTCCGCCTTACTCGGCAACACTGACTTTTGATTGACTGGAACGCTCACCGCGCTGATCGCATCGAGCAAAGTATTGCTCGCATCTTTCGGCAAATCCGCCACCCGCTTTTGAATCACCCCGGCATCTGCCAACGCCTTCGTCGCGCTTTCACTCAGCACGTCAATCTTCAGCACCGTCGAGTCGATCTGGCCCGTCGTGTTGTCCAAGTTCGCCGTCGTCGTCGTCACCGAGCTGCACGCTCTCTCGATGGCATCCGCCGATCGTATCACCGCTTGACACGCGTTCATGACGTTCCTACACGCGCTGACGACTTCTTTAAACACGTACAAAGCGGCAAAGAAAACGCTAAACACCGTCGCGCAAAACGCGGACACGAGGAATAACAACCCCGCCGGCGGGAGCACTTTTTCCAACAGACAAAACGAACGATCGATGTATCGCAGAGTCGCCCCGTCGACGGATTGCTGCTGCCGATACACTTTATCGCTGCCATTTTTCGCACCGCTCAGTTCGGAAACGCACGGCGAGAGCGGATGATTGTTCTGATTATTCGACGACGACGACGACGACGACGCGTCATCGATCGCCGCGCTCAGTGTTATTATTCCGTCCACGCCTTTCCTTTTCCGCATCTTCTTCTTCATCGCCGAGCGTGCAAATTCCAATTTCGTAACAACCGTCTTTGCGCTCCTGCTGTTTCTGCTCCTCGCGGTGGAAGAAAAAGAACACGACGCGAACAGAGAGGACGTTTGGCGACGAGCGTCGTCGTCGACAAAGGGAAGCGCTGGTGTTGTTGGTCCAACGGCAAAACGCATTTTATAAATATTTTTGTGGGGAGAAAACGAGAGAAAAATACGCGCAACTACTCGTAGGAATACGGATGAGCAAAAGAGAGCTGGCACAAATCCTCGAGCAGCAAGAGTGGCACGACCGGACCAGGTGGAACGAGGACGGCACGAGGACGCCCACGTCTTCCGCGCACGTTGTCGCCGTCGCTAACGTTGCAGCCACCACCATTAACGGAGGAGGAGAAGGAAAGGAGAGGAAGAAGAGGAGGAGCGTTTTCCCCGCGGAAGAAGAAGAAGAAGAAAAAGAGGAGAAACCGGTTTCCCCGGGGGCGACTTTTTTGAAAGAGGAGGAGTACTTTGACGCCGGCGAAGAAGAAGAAGATGACTACGACGACGAAGAAGAAGAAGACGATGAATCCGCGAAGCTTTTAAGAGAAATCGCGACGTCGTTGCGCGCGTTAGAGACGAAAGTGGACGCTTTGATTGTCGCACGAAGCACCGAGAAAAATTCGAAGAAGAAAAAATGTTGAGAGAAAACAATCGCGCGCGCACACATTTCACATTCTCGATGATTACAACAACGTACTCTCACGTCTTCTTTCCTCTGTTTCTTAAGCTCTCGTCTTTTTCTTTCAGCGCTTTCGCGCGCTCGCGACGTTTGAGGACGGTTTCTCTGTCCAACGTGACGCCTTCTAAGTGTTCTTTACACGCTTGGCGAATCGTCTCGCGCTGGATTTTTTTCCGCGCGTTGGATTGTTCGTCCGCAAAGACGAACTTTTTGACGCGTTCGGTGAGATCTTGGTAGTTAGCGTCTTGTTCGAGCACTTTACGCCGATGCGTTCGCGTGCGAATATTTTCCAAGTGCTTGTGTATGTCAAACAGTTCCACTTTTTCGTACGTCACCAATCGTCTTCCCCACGTAGGCGAAAAGCTTTGCAAAGAGTGCGCGACGACCCGCAAGCACGGATGCGAAGGGAAATCTGTTTCGGGGTTCTTCTGATGAACGTCCGCGGGAAGAAAGAAACACATGCGTCCACCAACTGGTAACGTCTTTGCAGAGAGATCCATTAAATCATCCATAATTTCCGAGAGCGGGTAGTTTACGGTCGAAGGGATGTGATTGTCGAATCTCTCGCCGATGTTTTTTTGAGCGTTCATCATGTCTTGTTCCGTTTTACCTCGTTTGCCCCCAAATTGTGATTTACGACCGCGCTCGCGTATTCCGTAAGGTGGGTCCGCTACTATGCCCTGGAAAGCACCTTCCATATGTTTAATGCGCTTCTCTATTTTCTTTAATTCTAGCTCTCCCAATGTGCCGCCACCGACGCCGCTGCTATCGCTACTTCTATACCTACTCTCTATTTCATCGTCCATAACTTTCAGCAGAGGCGATTTATGCACGTCCCCACGAATAAGAAATATCGGTTTGTTGAACCCATAATCTTCGAAATTCGTAATCACGTCCAACTTCTCCTCTGTTTTCGCGTCTACTTTACCAAATTCCAACACCCTGGGATCGATTTCAAAGCCACACGTGAAACACCCGAGCTCCGCGGCTGCGAGCAAAACGCTCCCGGTGCCACAAAACGGATCTAAAATCGGAGCGCCTCTACTTTTTTCCGCTTTAACCATGTTACACATAATCAGCGACATGTTTGCTTCCATTGAAGTTGGTCCTAAATATCTCCGTTTTTTCAAATCTAACAAGTTTAAATGTTTCCTCGATTGGTCTCTACCTACGACGCGTCCGAAATACATCCGCACGCCTGGGAATCCCAAATCAATCTGCACCGTCGATTTCACCTCGATCGATAAAAATTCTACTCTCGGTTGATCTAAGCTCACCTTTGCTCGCGGTTCGAACGCATCGGGCACTAAATTCGACAATCTCCGCATCACCTCGCTCCTCTCGTTACTTTTCGTCGCGCCAAAGTCGCAACATGTTAATTTATACGTCATCGACTCATCTAACCACGCGTCGTCTTTACCTCCCTTCACGCTCACTTTCAACTCATCGTCACTCGTTCCGTGACCCCACAAGTGCACGACGTATTTCACGAGCGATGTTCGAGAGGCGATGCGCTCCGCGACGTCGTCGGAGGGTAAATACACCAACCGAATCGGGTTGAATGTGGATTCTTCTTCTTCTTCTCCGTTCGCGCGTCTTCTCTCTGGCGCATCGTCGCCGTCCAAAACCGACGACGCGGACGAAGGAGAGACCCATCGCAAAGGCAAAGCGCATCCGCACAAATTCGCGATCGCTTCAAACTCTTGCACGCTGTGTTTCATCATTCGCAAAAAACAAAGAAGAAGAAGAAAAAGTCAGTCGTGCATTTCCCCTAAAAACACAAAGAAGAAAACAAAACGAGTTTAACGAAAAGCGCAATACCCACCGAAAATCGAGCAGTTTCGTGTGGAAATACACGAGGTAGAGTTTATCCGCATTCATTTCGCGATTATTCGCTTCTTTTATTACGTATCGCTCGTGGAGAGTCAGTCTCGCGGCGGGGAAAAAGGGAGGGCGCGATGTGTGTGTCTCACCCCCCATTCAGCAGCCGTCAAAAAAGTGCAGAAACGAACTCTCTGCTCTGCTTTATTTTTACGCGCGGATACAATTACTCTCTCTATTTATTTACAACACGTCGTTAATCCTAATCCAGCTCTCTCAAGCGTTCTCTTCCATGGTTTCCATCTCTCTCGTCCTTCGAGCTAAATGCTTGACGATATCGTACCCGATTCGCGTGACTGGCATGAAGTGCACGCCGGCGCTCTCCGGGTTTCCGAGCGCGGCAACCGCTTGGAGCTCGCACCGTTCAAAAATCCAGTCTCGGTATAAAGCCGTCGTCATCTCTTTCTCTTTTTCTTCGTACTCTCGAGCGAGTTTGGCGATGGGCGAGCTCGAGGAGGAGAGGATGTTGGCGAATTGGTCGTCTCCGTAGACGAGTTTCGCCCAAAATTCGACGTCTTTTCTACTCGACGGCGCGCACGCGCCGATGACTAACGACGCGCTACTCGCGTTGCTACCGCTGCTAAATTGCAAAGAAGAAGAAGGTGCACTCAGTATGCCTCTCCTTTTCGCACTTTCCACCCACTCGTGACACCTCTCGAAATCAAAAAACGGCTGCGTGATCACCAACTCTGCGCCGGCGTCTACTTTTTGCTCCAAATATTCAGCCGATACCTCGGTGTTCGGATTAGCCACCACTGCAAACTTTACGTGGTCCGGAATATCTCCTTCACGTCTCATAGCCGTCGCAATTTTGAGCATTCTCACCGCGTTCAGGTCGTTATTTTTCTTTCTATCGTCGCCGCTCACGAGCAGCACGTGACTGACGTTCTCGCATCCGCGCGCCACCGCTTCGCACTGTCTCCTGAAATGCTCCGCATTTGCACACATCGACGCGCTCAACGTTTGCACGTGCTTCGCTCGACTCCCGAACGCTTTTTTTTCCTCCTCGACGAGATTCACGCATCGAGGCAAAACCAAACTACCACTCGCGACGGAAGAAAAATCGTCGTCGCCGTCCGCAGCAGCATCAGCATCAGCATCAGAAGAAGAAGGAAACACCGGTAAGTTTGGGTGCACCACGTGAGTAAATTTCCCCGTCTCGAACGCGTGCGATTGCGCGGACCATTTGAGAAACGGAGACCGTTCCAGCGACAGAAAGACGTTTGGTTTGTTGAGCAACAGCGCGCGGAACGGCGTCGTCATTGTTAATACCATCTGCTTTTTCTAATTATGTGCGGTTCTTTAACGTTAAGATGTGAAGTTTTCGTGTAAGTGTGTATTTCAACGGTTTCTATACCTACGAACTAGCGAATGTGCGAATGTGGATTTTAATTTACCGCTGCTGCTGCTGCGCGCCGCTACCTCCACCTCCGGAACCGCTCTCTAACTCGATCGCTCTCGGCCCGTCGTCCATCATGCTTTTTTGCAAGCCACCGCTCCCACAGAACAAGACGAAGGTTAAGATCAAATACAGCGCGCCGCTGAGGTAGGCGAACGCGACGACCACTTCGTGCGTCGTGTCGTCTTCGGACGTCCAGTGTTTCCCGGCGGCTGGACCGATGAATTCTTCGATCCAAGGGTGGATAGATTGGAGGCAAAAGCCAACCTGTGTAGAACGAGAAGAAGAAGAAGAAGAACGTTTGCGAGCGTGTGAGTTTGAGCGACGAGAGGAAACATCCGAACGAAGAAAGCGCCAGCGAGAGAGAGAAACGCATAAACAAAACTATGTGGTATTCTTTCCGCCGCACCTGCACTTGATTGAAAAACATCATCAGCGAAAACGCAATCATGAACCCAAACGGAGCTCCGGCACCATTCAGTGCGATCGTTTTTCTCAGCAATATCAAAGCCGTGATGATGAGATACCCGACGTTCAAAAACACCGCGCAGGTGATTCCGGCTATCGCGGCATCTAATATCGAATTCGCGGCTTTGTTGTTGACGATGATTTTGTCCAACACGGCGCCGTGGGAGACGGCGATGATGGAGAAAATGGACGCGATGAGCGCGTTGAAGCCCCAGAAGTACCACAGACCCTTGCGGCCGACGCAAGAGCAGCACGCCATCGAGAGTTGACTGTGCTTTTTTCTGTGGATTTAATTAGAAAAGGCGTGTGCTCGATTTTTGAAGATTTACACTTTGGTTGGAAAATATCTTCATCGCGCGCGCCGGAAAGATGAGGAAAGCTTCCGTCCTATTTACTACCGTGTTTCGTTACGAATGCGCGTCGGTTTTTTGATGCTGCTGCTGCTACTGCTTCTTCTACAAATACTACCGTGTGGGTTTTTTTCTATGTATACCCGCTATTATACATATACACTACTTCTCCGCCGCTAAGGAGGACAAAACTTTCGCCTTGGCCTCTTCCACCTTTCGCTTCAATTCGTCCATTCGCTTCTCCTCCTCGGGAATCAAACTCTCCAACTCTTCCTCGTGCGATCGTTTTCCGAGGATTTTTGTTTCTTGGATGTTCTCTTCGTCTACGGCGAGTAACTTGTCGTAGCTCGCGCGCATGTCGTCGTATCGACGAAGGAGTCGTTCTCTTTCTTCCTCCGGTTTCGAGCGGTGTTTGTCCGGGTGCAAAGTGAGCATTAACTTTCTGTACGCTTTTTCAATCTCCTTGCGAGGCGCACCGAGAGGAACGCCTAAACGCTCGTAATCTGCGGCGTGTCGCAAGTGGAACAGACGTTTTTCGCGCATCCTCTTCTCCTTTTGCCGATCGCGGTCCTGTTTGCGACTTTCCGATTTCATCGTCTTGGCGCGAGCGAACAAGTCTTCGAGCAACAGTTTAAACGTTCTGACCGCTTCGTCGTCGCCGTACAACTCCACGCACGTTTTTGCGTCGTCTTTCTCGTTTTCGTCGCTCTCGTCCCCGTCGATTAAGACAACTTTTTGCCCAGAAAAGCCTTCGTACATCGCTTTCGCTTTCTTCCTTATTTGCGCTCGACAGTTGCTCGATTTTTGCATTCGTTTCACGTTCTCGCCCGAAGCGCCAAGGAACAGCTTCACTTTGTTCGTTGGAATGTATATGATTTCATTCGGTCTGTTGCTGTTGTTTCCATCGTTATTCTCGTCGTCGGAATCGTTCACCAGCGCGTTCAACATCTTCCTCCGTTTCGCCTCGTCCATGTTCGCTCGCTCCTCCCGTTCTCGTTCGACTCGCTCCCTTTCCATCCGTTCCTTCTCCGCAATCTCCGGGTTTATCTCCGTCCTCATGAACGCATCGAGCGGGTCGAGTTCATCGTCCGCTGCTTCGTTCTCTTTTTTTGCCGCTTTCCCGTCGTCTTCGCTCTCGTAACCTCCTCCACCGTTACTTGGAGCAAATCCACGCGCAACAGAGGACGTCTTCATCTTCTTTGTCGACAAAGACGACGACGCGAAAAAAGAAGGATTCGCGCCGATACCTCTCGTCGTCGTCTGAATCGTCGTCGCAGCGTTCACATCTCCGCTCGCTTTTTTCTCTTCCTCTTCTTCCTCCCTCTTCTTCTTCTTCTCCGAGAGCAGCGCCTTGGCGCGTTCCAATCGTTTCCTCTTCTTGTCCGCTTCTTCTTCTTCTTCGTTCGTGTTGCTCATCTTCTTCTTCTTCTTTGCACGAAGTCGCGTGGAACGAGAGAAGAGAGAGAACTCTCTCTCTC
>Ga0182093_1482540_pt1 | contig 13021 bp, 13 predicted proteins | sample 041ome_21_FD_127776 | JGI IMG/M metagenome (GOLD analysis project Ga0182093, IMG submission 127776) | Metatranscriptome of coastal salt marsh microbial communities from the Groves Creek Marsh, Georgia, USA - 041411BS metaT (Metagenome... | ecosystem: Environmental > Aquatic > Marine > Intertidal...
CTTTTACCTAATAAATTTTGACGAAACCTACCTTGTTTTCCTTTTAACGAGTCAGATAAAGATTTTAAAGGTCTATTTGCATCAGTTTTTACAGCTGAAGATTTTCTAGTATTATCGAAAAGAGAATCTACAGACTCTTGTAACATTCTTTTTTCGTTTCTTAAAATAACTTCAGGAGCTTTTATTTCAACTAACCTTTTTAATCTATTATTTCTAATGATTACTCTTCTGTAAAGATCATTCAAATCAGAGGTTGCAAACCTTCCTCCATCTAGAGGAACTAAAGGTCTTAACTCTGGCGGAATTACAGGAATCACCTTTAATACCATCCACTCAGGTCTATTTTCTCTATTTAAATTTGATTCCTTGAAAGATTCTACAACTTGTAGTCTTTTTAAGGCTTCCATCTTTCTTTGTTTTGAAGTCTCTGTATTAGCCTTATGTCTTAGCTCATACGACAATTCATTTAAATCAATTCTTGAAAGCAATTCAATCAAACACTCAGCACCCATCTTTGCAATAAACTTATTTGGATCCTCATCATCTAAAAATTGATTTTCAGACGGTAAATTATCTGTAATATTAATGTACTCTTCCTCTGTTAAGAAATCCATTTTGTTTACTGGCTCACCCTCTGCGTTTACAGCTAAACCAGGTTGAATGACAACATATCTTTCGTAATAGATAATCATGTCCAACTTCTTGGAAGGTAAGCCTAATAAGTATCCGATTTTGTTGGGAAGTGAACGGAAGTACCAAATGTGTGCAACAGGAACCACCAAATTGATGTGTCCTACACGATCACGACGTACTTTTTTCTCGGTTACTTCTACCCCACAACGGTCACAAACGATGCCTTTGTATCGAATTCGTTTGTATTTACCACAAGCACATTCATAATCCTTTACAGGACCAAAAATACGCTCACAAAACAGACCATCTCTTTCGGGTTTGTGCGTTCTGTAGTTGATGGTTTCGGGTTTTAAAACCTCTCCACGAGAACTTCCAAGGATGACTTCCGGAGAAGCCAAGCCAATAGAGATTTTGTTGAATTTTTTCTGGGTAATTATTTCGTTATTTCTAGCCATGGCCAAATGTCTTCTTAAAATTTATTATTCTTCCAATCTAATGTCCAGTCCAAGTCCTTTCAATTCGTGCATCAACACGTTGAATGATTCTGGTAATCCCGGTTCGGGTAAGCTGTCCCCTTTGACAATTGCCTCATAGGTTTTTGCTCTACCAATCACATCATCTGATTTCACAGTGAGGATTTCTTGTAAGGTACTGGAAGCTCCGTAGGCCTCTAATGCCCACACTTCCATTTCTCCAAAACGCTGTCCTCCAAATTGCGCTTTCCCTCCAAGAGGTTGCTGCGTAATCAAGGAGTACGGTCCGATGGAACGCGAGTGCATTTTGTCATCTACCATATGCCCTAGTTTCAGCATATAAATGACACCCACGGTGGCGGGTTGGTCAAAACGTTCTCCGGTTCCTCCGTCATAGAGATAAGAATGTCCGAAAAGTGGAACACCGGCTTTGTCGGTCAATGCATTGATTTCTTCAATCGTAGCTCCGTCAAAAATTGGTGTGGCATATTTTTCACCCAATTTTTGTCCTGCCCAACCTAAAACTGTTTCATAGATTTGACCAATGTTCATCCGTGAGGGTACACCCAAGGGGTTAAGTACGATGTCCACAGGAGTCCCGTCTTCCAAGAAAGGCATCTCTTCTTCACGAACAATACGGGCAACAATCCCTTTGTTTCCGTGACGACCTGCCATTTTATCTCCTACTTTCAGTTTTCGTTTTTTGGCGATGTAAACTTTTGCCAATTTTTTAATTCCGGCAGGAAGTTCATCTCCAACACTGATGGTGAATTTTTCTCTTCGCAAAGCTCCTTGCAAATCGTTTTCCTTGATCTTATAATTGTGAATCAAGTCCGCGATGAGCGTATTGGTTTCTGTGGTGGTAGTCCACGCACCTTTGGTAAGGTGGGTGTAATCCTCAACCGCAGAGAGTAATTTTAGCGTGAATTTTTTTCCTTTTGGCAAAACTTCTTCTCCCAAGTCATTTTGAACGCCTTGACAGGTTTTACCATTTAAAATTCCAAATAATTTATCGACCAAAACCGCTTTCAGAGCGTCGAATTTTTTGTCAAATTCAACCTCTAATGCATCCAATTCTGTTTTGTCTTGGTTGCGCTTGCGCTTGTCTTTAACCGAACGGGTAAATAATTTTTTATCGATGACCACACCGCGCAAAGACGGTGGTGCTTTCAAAGATGCATCTTTCACATCTCCCGCTTTGTCTCCAAAGATGGCACGCAATAATTTTTCTTCCGGAGTCGGATCCGATTCTCCTTTGGGTGTAATTTTACCAATTAAAATATCACCCGGATTAACCTCAGCACCAATACGAATCATTCCGTTTTCATCCAAGTCTTTTGTGGCTTCTTCGCTCACATTGGGGATGTCACTGGTCAATTCTTCCGTACCTAATTTGGTATCCCGAACATCCAAGGAATACTCATCAATGTGAATGGACGTGAAAATATCTTCACGAACTACTTTTTCAGAGATTACAATAGCATCCTCAAAGTTATATCCTTTCCAAGGCATAAAGGCCACTTTCATGTTACGTCCCAAAGCCAATTCTCCGGCTTCGGTAGCATAACCCTGTGATAACACTTGCCCTTTGGTCACCCGATCGCCTTTTTTAACAATGGGTTTCAGGTTGATACAAGTTCCTTGGTTGGTTTTTCTAAACTTGATTAAATTATAGGATTTGGTGTCTCCATCAAAACCTACAATTTCTTCGTTTTCGCTTAAATCGTATTTAATGACGATTTTATTAGCATCTACATATTCCACAACACCTTCGCTTTCAGCATTGATCAGTACTCTGGAATCGGAAGCCACTTGACGTTCCAAACCGGTACCCACAATGGGGGCTTCGGGTCGTAAAAGCGGAACAGCTTGACGCATCATGTTGGATCCCATCAATGCACGGTTGGCATCATCGTGTTCCAAGAAAGGAATCAAAGAAGCCGAGATAGACGCAATTTGATTGGGTGCCACATCCGTATAGTTCACCTGGTCAGGAGTTACTACGGGAAAATCGGCTTGATCTCTAGCGATTACACGGTCTGCTGTAATTTTTCCACTATCGTCAAATTCAATGTTGGCCTGAGAAATCAATTGATTTTCTTCTTCTTCCGCGCTTAAATAAACGGTCTCTTTTAGGTTGATGATTCCGTTTTCTACTTTGCGATAGGGCGTTTCAATAAATCCAAGATTGTTCACTTTTGCATAAACTCCCAAGGAAGAAATCAACCCAATATTGGGTCCTTCAGGGGTTTCAATTGGACACAAACGTCCATAGTGTGTATAGTGTACGTCACGCACCTCAAACCCAGCACGCTCTCTGGAGAGTCCTCCCGGTCCTAGTGCAGATAATCTTCGTTTGTGCGTAATCTCTGCCAGCGGATTGGTTTGATCCATAAACTGAGACAACTGGTTGGTTCCGAAGAATGTATTGATGACGGAAGAAAGTGTTTTCGCATTGATCAAGTCAATGGGGGTAAACACTTCATTGTCACGAACGTTCATTCGTTCCCGAATGGTTCTCGCCATACGGGCAAGTCCCACACCAAACTGTGAAGACAATTGTTCCCCAACGGTTCGAACACGTCTGTTGGACAAGTGATCGATATCATCAATCTCAGCTTTGGAGTTGATCAATTCGATCAAATACTTGATGATAGTGATGATGTCCAGCTTGGTTAATACTTGTTTGTCCATTTCGACATCCAAGCCCAATTTTTTGTTCATTCTATAGCGCCCTACTTCACCCAAATTGTAGCGTTGATCGGAGAAGAATAGCTTGTCGATAATTCCTCGCGCAGTATCTTCATCCGGCGGTTCTGCATTTCGCAACTGACGGTAAATGTGCTCTACCGCTTCTTTTTCAGAGTTGGTAGGGTCTTTTTGAAGGGTGTTATAGATGATTGCATAATCGGACATATGTGCGTCTTCTTTGTGCAATAAAATAGATTTTACGCCCGCTTCTAAAATTTCATCTACATGTTCTTTTTCTAAAACGGTATCTCTATCAATAAGGATTTCGTTACGTTCGATGGAAATTACCTCTCCTGTATCTTCATCCACAAAATCCTCGTGCCAAGTTCTAAGAACCCGAGCAGCAAATTTTCTGCCTAATGCTTTTTTAAGACCGGCTTTGGAAACTTTAATTTCTTCGGCTAAGTCAAAAATTTCTAAAATATCTCGATCGTGTTCAAATCCAATCGCTCTGAATAGCGTGGTAACAGGAAGTTTTTTCTTCCGATCGATGTAAGCGTACATGACGCTGTTGATGTCTGTTGCGAATTCAATCCAAGAACCTTTGAAGGGAATGACACGCGCAGAATATAATTTGGTACCGTTGGCATGGAAAGACTGTCCAAAAAAGACCCCCGGTGAACGGTGTAATTGCGAAACGACGATACGTTCTGCTCCGTTGATGACGAAGGTTCCGCTGGGTGTCATGTAGGGAATTGTTCCCAAAAACACATCCTGAACGATGGTTTCAAAATCCTCATGCTCAGGATCGGTACAATAAAGTTTAAGTCGTGCCTTAAGAGGAACCGAATAGGTCAACCCTCTTTCAATACATTCTTGTATGCTGTATCGCGGCGGATCCACAAAATAATCCAAAAATTCAAGCACAAATTGATTTCTCGTATCTGTGATTGGGAAGTTTTCTTTAAACGTATTAAAAAGGCCTTCCTCATTACGTTCGTCTGACTTGGTTTCTAATTGAAAAAAATCTTGAAAAGATTTAATTTGAATATCCAAAAAATCAGGATAGTTGGGAGAGTATTTAGCTCCCGCGAAGTTGGTTCTTTGACTTTTGTTATTAGGCATCTAACTTGTTATTTAAAGGTCGTCATTTCGATTACATTGGGGATACTTTTATAAAAGGGTATAGGCCTTTGGAAAAAATCCAAAAGCCTACCCTAAAACTATGCTGTTGAGCAATTACTTAAGCTCAACTTCAGCACCTGCTTCTTCTAGAGATTTTTGTAGCGCTTCGGCTTCATCTTTAGAGATCCCTTCTTTCAAAGGGCTAGGTGCATTATCAACAACTTCTTTAGCTTCTTTAAGCCCAAGACCTGTTAATTCTTTTACCAATTTAACAACTGCCAATTTAGAGGCTCCAGCGGCTTTAAGGATTACGTCAAATTCTGACTTTTCCTCAGCGGCTTCACCATCAGCAGCAGCAGGTCCAGCGACTGCAACAGCTGCAGCAGCAGGCTCAATGCCATATTGATCTTTTAAAATACCAGCCAACTCATTGACTTCTTTCACTGTCAAGTTGACCAATTGTTCTGCGAATTCTTTTAAATCTGCCATTTTTAAGGTTTTTAATTTTTAATTTATTGTTGAATAGAGTGCGTACGTATGTAATTGTCGGTTTATCGTTCGGAAAGTGTGGTTAAAATTCCTGATAGTTTTCCACCTCCCGACTGAAGGGCAGAAACAACGTTTTTGGCGGGGGATTGTAACAAGCCGATCAAGTCTCCAATGAGTTCTTCTTTCGATTTGATTGCCACCAACTGATCCAATTGATCGTCACCGATATAAACGGCTTGTTCAATGAAAGCTCCTTTAAGAAGCGGTTTTTCGGATTTTTTACGGAAATTTTTAATCACTTTTGCAGGTGCATTTCCAACTTCAGAAAACATCAATGAAGTGTTTCCTTTAAGGATTCCCAACAAATCTCCAAATTCGTATTCAGAAGCCTCCATAGCTTTTGCCAAAAGGGTATTCTTAACTACTTGAAGTTTGATGTTTTCTTTAAAACAGGCACGTCTTAGTGCTGTTGTTTGTGAAGCATTTAATCCAGATATGTCTGTTAAATAAAGATTCTTAAGTCCTTTAAGGGCTGATGTCAAATCTTCTATCGCTGCTGCTTTTTCTTGTTTTGTCATCGCTTTTCTTTTAAAAATTAAGCCCGTTTCACTTCGACGGAAATACTAGGGCTCATAGTACTGGACATATAAATGCTTTTCATATAAACTCCTTTGGTCGAACTGGGTTTTAATTTTGAGATGGTTTTTAACAACTCATCTGCATTTTCAAAAATCTTGTCGGGAGTAAAAGAAACTTTACCAATAGCGGCATGTACAATACCTGTTTTGTCTACTTTAAAGTCAATTTTCCCACCTTTCACGTCGCTAACTGCTTTTTTAACATCCATAGTAACGGTTCCCGTTTTGGGATTGGGCATTAAACCTCGCGGGCCTAAAATACGTCCTAGAGGACCTAATTTCCCCATCACACTGGGCATGGTAACGATAACATCTACGTCGGTCCAGCCGTCTTTGATTTTTTGAAGATATTCATCCAATCCCACAAAATCGGCTCCTGCTTCTTTGGCTTCAGCTTCCTTGTCAGGAGTTACCAATGCCAAGACACGAACGTCTTTTCCGGTTCCGTGTGGAAGAGTAACTACCCCACGTACCATCTGATTTGCTTTCTTAGGATCAACTCCCAAACGGACAGCAAGCTCAACACTTGCGTCAAATTTTGTTGAGGTAATTTCTTTTACCAATGCAGAAGCTTCTTGGAGGCTGTATAGATTTTTGGGATCTACTTTTGCCCGTGCTTCTTTTTGTTTCTTTGTAATTCTAGCCATTGCCTAAATTTAATTGTTAAAAGGGAGCTTGCCCGGAAATCTTAAATCCCATAGAACGTGCCGTACCCGCAACCATTTTCATGGCGGATTCTATGGTAAACGCATTAAGGTCAGGCATTTTGTCTTCTGCGATGAGCTTAACTTGATCCCACGATACGGTGGCTACTTTTTTGCGATTGGGTTCTCCGGAACCTTTTTTGGCTTTGGCTGCTTCCATCAGTTGAACGGCCGCTGGCGGTGTTTTAAGAACAAACTCAAATGATTTGTCCTTATATACAGTAATCTGCACAGGCACAACTTTGCCTTGCTTATCTTGGGTTCTTGCATTAAACTGTTTGCAAAACTCCATGATGTTGACTCCTGCAGCACCCAGCGCGGGTCCAACCGGTGGCGATGGATTCGCAGCACCTCCCCGAACTTGTAGTTTTAAAACTTTACTTACTTCTTTTGCCATTTTTTAAAGTTATGTGCGGTTGGATTATTTTGGAAGCTTAAATCTTCCCGCAGAAATTTATAATTGTAACATTTATACTTTTTCGACTTGCATATAACTGAGTTCCAAAGGTGTTTTTCTTCCGAAAATTTTCACCATGACTTCCAGTTTTCTTTTTTCTTCATTGACATTCTCAATGGCTCCTGTAAATCCATTGAAAGGACCATCAATAACTTTGACACTCTCTCCGATAGTAAAGGGTATCGCCACATGTTCTGTTGCCAATGCCAATTCATCAACCTTACCTAACATCCGATTGACTTCAGAAGGGCGTAAGGGAATGGGCTCACCACCTTTGGTTTCTCCTAAAAATCCAATGACGTTGGTTACCGACTTGATGATGTGTGGAACTTCCCCCGAAAGGTTGGCTTTGATCATGATATAGCCGGGAAAATAGACCCGTTCCTTATTGATTTTTTTACCGTTTCGAATTTGAATCACCTTCTCGGTAGGAACAATAATATCCTCCACCTGATGGTCAAAACCCAGTCGAGTGATCTCAGACATGATGTAGTCTTTAATCTTGGTTTCTTGACCACTTACGGCGCGAACCACATACCATTTTTTTTCGCTTGTAGTTGTTGCCATGATTATCCGATCAAATTAAAATAGAATTGAACAACTCGAGACAAAACTGTATCGGCTCCCCAAACGGCTAGTGAAAATAAAATGGAGAAAACCAAAACGATTACAACCAATTGTTGCAATTCGCTACGCGGTGTCCATGCCACATTATTCTTTAATTCTTCGAAAGATTCCTTGATGTAGTTAAAAAAGAGTTGCATTCTTTAATTTTCTTTAATTGCACGGGTTGAGAGGCTCGAACTCCCGACACCTGGTTTTGGAGACCAGTGCTCTACCAACTGAGCTAAACCCGTTTTTAATTGAAACAAAAGGCATCCGCCAATGGCGGACACCTTATGCATCATTGTAAAAACATTTTTGCTTAGTCTAGAATCTCTGTAACCTGACCTGCTCCTACTGTTCTTCCTCCTTCACGAATCGCAAAACGCAATCCAAGGCTGAGTGCAATGGGTTGAATCAAATCTACATTGATCGTAAGGTTGTCGCCGGGCATTACCATTTCAACTCCATCAGGAAGGCTAATATTTCCTGTTACGTCAGTGGTACGAACGTAAAACTGAGGACGGTAGTTGTTGTGAAATGGCGTGTGACGTCCACCTTCTTCTTTTTTCAAGATATACACCTCTGCTTTAAATTTGGCGTGAGGCTTTACAGATCCGGGCTTACAAATAACCATCCCTCTTTTGATATCGGTTTTTTCGATACCTCTTAAAAGGATTCCTACGTTATCTCCAGCTTCACCACGATCTAATATTTTACGGAACATCTCTACCCCGGTGATGGTGGACTTCATTTTCTCAGCACCCATCCCGATGATATCAACTTCGTCACCAGTGTTGGCAACTCCTGTTTCAATACGTCCAGTAGCTACAGTTCCACGTCCTGTAATAGAGAATACATCTTCCACAGGCATTAAGAAATCTTTATCTACATCACGTCTAGGAAGCTCAATCCATTGATCAACTTCTTCCATCAATTTCATTACGGTATCCACCCATTTTTGTTCTCCGTTAAGAGCTCCTAAGGCAGAACCAAGAATTACAGGAGTGTTGTCACCATCATAATCGTAGAAAGAAAGTAATTCACGTACTTCCATTTCAACCAATTCTAATAATTCTTCATCGTCCACCATGTCCGCTTTGTTCAAAAAGACAACAATACGTGGCACACCAACTTGGCGCCCTAAAAGGATGTGTTCTCTCGTTTGTGGCATGGGTCCGTCAGTGGCAGCAACAACAAGAATCGCTCCGTCCATTTGAGCAGCACCTGTAACCATGTTTTTAACGTAGTCAGCGTGACCAGGACAGTCAACGTGAGCGTAGTGACGGTTGTTAGTTTGATACTCAACGTGTGAGGTGTTGATCGTGATACCACGTTCTTTTTCTTCGGGTGCGTTGTCGATTTGATCAAAGCTTCTTGCTTCTGACAAACCAGCATCCGCTAATACTTTAGTGATTGCAGCAGTAAGTGTTGTTTTACCGTGGTCAACGTGACCGATAGTACCAATGTTAAGGTGGGGTTTAGACCGGTCAAATGTTTCTTTAGCCATAATTATTGTTGTTTCATTGTTATTTTTAGGAGCGCAAATTTATTAATTTTTTTTATTCAACGGTTTCTTTTACTACTTTTTTTTCAATTTATTATGTTTTCATCATGAGAATTTTTGTAATTCGTTGGATAACGAAAATTTAATCGCTTGTAAAAACATAAAAACACAAGAATTGCTGTGGTTTAATTCAGTCCATTGTAAAGCCGATTCTCCTTTTTTTTGTTTCTTTGAAAACGAAATCAAAACACTAAAATTTCTTGATGAACCTTGTCATAGTTGTCCCATGTTTTAATGAAGCCGAACGACTCCCCGTAGCAGATTTTTTGAATTTTGTCCGGCAACATCCTGAAGTACAACTTTGCTTTGTCAATGATGGCTCCAAGGACAACACGCTTTCCCTACTCAATCAAATGATGTTGGAAGTCCCTGGCCAAATATGCATCAAAGATTTACCGATGAACCAAGGGAAGGCCAATGCTGTTCGTGAAGGATTTTTATGTAGTTTGAAAAAAGTTGCATTTGATCGGATTGCGTTTTTGGATGCCGACCTTTCAACGCCGCTTGAAGAATGTTGGCGGCTGGCACAAATGATTTCTGAAAAAAAGGAATTTATTTTTGGTTCGCGAATCAAAAAATTAGACAATACCATCGACCGCAAATGGCATCGCTTCTTAATTGGACGCATGGTAGCCACTGTGATTTCAAAAATGCTTAAAATTGCCGTCTATGACACCCAATGTGGCTGTAAGGTTTTTAGTACAAATGCCGCCACGCAAGCCATGCAACACACCTTTATCTCAAAATGGCTTTTTGATGTTGAAATTTTTTACCGCTTAAAATCTTACTTTGGAAAAGAAAATTTAGTTCAAAAAAGTGAAGAAGTGCCCCTCAACAATTGGCGGGATGTGGGGGTTTCAAAAGTCAAATGGACCTATTTTTTTGTGATTGGATTGGATTTGTTTTTCATTTATAAAAAATATCGCAATACATGAGTTTTTCCGTTTCAATTCGTAAACATCGGTTTGGTATTTTCTTTTGGGGACTTGTACTGATTCGTGCTTTTTTCAATGCGGCGCTACCTCTAATGGACAAAACCGAAGCCCGCTATGGGGAAATTGCTCGACTCATGGCAGAAACAGGAAATTGGGTGGTGCTGCAAATTGATTACTTTATTCCGTTTTGGGCAAAACCTCCCCTCTCCACCTGGGCGTCTGCCTCCAGTATTTGGCTTTTTGGTACGCATGAATTTTTTGTTCGCCTGCCCTATTTGTTGGTATTGATTGGTTTAGGACTTTGGCTTTCTCGCTATCGTTCCTCCACACAACATTCGATCTATTTACCGGGAATAATTGTACTCACTTTACCCGAAATGTATCTCCACGGTGGGGTCGTTTCTACGGATATGTTTTTGACCTTGAGTGTGTGTTTGGTGATGTTGTCTTTTTGGGAAGCGTTGCAAGAAAAAGCGCATACCTTTTGGGGCTGCCTTTTTTTCATTGGAATGGGATTCGGGCTATTGGCAAAGGGACCCATTATTGGCATCCTCACCGTTCCCCCATTATTTTTGTGGTTACTGTTGACCAAAAATTTTAAAACAAGTCTGTTTCGGCTCCCATGGATAAATGGAACAATGCTCTGCCTGTTGGTCAGTGTGCCGTGGTATGTTTGGACGGAACTCCGATCGCCAGGTTTTGTAGATTATTTTATTATCGGCGAACATTTCAATCGCTATTTCAACAGTGCTTGGACGGGTGACAAATACGGCTTTCCAAAACAGCAACCCTTTGGAATTGTATGGGCATTTTTACTAGCTGCCATCCTGCCTTGGACGGTATTACTCATTAAATTAATGATCCAAAAATTTAGAAGTATTCGTCAAAATCCGTGGCTGTTGTACCTTGTATTTTGGATGTTTTGGCCCGCTGTTTTTTTTACCACTTCAAAAAGCCTTATCCATCCCTATGTGCTCCCGTCCATGGTTCCGGTTGCCCTATTTTTGGTGCAGTATTGGGATCAAGTAAAACGTAAGAAAACCTATCTCAGTATTGCGCTTTCACTTCCCCTCCTATTACTTCTTGTCTATACCAGTGGAATGGTTGCTACTGTCTTTGATGATAATTCCGATAAGAAGTTGGTACAAGTTGTTGCCATAGACGAACCCTTATACGCTTTGGAAAAAGAAACCTATTCAAGTCAATTTTATTCCCAAGGGAAAATTAAACTGAAACAGAAACGCCTGAAACAGAAACGCCTGAAACAGAAACGCCATCCGCGCAAATGCCTGATGCGCCAAAGGCGCAAAATGCCGAGCCCGAAACCGTGACGCTGTGGCATCCTCGGCGAAACCGTCCTTCGCATCAACGCGACAAAAAATCGGAAAAATCGAGAACGCGTCGCCCTAGTCCCAAAAAGCCGGATCAAATGCCAGCCGACGCCAAAGCTCACGGACCTGCGGATAATTCGAAGATCCGGCCTTCAGGTAACGGCAAGAAGAAGGCGCGCCCCGACGACCGCCCTTCTGGTAAAAAGCGTCGCCCCGAAAGCCGCCCGATCGACCCCGATAGCCCTTTCGCGGCTCTTGCCCAACTCAAGCTCGACAAAAAACAGCCGTGACAACCGACAGCCCCTCTTCCATGCGTGTCGATAAATGGCTGTGGCATGCGCGATTTGTTAAAACACGCGGCCTTGCCCAACAATTGATCACTGGCGGAAAACTGCGCATTAATGGCGCTAAGAATGACAAAGCCAGCGGCAAATTGCGGGTTGGAGACGAACTTTCCTTTATCGCCCATCAGAGGCTCTATGTCATTCGTGTGTGCGGCCTGAGCGCGCGTCGTGGCAGCGCTCCTGAAGCGCAGCAACTTTATGAGCATCTACACGAGCCTGAAAACCTTGCGCCGCCCCTATCGGCGCCGCGTCGGGAGAGAGGGCAAGGCCGCCCCAGCAAAAAAGATCGACGTCAATTGGATGCGTTGCGAGATCGCGACGATATAATATCTTGAATTTTTGATCCAAGCCGCCTATTCAGTTCACCATGCTTTCTCGTTTAAAAACATTTTTACAAGCGCCTGCCGAACAGCCAATCGGCCCGGATGACACGCATCTAGCGGCCGCGGTTTTGCTGGCCTATGCGGCAATGGTCGATGGCGAGTTTGATGCCAATGAAGCCGATTTACTGCACCGCGTCGGGGGAAGTTACTTTGGCCTGAACGATGAAGAAGTCGACGATTTGTTTGACCATGCCCGGGCGGCGGCCGAAGCCTCCACCGATCTTTATCATTGGACCAGCAAAATCAATGCCCAGTTTTCAGAGGAGCATAAACTCCAACTGATGGAACTGCTGTGGCGGGTTGTTGATGCGGATGGCACGGTTACCGATTATGAAGCGAGCTTATTGCGCCGCATCGCCGGCTTAATATACGTTTCTGACAAAGAGAGCGCGCTGGCGCGGCAACGGGCCCGTGAGGCCTCAGACAACGACTGAACAGCTTGTAATATCGACGTTAAGAAGAGAGAATTTTTATGACCTATGTTGTTACGGATGCCTGTATTCGCTGCAAATATACGGACTGCGTTGAAGTATGCCCCGTCGATTGCTTCTATGAAGGCCCCAACTTCCTTGTCATCCACCCGGACGAATGCATCGACTGCGCCCTATGCGAGCCCGAATGCCCCGTGGATGCGATTTTCTCCGAGGA
>Ga0182093_1186074_pt1 | contig 13003 bp, 9 predicted proteins | sample 041ome_21_FD_127776 | JGI IMG/M metagenome (GOLD analysis project Ga0182093, IMG submission 127776) | Metatranscriptome of coastal salt marsh microbial communities from the Groves Creek Marsh, Georgia, USA - 041411BS metaT (Metagenome... | ecosystem: Environmental > Aquatic > Marine > Intertidal...
CGGCGCACGGAGGCGCGGGATTCGGTGGAGGACCGGCGCTCGCGCCGCAGTTTGGGGTGCTGCACGCGCCGATTCGCGGGAGCGGTGGGGGTTTTGGTGGGGGTGGTGCGCCGCCGATGATGATGGGTGGTGGTGGCGCACCGCCGCCGATGATGATGCGTGGTGCGCCGCCGATGATGGCGATGGGCGGACCGGGGCCGATGATGATGCCGCCAGTGGGCATGGGCGGGCGGCCGATTCCGGGGCAGTTTCGTGGGATGGCGATCACGCATCCGAGTGGGTTATCGCCGGATTTGTTGCCGTTGTTTATGCCACGACCGCCGTTGAAGTGGCTGCCGCCGCCGGCGAAGATGCGGAAGACGCAAGCGTTGAGCGGCGTCGCGGCGGTGGCGAAGACGGCGTTTGAAGACTCGACAAAGACAAAGGTAAAGGCAAAGACAAAGCGTGGTGCGAAGAAGAACGCTGGTGATGATGACGAAGATGAGGGCGAAATCGACGAGGGTGATGGTACGCGCAAGCCGAGTGGGGTGTTTGTGCGCGTGAGTAAAGAGGAGAAATTACGCGCCAAGGCGGAGGCTAGGGCGGAAAAATCTCGCGCGCTGGTTGACGCCGCTTTGAAAGATTGGAATCCGAAGGACGATCCAAACGCCACGAGCGATCCTTACCGCACGCTGTTCGTCGGACGACTTTCTTATGAAGTCAGTGAAGATGACTTGCGTCGTGAATTTGAGCATTACGGCGCGGTGAGCTCGGTGCGTCTCGTGCGCGACGCCAAGGACGCCTCCAAGCCGCGCGGTTACGCGTTCGTCGAATTCGAACGCGAAGGCGACATGAAGGCAGCCTATCGCGGTATGGACGGCCGAAGAATCGATGATCGACGCGTCGTCGTTGACGTCGAGCGCGGTCGCACGTCTGACGACTGGCGCCCACGACGTTTGGGTGGCGGTCTCGGTCGCACTCGCGCGGGCGGAAGGAAGGACAACGTCGTCGCTCCCGGACGCGAGCGGGCTCGCGATGAAAGACGCGGCGATGGCGATGATAGGCGCGTCGATGATAGGCGAAACGACGATAGAAGGTACGATGACAGGCGGTACGATGACAGGCGGTACGACGACAGGCGGTACGACGACAGGCGGTACGATGACAGAGGCGGTCGAGACCGCGCGCGTTCAAGAGACGCACCGCGACGTTCTCGTTCTCCTCCGCGTGCGCGGTCTCCTCCTCGAGCGCCGGCACCGCCGCCGCCACCCCGTTCGCCTTCGGAAGAGGAAGAAGGAGAGGTGGGCGAGCTCGCGCCTCCACCGCCCGCCGATGATAGAAAACGCGATCGTCGCGAGAGAAGCCGTTCGCGCTCGCGCTCGCCGCCTCGAGCGGGGTATAGAGACGATTCGCGTGACCGTAAACGCTACCGCGACGATCGGAGTCGTTCTCGTTCTCGAGAGCGTCGGTACCATCGATAGAATCCATCACGAGTTGGCTTTGGAATTGTAATTTACGTGTGATTTTTCAAAATTGGCCACATAGTGTGGTCACATAGTGTGATTATCGTGTTAATATAAGCTTGCGCTTTTCTCGAGACGTTTCTTCGAAAACAGTCGCGAAAAGTCGCCAAATCCGTTCGTTGGGCCGGCGGCGGCTAGCAGCGCCACGAAGAGCACGACACTGACGAAGGATGAATAAATACTCGAAAGCACGGTGACGATGCCAAACTTTGTAAAGAACACAATCGTGGCATTCAATAAGAACAACGCCGCGATTAGTGTCGTGAACGCGGCGCTCAATACTGGAAATCCCATCGTCGCCATGGCGTGCCTCGCGCTCTCTTCGCGCGTCGCTCCTGATTGCCTCGCGGCGTGCGCGTACGCGTGCCCGATGTGAATCACGTAATCGACGGATAAGCCAATCAAGATGACGAGACAGATACCTTCGAGGAATCCGAGAGTCCATCCAAGAGACACAATGGAGCTCACGACGACAACCAAGATGGTGAGAATGGCGAAAATCGAATAGAGCATGATGACAACATTTTGCGTGGAGACGAGCGTCGTGACGGCGCTGATCCCGAGCGTTGTCGCCGCGGCGACGTAGGCGCCATCGCGCATAGCGGTGACGGTATCCATCCATAGCCACGCTTCAGAGGCTTGATATCCATTCTTGAGCCCGTCAGGTGCGCTCGCCATTTGTTCGGTCATGTAGGCTTCCCATGCTTCGTACGACGTTTCGAGGTTGCCGACGGGCGCCGTCCAGAGTACATCCGTACCAAATTGAAAGCCGATGATTTTCAACTTTCTGGTCCCTGAAGAATCATAATAGAACGCCGAGTTCAACGGTTGTTGAGCATTGTAGTATGATGTGGCAGTGGCGAACAAGTACAAGCATTCGTAGAAGGAGCCGGGGGCGATGGGTAACGCCGCCGCGTTGGCGCCGGCGCTCGTGAGGCAATGCGTCGTGAAGTCTGTCACTTGTTGTGAGCTGGCGATGAGGGCATTTTGGTCGCCAAGCCACGAGTCAAACGCGGTCATCCAGCAGTTCATGCCGTTTTCGTACGCCATGTTCGATTGAGTATCCGTGCAAAAGGTTTTCAACCAGTTTTGTGCTTCCGCTGACGTTAAATCAAGCGTGGTGTCGTATTCGATGGTGGTCTTCGAATCAGGATCGAGATGATCGCCATTATCTACAGCTTTCACGCCCCACACAACATCCACCCATACTTGAGATTCAGTTGAGCTCTTGAACACGCTTCGAGTGTAGTAGGAGAACTTGGTGAGCATATTGGAATCGGGCAAGAGTTGAACTTCAGAATCCGACGGCGTGTCGAGTTGCAACGCGCCAAACATACCTCCAGAGAAAATACCACAGAGCACGAGTACGAGTGGCCAACGAATCTTGTTGACGATTGGAAACACTTTTTCTCCGAGAATTCTCTCTTCGATTGAGCGAGTATCACGTTTGGAGTCAATCACGTCGCCTTCTTTCACCGCAGGTTTGCCAGCGGCGGCTGCGTTTTTATTAGCGCGATATCTGCGAATCGATCCCCAGAAATCGAGAACCCAAGAACCAACGCTGTTCTTACCAGAAATATCGTGCTTGATGACGCGATCGTGCTGCCACGCGAGAAGAGCAGCAAAAATCGTAATGTCATACAAGTAATCGAACAACACCATGCCACCCATGAAGAGGGCGAAGACGCGAATCGGAGCGATGGGCGTGATAGCGTTGGAGAAGAACGCGGCTGACGTCGTGAGACTCGTCAATAACATCGCCCAGCATGAGTCCCAGTAGCATCGCTCGGCGACTGTTCTTGAGTTTGCGCCAGGCAAGCAACGGCACTTGGCCATCATCCATTTGTCGTACATGACGAAACAGTCGTCGGCGCCAATTCCGGCGATGACAAAGACGCCGATGAAGTTTAGAAATGGGAAAAACGAAATCCCGCACAGCGCACCAGTCAAGAACAGAGCCGACGGGAAAGCCATGATAATTTGCACCACGCCACCCAGTGTCAACAACACCGACCCGGTATGGAGCCACATAAGAACCAAGATGACGACGATGGCGCTCGCCGCCAACGCCATGTCTTCGATGAGCTTTTCGTCGACGACCTCTTCACGAACGCTGTTATTGTCATAATCCCACGCCACGGTGAAGTACTCGCTCGAAGACGATGCAGAGCCTGATTCGTACACACCCTTCCAAAAGTTAATTCCACCAGACCACTTGTTTGTGTTTGGAAGATAACCCCTAGTGTACGACAAGTCGTCGACACCGCCCACGCCAAAAAACGTATCCAACGCCGCGGTGCTGTACGGCAACGATGCGTCGGTAGAGCACACGAAACTGTCGTCAGCCGCCTTACCCGTAGCACATGCCACAAGACTCGCCTTCGCCGTGGCCAACGACGCTTGAAGCGCCGAGTTCGTTCGATAATCATTGCAGCTCGTGTACCCCTTCGACGAATAAAAGTACGTCGCGTACGAGTACGCGCGTTGGCAGCGCGCGTAATCATCCGGGTTGAATACGTTCGACGACGTGTCCGAATTCAATCCCCACCACTTCCATGCCTCGCCCGTGTTCTCCCCCGTGGGCAACGGCAACGTACACGACTCATCCCGCTTGCAGTACGTCGAGTAGCCGCTCGCCGCCATGATGGTGTCCTCAAAAAATTCGCACGCATCCGCCATGGCATTCGGGGACAACAAATCCACTCCCGCCTTCGCCGCGAAAATCACATTCAAGTTCTGGCTACTCGACACAAACGTCGTATCGCTCCCATCTTCCACCGCACACGTCGTCGTCGCCGTCGATTGCAACAAAGAACGACGCTTCGCGGAATCAAAATCAAAATCCTCCACCGGTTGGTCCCCCCGCGCCAACAACCGCCGCCGCCGCCGTCGCGTCGCGCGCCGCCTCCTATCCATCGGCTCCCCAGCATTCACCGTCGACTCACCATACACCCCCAACGGCGCGTACGCATTCGCAATCGCCGTCCCGCGCGTCTCCCACCCCTCCGTGTTAATCTCCAACCCCGCCACCGCGTACCCGATGCCCCCGAACGCGACCGCGCACACCAGCGTGGTGGTGCACGTCACGCACGGCCATCGCGTGATGGCGGTCAGCACGCAATTCGACGCGCGCGACGGCGTCGTCGTCGTCGTCGTCGACTCCGTCGTCGTCACCATCGACACGCTGTCCTCCGCCGTCGTCTGGTCTGACGCGCGAAACGTCACGCTGACGTGGACGCACAACCCTAAACCCTATACCCTGGCGGTCGACGCACCACGTGTACGGATTTTATTTTTTTTTGTGTTGCATGCATTCGGACGTCGCGCGCGTGCGCACGTCGGCGTCGGCGGCATTCGTCGCCGCCGTCGGTGCTGCGTTTCGGTGCGTATGTCGTCGTCGTCGTCGTGGTGGTCGTTGATGTCGTCGTCGATGTCGTCGTCGATGTCGTCGTGTGCGTGCGAGATGGAGGTGATGACGATGATTTCGTGGTAAAAGGTCCGATGCGCGTATACGCATTCACACGCGACCGGTCGACGGTCGTGGTTTCGCGACGGATGATGACGAACGATGCGATTACGATGCGATTCGCGGTGGTTGGGTGATGGCGACGCGCGTGGGGTCGTATGCGATGTTTTCGTGCGCGGTGAAGATGCGCGTCGGTGATACGGCTGCGGCACTGGTGAGCGATGCAGTGCTCGCGAAAGGCTCGACGCGAGATGGATTGCATTCGCGAGAGGCGACGACAAGTCGCGCGCCGCTTTACGATACGCGTCGGGCGCTTTGTATTCGTGCGCTTTGACGTCACGAGGGCGGCGTATATACATATGTCTTCGCGGCGTGCGCGCGAGCGATCGTGTTGTTGGTGTTTCTGTGCGCGCGCCCGTGCCGAGCGTCGTATTCGGGAACCCGCGTCGGCGTCAACGTTCTCGCGGCGAATCGCGTTTGCTCATTCGTTGTTTTCGCGCGAACGAACCGTATCGCGCCGGTGACGAACCATAACGTATACAAAGTCTGATCCATCACTCACATGTGAGAACCGCACGCACGCACACACATACGTCACACTTGCGCTCGATGTATTTATTGTTTGACAAAGACTGACTGCAAAAAACGCGCCCGCAGATGACTTTCAGCCAGGCGCGCGTCGGAGACGTGGAGCCATTCTGGCGACGGTTCAACACCGAGGCGTGGGAACCCGAATGGCGAACGCTCGTGGATGTTTTAGACCGCGAGCACGTATCAGTGAGCGTTCGAGCCGCGGTGGAGCGTTTGAACGCCGGGTTAGCGAGCGAACACGAGCGCGAACGGCTCGCTGTCATGGCGGAGTGGGTGGAGTATTTAGATGGCATGGCGACGCACGAGGACGCCACGATAGCGTGTTTGACGCTTGAAAGTGCGTTACAAGTTGGTGAATGTGACGTGATCGATAAACTCGTGAGTATTGCGTGTGATGATAAAGCGACGCACAGTAACGAGTCGCGGCTGCGCGCGCTGGAATTGATGCGAGGCGTCGCCATTCACGCGCCCGCGTTGCGTTCAAATCTCGTCGGTGAGCACATGGAGACGTTGCTCGGACGGTTACGAGATGACGACACGCCTTCCAGTGTTAAAGGGTACGCATTAGAGTTACTTCTTGCCGTCGTCGCCGACGATCAAGAGTACCAGCGCGATTTCATGCGTAGAAACGGTATAAGCACGACGTGCTCTGTGTACGCGAAGAGTCGAAACGTCGACGTCGAGTTGTGTGAGCGTGCGAGCGTGTTTATTGGCGTCTTTGTCGGTGTCGTACTTCCAAACGGCTCGTCTATGGCGCTGTCCGATGCGCTCATCGCGGATGCGATGGTATCCGTCGAAGATGCCATCGGCGCCGAGGAAAGAGACGCCATCGTTGAGCGTGGAAAGCGCGCCGCCGAAACGTCGATTATATAGGAGCTTAGGGTCGCTTAGAGTTGGTATTGTAATGTAATTGAGTTAGTATATACAAGCAAAGTCTCGCGCCGGCTTCGGCGCGTGACTTGATGAGGAATTTATGTCGCTTGCGCGCGCGTGTCTTTGGATTTTCGTTTTTTCGTTTATTCTTCGGCGTCTTCATCCGTGCTCGGGTAGACGATTTCGCAATCGTCATCCATAATTTCGCACGCAGTGATGGGGTTGGTCACGTCATCTGTTAATTCCGAACCCATCTTACTCTTCAGCTGTTGTCTCTTGCTCAACGGTCCAAAGTTGGCCGTCTTCAACGTATAGTTTTCGTTGATTTCGTTGAAGAGCGACTCGGACATGTTCATGTCGGTCACTTCGCACTCGACGTCAACGAGCACACAGTGAGATTCTTCTTGCAACCACGCGCGCTCGTGCACAATGTGCTTGATGGATGCGCCAACCTTGGCAATCTTGTTGCACAAGCCGGCGATTCCGCCTGGTCGATCGGGGACGACGCACGAGAACCGAACGAGACGTCCGTCGGCAACCAAACCACGTTCCAAAACATATCCGAGCGTGCTGGTATCAATGTTACCGCCACACATGGCCACAACGACCGTCTTGCCTTGAAGTTCCGGAAGCTTACCTGCCAAGCACGCAGCCAAACCGGAGATACCCGCGCCTTCTTGAATGAGCTTTTCGTTCTCGAGCAAACGAAGCATGGCGACGGCGATGTCGGACTCGGACACCAAGACAACCTTATCGATCAAGTCCTTGACGGTTTGGAACGATCGCGGTCCGACAGTAGGGACGGCAAGACCATCCGCCAACGTTGCGGTCGTCGGCGCCTTGACTGGCTCACCCGCGGCGAGCGCCATGGACATGGATGCGCAGCGCTCCGGTTCGACGCCGATGACCAAACAGTTAGGCTTCAATTGCTTAATCGCCAAAGCCACGCCCGCGATTAAACCACCACCACCAACGGGGATGACCACCGCATCGGCGTTACGTACGTCCTCTAACATCTCAATCCCAACAGACCCCGCGCCCGAAATGATTTCAAAGTCGTCGAAACCGTTGATGTACTTCAACCCCTCCTTCGTGACGTACGTCGCGTGCGCGTGCGCCGCAGCATCCGCAATCGTATCCCCTTCTAAAATCACTCTCGCACCAAGTTTTCGGCACTTGGTAATCTTCGTCAACGGCGCAATCGACGGCATAATCACCGTTACAGGAATGTTTAACAACTTGCCGTGATACGCCAACGCCAACGCGTGATTCCCCGCGCTCGCCGCGATCACCCCTCGTGCTCTCTGCTCCGCATCGAGCGCTAAAAGCGCATTCCGCGCCCCACGTTCCTTAAAACTCCCAGTAAACTGCTCCCATTCATGTTTCAAGTGCAAATTCATCCCCGTTTGCTCGCTCAACGCCGCGCTGTGCGTGCAACGACTGCGCACCACCCCTTCCGTCACGCGCTCGTACGCCGCGCGCACGTGCTCGTACGACGGCACCTCGAGCCCCGCCGCGACGCGCGCACCGGGACGAGGCATCACCGTATCCACCTGTATCGCACCCCGCACGCGCATCGCGCGTCGACCGCGCGCGAGAGACCCGCACGTCGGTTCGCGACCGATGCATGGGGTGCCGCGCATCGCGTGGCGCGCATTCGCGCGCGAATGCGCCGTCGTCGACGCGTTCAAGGCGAGAGACATGACGAGTGACGAAGCGCGGCGCGGCGGAGGAGATGTCGCGTGCGTTCGTGTGTGCGCGCGAGGCGAAGGCGGCGCGGTATGGCGCGCCGAGGCGATCGATCGCGCGTGAAAAGTGGATAAATCAACAGGGGGGGCTTCTGACGGCACTCGCGGGTGTTTTTTGAGGGGGAATTCGAACCGACACTTTGGACGTGGGTCGTTACAAGGGACTGGTGTGGAATGTTTCGGCGATCGCGCAACGCACGCCGCCGCCACCGATGCGTTCGATGACGTCGAATGTCGCGACGACGAAGGAGGTGAAGTGGCGGGCGAGCGCGGCGCGCTGGTGTGGGGTGAAGGCGCGGTACGCGCGGCGGGAGAGGATGAGCGCGGGCGCGCCGGAACCGTCGCGCACCTCGATGACGTTGCCACAGAATTCGTTCACTTGGTCGAGGGTGATGTCGACGAGTTCGCGCGTGTGTGCGTGGGATGTCGTGAGGGCGTCGCGAACGCGACGACGGTCGTCGTCGGAGGCGATGGATTCCAAGCACGCGATGGCGACGGTGGAACACACGCTCATCATGACGTTGGTGTGATAAATCACGCGGCCTTTGGCGTCTTTGGCGACGAACGTCACGGGCTCGAGGTTTTCAGACGCACAGTACTCTTTCACCACGTCGATGTGCGCGCGTTCAGATACGGCGACGTATGCGAGGGCGTTGACGTGGTCAATGACGAGCGAACCCGTGCCTTCAAGAAACTTGGGCGCGTCGCCGTGTTCGTGCGCAAGCAACGAATCATCGAGCTTCAATCCTTTGTTGCGCTCGAGCAAGTACTCGATTATGTCTTCTCGGCGCTCCAATCGCCTGTTTTCATCCTTCATTGGAAACAATTTCAACGTCCCATCGCGAACGGTGTGCCAGTTGTTTGGAAACACCGCGTCCGGAGTATTGTGCTTCAAATCGTGCGCGAATAAGTGCACGCGCACGCCAATGTCGCGCAAACCTTGGTAGAGCCCTTTGAATTCCGCCAAGGCGCTTTCGCGCACCTCACGCGCGGTCATGGTTCCAGTAGATCCCATAAAGTGGTTATCGCGCGCCGCTTGCGCGTTGGACCCAAACGCGTTCGGCGCCACCATCACGCATGTGTTCGAGCTCTGCGCCCGAGCCACGTCTTGAGGGACGTATGTCGTCGAATGGATCACCTCGACATTGGTCGACTTCCCTCGCTCGCGCTCGGTGTCGAAATCTAACTCGCGACCGTCCGCACCGTCGGTTACCCGTGTCTCCACCCCGCGCTCGCGCAACCACTCAAACAAGTCCCGCCCCGCGTGCGTCAGCGCGAACGTCCCGAGCACGTCACGGCGTTCGTACACGTCCACAACCATCGGTGTGGAGGGCGCGCACAGAACATCCCTCGCGACGACCACAGCCGCGCGGCCGCTCGCGCTCACGCTCGCGCGCAACGCCTCTCGCAACGGCGTCTCCCGCGTTTCAGCCGCCACGAACGCGTCCCGCACCACGGCACACGTGTTCGGCAAAGCATCGCGCTCGTCTTCTTCCACCCAGAGCGTCGAGCGCGGCGCACGGGCGCGCGATTCCTCGTGCGCACGGCACAACGCAATCGAAGAACTCGCGTTCGCCTTCTCCACCTCTACCGTCGTCGTCGCATCCGCCGCGCCGGCGTGCGACACGATCATCCATCGCGACATCGTTTCGTACGGCTTTGGACACGCGTAGAACGAAGGCGCGACGGTCGTCGTCGTCGTCGTCGACGCGCCACGGCGTAACCACGAGCGCATCAACTTGTGACGCACACCGCACTGCTCTGCACGCACACGACGACGGCGAGGACGAGGTAAACGCATTTAAAACGCACGAAACATGTCGTTGTCGTCTTCTGCATTCATCGAAGGCTTCGCGAAGAGCGCGTCGATGACGGTGGTGAGCGAAATCGGCGACAAGACGTTCTTTATCGCCGCAGTCATGGCGATGAAGCACGCGCGTTCGGCGGTGTTTCTCGGCGCGTGGCTCGCGTTGGCGGTGATGACGGCGTTATCAGCCGTTGTAGGGAGCGCGGCGCCGCGATTGATCGACCCGGCGACGACGCGAGCGTGTGCGACGGCGTTGTTTTTTGTGTTTGGCGCTCGCGCGGTGTTTGAAGCCATCGGCGCGAGCGACGGCGAGAGCGAGCTGACGGAAGTAGAAGCGGAGTTCGCCACGCGAGGGCGACGTACATCGACACGCACGACGCGAAGTTCGTCAGCGGCGGCGAAAACGCGCGGAGGAAGTGCGAAGAAGGCGCCAGCGCGAGGCGCGTCCCGGTCGACGTTTGCCGAAGCCTTCGTCGTGACCTTTTGCGCCGAATGGGGTGACCGTTCGCAAATCGCCACCATCGGTCTAGCCGCGGCATCCGACGTATTAGGCGTCACGCTCGGTGGTATCCTCGCCCACGCCGCGTGCACGGGACTCGCCGTCATCGGTGGCCGACACTTGGCGTCCAAAGTGAACGAACGCTTTGTCGGCGGAGCCGGCGGCGTTTTGTTCCTCCTGTTCGGTGCCCACGCGCTCTTCACAGCGTAGACAATTGCTCGTAATACATACTCATCTATATTTTTTATTTTTTCGTTTCGTTCGAATGCGCGCGCGCTCGCCACGCATCCATCGCGCGCGCTCGAGCTCACCCAACTGTTTTTTAAACAGTGATTCAAACTGAAACGTCACATACGCGCGCACCGCCGCTCGAAAACGCGGCGAGCACTCGCGGTAACCGCACGGTGTCTTCGCGCGCACGCGCGACGGCGATAGTTCGCGCGCGATGCGTGTGCCGTACGACGACGACGACGACGACGACGACGCGTACGATGCTATTGAAAGGTGTGTGCCCACTGTCGAGCTCGATGCAGTTGAACGCAACTCTGACGCCGCTTGCGACGACGATGACGATCGCGCAACGTCGACTGACGACTATGACTGCTTTGTGTATTATTTAAACGCGACAGCGCGCACGAACACGAAGGCTTGCTCGAGCGAGAGAGCGTTCGAGAGAAGGATGACGACGCGCTTCGAGCGGTGGGCGACTTGGACGAGTGGTTCTCGCGTTTGTACGCGTACTTTGCCAATAAAGGCTACCGGTGTGCGATGACGTCGAGGGTGGTGAATTTAGCCACGCTTGGGTTTACGATATGGCTGTCTGGGTTCTTGTTGTTGTTTGTGGATTGGGGGTATTTGAGCACGACGTGCGCCGAAGACGCCGAGCGATGCGACGTATTGCGAGACGCGGTGTATAGTGAGCCGTATCATTACGGTGGTTTCGTGAGAAATACAGTAGTGACGGTGTACTTGTTGTTGTTTTCGACGTATTGGTTGTGGAGTGCGATTAGATTGGCGTACGACGCGGCGCCGTTGGCGGATATGAGGCGGTTTTGCAATCAAAAGCTCGCGCTTAGCGACAGAGACTTGTATACGATTACGTGGCCAGAGGTTTTGCAGCGCGTTGTGCACTTGCAGGCGACGACGAGACTGTGCATTTCGCGTGAACTCAACGAGCACGATATTGTAGCAAGAATTTTGAGAAAGGAAAACTACTTGACTGGCATGGTCAACCGCGAAGTACTTAACGTCTCTTTGGACGCTCCGCTGTTGCGCGGCCATCGATGGTTCACAAAGGTGATTGAATGGAACGTAGACCTGGCGGTATTTAACGGGATGTTTGACGAAAATTTCACCGTCAAGCCATCGTTCTATGACGTCTCCGCGATGAGATACAGATTCAGGTGTCTCGCGATAATCAATGCGATTCTTTCGCCATTTCTCGCTATATTTCTTTCCATGTACTTTGTCCTCTCGTACGCCGAAAAGTTCTACAACAACCCATCAGCGGTTGGAACCCGAGAGTGGACGTCCTATGCATGGTGGAAAATGCGCGAATTCAACGAGTTGCCACATTTTACACAGCACAGATTATCTGCGGCGTACCCGAATGCGAACAAGTACGTCGCGCAGTTTCCGTCACCGGTGGTGAACATTCTCGCCAAATTTGTATCGTACGTCGTCGGCTCATTCGCCGCCATCGCTCTGGTGTGTGCTATGATTGATGATCGATTATTGCAAGCTTACGTGGGTGACCGTGATGTGTTATGGATCACGGCGGTGCTCGGTACAATGCTCGCGACGTCGCGTTCGCTCATGGCTGGCGAAAACACGGTGTTTGAGCCCAACCTCATCATGTCTCGCATCGTCGCGCACACGCATTACTTACCAAAGCACTGGCGCGACGCCGCGCACAAAGAAGAAGTCCAACGCGAGTTTAACTCGTTCTTCTCTTTAAAGGCCATGATGTTTCTTGAAGAAATTGCTTCAATTTTCGCCGCACCGTTTTTGCTCTGGTTTCCGTTGTGCGAATCGTCGAACGACATCGTGCAATTTGTTCGACAATTCACGGTGAATAAACCCGGCGTGGGCGATGTGTGCTCGCTCAGTGCGTTTGATTTCGCAAGACACGGGAATAAACACTACGGCGCGCCAGCGCACGCGAGAAAGGCGCAAAGAAGCAGACAAGGGAAGCTCGAAAAGAGCTTTTTGACGTTTCAGGCAACGTACCCGCATTGGCGACCCGACGAGAGCGGACGGGACATGTTGAATTCGCTCCATGGATTCACGAGCACGCACGAGCACGAACTTGGAAAGTCCGCCGATCTATCTGCGAGTGTGTTGCGGCAGTCGATGCGTCGCTACGACGCGCCGTTGTCGTTGGAGAAGGAACCAACGTCGTCGTTTCGTCAACGCGGCGGCGGACGTCGAGAGCCCGCCGCGTACGGAGCCGGCGCGATGTTCCAACCCGCATCCATGACGACTGAAACAATGTCGCTCGTGGATACGCTCGGCGCA
>Ga0182093_1005834_pt1 | contig 13000 bp, 6 predicted proteins | sample 041ome_21_FD_127776 | JGI IMG/M metagenome (GOLD analysis project Ga0182093, IMG submission 127776) | Metatranscriptome of coastal salt marsh microbial communities from the Groves Creek Marsh, Georgia, USA - 041411BS metaT (Metagenome... | ecosystem: Environmental > Aquatic > Marine > Intertidal...
CACAAACGACGCTTTTTCTCTCTCTCGAGTGTGCTATTCCCCATATTATTATCGTGCATTAGTAAGCCAGAGAGAGAGAGAGAAGAAGAAGAAGAAGGCGGAGTGTCCTCGACATCATGGCATCCGTGGTCGCGGCGGCCACTTTGACGACGCTCGCGTCTCTTTTTTACGCGAAGAACGCTACTTTAAACGATGGGAATAATGGACAAAGAAATGCCTCGTTCGGGACGAACGCATCGTCACCTGATGCTACTAAAAGCACTTTGAACGAGAACAAGAACAAAAAGAACGACGAGAGTGATCTCGACGATTGGCAACTCTCGGAACAACCGAAAACGTACGGAGAAACTGCCTCCAGATTGGCGAAGATCGTGCGCACGGGATGGACGGACGCGCTTTCCATCTTGAAGATTTGGAGAGTCGACCATTTGCTCGCCATTCGGCAGATGGCGAACAGAGACTGCGAGGACGAAATCGCCGAGGCGGTGATTAAGCGAGGGAAAGGGAAACGAATCACGGAGGAGAGCTTTAAGGAGAATATTTCACAGCACGAGAGTCACGTGGCGAACGGAGAAAGGTGGGACGAGCGGTTGTTGAGGATACGATTGGCGTTGAAGTATAACAAACTTTTGAGACGCGCGAGGGATTACGAAACTATTCGGGGGCGATGCGACGAGTCGTACCAGAAGATTTTACTCCATCAGATTAAACCGTCGACGTATAAACCGGCGTTTGTTTTGTTCAAGGATGAAAACGTAAAATCGCTGTTGCTGGTAATTCGCGGGACGCATTCGATAAAAGATTCTTTGACGGCGTTGACGGCGCATTCGAGTCCGCACCACGCGTTGAGACCGGACGGATCCGGCGACGTCGTCGTGGGGTACGCGCACGCCGGTTTCTTAGCTAACGCGAGGTGGTTGATGAAAAACGCGACGGAGGAGCTCAGAAAAGCGAGAGAAATGAACCCGAATTACGAGTTTATGGTTGTTGGACATTCTCTGGGAGGCGGCGTTGGCGTTCTTTTAGCGCAAATGCTGCGAGACGCGCAGCCGGAGCATTTTTCAGACGTGCGAGTGATTGCGTTCGGGTGTCCATCCATGCTCTCGGAAGATTTAGCCGCGAATTGCGCGCCCTGGACGACAACGTTGATCAACAAAGGCGACGTGGTGCCTTTGTTATCCTACTCGCGGGCGGAGGATATGCGCGAACAGATTGTAAAAACGAGCATAGAACAAAAGGTATTGCAAAGGTTTTTGCAAGGAGGCCGAAGAGTCGAAGGCGACGCGGAGCTCGGCGGGCTAGGAATCATGGGGGATGAAGCGGCCGGAACGTTAGCGGCAACATTCACGGATGTAAATGCAGCGAATAGAGTTTTAGCGAACGCCCCGAAAATGTGCGGCGTGCCCATACCGTGCATCGGACCTCGTTCACCAGAAAAAGAGAACCAGAAGCAGGCTTTCGCTTCGCCCGATAACGAGTGGAACGAGGCCCCGGAAGTTGCCGTACTCCCATCTCCAGTTACGAATAATGCAAGTGGGGAAAATCCATCGAGCGCTTCTGTCGTGGCCGCAGCGACTGAAGCTGCATCCAAGGGACAAAAACCACCGTTAGCGGCTGCGGTTGCGTCGCAAGGCCGTAATTTATTAGCAACCACGGCGTCGGCTGCGACGAAATCCGCGCGATCCGTCTCGTCGCGCTTGGCGAGTTTGTCAGTCGCCGTGTTACTTCGATGCGCCGCGCCGAGAAGCCAGAACAAGAAAAAGCCAATAGCGGCAGTAGTATCATCTTCTCCGAAAGAAGGAGATTCACAGTTGGAAACGGGAACAAAAATTTCCTCTTTTGGTGGGGTCGCGTCGCACACGCAATACGGCGTCGGAGAACTCGACGCCGCCGAAGAAGAACGCATTTCGAGAGAATCCATCACGGAGGAGATACTCGACGCTTCAGAACCGGAAGCGACCGAGCGCGTGTTGCGTTTACAAAACGACCGAGACATAGCGAAAGCATCCGAGGAGCTCTTGAATGCAAAAATGAAAATTTCAGAGGAAAATATCTCACCGGAACGTCTCCGAGAAAGTGAAAAGCTCGAACCGATGGACGACGTCGAAGATCCGTCTGAAACCGCCGCAGCTGTCGACGACGCCGACGCCGAAGGTACCATCTTAGCCATCGAGTCTGAACTGAAAAAGCGCGGCGAAGGATCGAACGACGCGAAAGACTCTGGGGGCACCAAACGCAAACGCACGCTCCACGTGCCGCTCTTCCCGGCGGGTAAAATCCTCCACATGATTGACCTCGCCGCGGCAAATCGAGCCGAAGGCCTCGCGAACGAGCAGCCACTCCTGGAGGAAGCCGTGCCAAAAGATACCCCGCGACATTTCGCCCTATACGCCGACGTCAAGCGAGAAGCCTACAACGCTTTATGGTTGAACAAAAACATGATCGCCGACCACTTCATTCCGAGGTACGAGAGCGCTCTGAGCGACATCTGCGACCAGTTGCGGTTACCGGAGGAGAGGAAATAATATAGAAAAAGAAGCTGTAATAGTATTACCACCACTCATTCGCGATTATAGTATTCGCGATCATACTAATAATAATACTAACGATTGTATTTCGACGTCCGGCGAGAAAATATCTCTCTCTCTTCTGTCTTTTGCTGACTCACACGCTCCAAAAAAAGGTTCACTTTTCGAAAGAATTTCCTTCCCCGCGCGCGCGAATAACTTATCACTTCATAACATCTACACGCGCACACAGACACGGACTAAAAGAAGAGACCAAACTGCAAAAAAGAATGGGAGGAAGCGGCTCGAAATCTTCCTCCTCCTTATCCGACGGCGTTCGTAATTTATCCTTCGACGAGAGCGAGAGGAGGAGCGACGGGAATACCATCACCACTAACAACCACCATCGGCGTTCGAACGATTCGTCGTCCGCGACGAGTTTGGAGAGCTACCCGGTAGCGGCAACGGGAGGCGGAGGAGGACTGCGAAAAGCAACGACGCCTTTTTCTTCGACGGGCAACGCTACTCATGGAAGTGGTGGTTTGAAGAGCCATTCTGATCGGCAAAATCAGTCGCGCGGGAATTCGGGCGATGGTGGGAGCAATTTCAACTCGAACGCGAACGGCGGAAGCGGTCACGCGCGATCGACGTCTTCCGGAGGAGACGACGATACCACCAAGAAGAAGAACAGCAATGATAATAATAACAGGGGTTCCGGAGGCGTCGGGTTGGAGAATTTCGGGAACACGTGTTATTGCAACTCGGTGTTGCAAGCGTTGTATCACTGTCAGCCGTTTAAGAAACTGCTGTTGGAATACCACGCGACGCAAACTGACTCGGACGCGAACTTGTTGCTTTCGCTCGGCGGTTTGTTCACGGAAATGTCGAAGAAGGAGCAAAAAGCGTTGCAAAGTTCGGCGAAGCGAGTGCCGGTGGTGGAGCCGAAGAAATTCGTCTCTCGATTGAAGAAATCGAACGAGTGTTTTAACTCGAACGAGCATCAAGACGCGCACGAGTTTTTGAATTATCTCTTGAACGAGTGTTGCGAGATTTTAGAGAGGGAGAGAGACGAGGTGAAAGATAATTACGACTCAAAGAGGAATTCGAGAAAGAGCGGAGACGAAAGCATCTCCGGCACGCCGAGAACTTCAAGCGGTGGCCGATTGAGCGTGGATGAAGGAAGCGACGGGAATAACGTCGATTTGAAGAAGGGCGGAGAAGTTAGTAAGAGCGCCGCTTCGAATAAAGATACCACCAACGCATCGACAACGCCATCGTCGTCGAAAGCGAGTAGTAACACAAACATTGGTGGCATTAGCGATGCACTGAACATGCGAAAGAAAGCAGCAATGAGCAACAGTAAGCAAAAAGAAAAGCAGACTTGGGTACACGAAGTCTTCCAAGGCGAAACTGTAAACGAAACCAGATGTTTGTGGTGCGAAAATGTTACGTCGCGATCCGAATCGTTCCTCGAAATCTCCGTCGAGGTGAAGCCGAACTCGTCCATTCAACAGTGTTTGTCTGATTTCTCCGCGAGCGAACTCCTCGGCGGCGAAGACAAGTTTCAATGCGACTCCTGTTCCGGTTTACACGAAGCGCACAAACGACTTCTCATCCGCACGGCGCCTTCCGTCTTAGCGCTTCACCTCAAACGTTTCAAGTACGTCGAATCCGTCGGACGCATGCAAAAGCTCAACCACCGAGTCGCTTTCTCGCGCGAGCTGAAACTTCCCAACCTCTCCGCTGACTCCACTTCCGTCGATGATCTCTACTGCCTTTTCGCCGTCGTCGTCCACATCGGCAGCGGCCCGAACCACGGCCACTACGTCTGCTTCGCTCGAACCTCCGGGTACAAATCCAGCGGAGGCGGTGCCAGCGAGCGATGGGTCATGTTCGACGACGAAACCGTCCAGGACATGAGCGCGGATGACTTAGAGTCCGTCTTCGGGAGCAAAGGCGGCGTCGCAGGAGGTGGAGAAGACGGCGGCAGCGAACACGGGTACATTCTCTTCTACCAAAAAGTCGCCAAAAACGGCGAAGACGAGGAAGAAACCTTCTTGGAAGAGGAGGAGTTTTTAGCCTGATGATTGAAGAAAAAAGAAAAGAAGAGCGATCGCGAGAGCGCGCGTGGTATATATGAGTAAAACGTTGTGTATATTAAAATTATTCTTTGGATTGTAAACTCGTACTATTATAAAGCGCGCGCGTTTAGGCGTTTCCTCTCTATTGTCTTCTTCCTTTGAATTGTAGGAATTGAGAATTCGCCATTTTTCATACACACCGCGCGAGCGCAAAAAACAGGAGAACGCGCGAGAAGACGACATGCGCGACGACGACGATCACCCGCAGAGCGCTCCCATCTCCGAGGAGAAAGAGGAGAAGAAGGAGAAGGACGGCGAGGAAGAAGACACGGAGGATGAAACCGAAGAGGAGAAACTAAACGAATTGGAGCGACGGAAATCCTCGACGACGACGACGACGCTTCTCGGATCGTGCGACGATAAAGACGACGAAAAAGACGTCTCGGAGAAGATGGCGACGACGACGCGCGAAGATGCGACCGATGGTGGTGATTTTGAGAAGAAAATTTTGAACAACGACGCGGGAAGCTGCGAAGAGAACGACGACGGTTCGCTCGAGGCGAAAATGCACCATCGCGAGGAGGGCGATAAAAATAATATCCCCGCGGCGAACGTCGAAGACGACTGCCCTCTGGAGACTAAGCGCGCGAGGACGTGTGCGAACGCTTCGACGTCGGTGGAAGACGTGTTGAAAGAGTACGAGAAACAATCGGAGGACGTGCAGAAAGCGCTAGCCTTTACCAGGAAGAGAGGGTTCGCGACGTCGAAGAGGAAACGCTCGTTCGACGAAGACGAGGAAGAAGACGAGGAAGATCACACGGATTCGGACGCAGATATCGACGAAGAAATCGTGTTTTTGAAGGAGATGTTGAAGAAGAAGATTGCGCAAGGCGGCGGTGGTGGTAATAATTCGGTCAGTAATCCATTCAATATTCCAACGTCAGAGGAAATCATGCGCGTTGTGGACGCCAGATTAGGTGAATTGAACGGCGCCAGCGGAAACACGAATAACAAGTGGGCGTTTACTGCGAGTGCGGCGGCAGCGACTGAAATTTTCGCTGCAAAGAAGATGGAGAAGGCAAAAATGGCGTTCGAAAATGCCAACCGAAAGGCGCAGATTGCCGCGGAGAAGTTGCAAAGAGCAGAGAAGCTGTTACGAGTCGCTTCGGTTTTAGAAACGAGACAGAAACCAAACGGAGAAGAGTTGAAGGTGAGCAAGATAGGAGTGAGAGAACAACGACGCGCGCTGAAGCAAAAAATGAAGAACGAATTCATGATGAAAGCGAATCGTAACGGACGCCGCGATACCGGTACTGATACCGCATCGAGCTCAGAGGAGGAAGACGAGGAAGAAGACGAGAAGGACTCGCTACAACATCATTCCAACGTCGCCGCCGATGAGGGAGCAGGCAAACAAGAAATCGAAAATGGAACGAAAAAGAAAAAGAATAAAAAGAAAGGCACACCGCTGCATCAACTTCGCGATGCGAAAAAGATTAAGGAAGCTCCTGCACCTGCGTCGGAGTATATACAAAAAGTAGTTTGGTCTTCAGCGGATGCCTGCCACGTGTGCAACGAACAACTCATGGATTACTGGGACGTAAACGATCAAATCCTGTTGTGTGACGGGTGCGATGTGCAAGTGCACAAGAGCTGTTACGGGATAGAAAAGATTCCAGACGGAGAGTGGTTGTGCGCGGGATGTGAGGACGGTGTTTCTGATCTCATCGAAAACGGACGCGGGATGTGCGCTTTGTGCCCTACGCCGGGAGGTGCGTTGGCAAGAATCAAGCCAAAATCGAGATTCCCAACCAACTGGCGCGCACCCGGGTACCACGCACACGTCGTGTGTGCATTAACGTTACCTGAAATTTCATTCTCTAAAGCAGTAGACGACGATAAAAAAGCTTCGGAATCCGGTTCTTCCGTGCTGCGCATAGACGCTTCGAAGCTTACGAGTTCGCGAATGACGTTAAAATGTGAAATTTGCGAAGAGGAAGGCGCTTGCACGCAGTGCGCGATGAAAAAGTGTTACAAGGCATTTCATCCACTCTGCGCGAGAGGGTCTAAAAACGCGTGGCTTCGCCGTGCTGGTACTGGTCAGCCAATGGTATTTTGCTCCACGCATTCGAGCGAGCGATGGTTGCAGAGACGAAGAGAAACGTGCTCTCTGCCAATCGATTCATCGGTGAACGATGCGTATTTGACCGGTGGATCCGTTTTCTGGGGCGCGCACAACGCTGGCGTGAGTCAATCGACGCAGTTGTTTGCGAATGCGACCGGTACAGCGACAACAACGGTTGTAACGAATGGCACGCACGATAAACCGTTAGTAAATTCGGGCGACGGAAGTATGCGAGTGCTCGCTTCAACAAACGTTGCGTCGCACAGCGCAGAGAATCAGTTTCAACAAGACAATAAAAGACCATTAGCGAAAGAAAATCCAGTGAAATTCTTCATAGAAAAACCAAAGAAAGGAAAGCGCGGCAATCTAGAAAACATAACGAAAGGAACGATTGAAAACATTGTCCTAAACGCAAAATCTGCCATCGGGCGCGCGATGGCTATCCTGCGCAGTTTGAATCCAAAATGTATGACTTTGTTCCCGCAATCGTTCGTCGATGAGCACATGACGAGCGATGCTTCTATTGATTCTGTTCATGCCGTTCTCAAGCGCGCTTTTGGCGCCTTTGAGGTTCCTGGATCGCAGAAATATAGCGAGCCGTGGAAAGTATTGACGGTGGAGCAGAGAGTGATAGCTAGAGATATCATCTCGCGTCACAAATTTCTCGGTCTCGCGTTCGCTGTGCTCAGATTGCCTTCTGGATTTGGTAAGCGCTTGACGGCAATTACTGCCATGGCAATTCAAGCTGAAAAGCCGCACGCGATTGTTTGCGACAGCAAAGTAGATGCTTTGAATTGGATCGCCGATCTCGCAAAGTTTTGTCCGAAACTTAGGCAGGTGTCCATTTTGAATGAGACTGATGCAAAGAATACGCTTAAAGGTGCAGCTATCCAGAAATCTACATTTGATGTGCTGGTCATCACGACAGACGTATTGTTCAACGTAGTACTAAAACACGGAACTGCCTTGAGTGCAGACGGAACTCCGGTGCCGGCGACGTACGCCGCGCTGAGTCCGGGAACTTTACTTCGACCGTTTTCGAGTGCAAATTTCGACGGTGTTTGTGGTTTTCATAAGTGGATTGCGCAATACGACGATGAAACGAGCAAGATTCGGTTAAAAACGAGACGCGTGCTCTTGATGCCGAATGAATCAGACACATTCGAGAGCAAAGGGGAAGAGTTCCGCAAAGTGTTTCGCACAGTACATGCGAGGTGTGGCGAGGTCTACGCTAAAGCCTCCGCGACGAGTGTATGGGCACTCAAGTCTCAACCGCCGAGCACCGAAGACGATGATTTTCTCTTCACGACGGAATCGCATTCGCCAGAAGAAGAGCTCAAATTGGACGAAAGCACGGATGCGCGCGCTCTCGAAATGCTCACTACCTACTTCGAGAAAGATTCGTTGCTACAAAGCAAAGTAGTCGAGCCTCTTCATGTCTTAGAACAATGGGGTGGTGCTATTAATAACAATGATAGCAACACAGAGAGTGAAGTGGCGATCACCGAGCGCTTGAGAGAGTCCTTTTATGACATGGAACCGAAAAAGGTATCGAATGGAATCAAAGGAGCGTTGAAAGTTGCGCAAGTCATCGCTACTCGTTCAATAGCGAGAACACTGTTTGTCTATGACGATACGAAGACATACGATGATTTTTCAATCGTCAGTTGTGCCGAAAACGATATGTATTGCGTTCTTGATCCATTAGTGAAACCTTTTGGAGCACGACTTGTCGATGCAGTCGAGTACAGGGACATCAAGAAACGAACTTTGGGTATAGTGAGCTTGAACGGGTTGAAAAAAGCGTCCCGATTGACGCGCGGGACGCAAGTTTGTGTGCTGTACGATATTGATGCGGAAGTGGTCAAAGATGTAGTTTATCCCAAGCTTGCGCCATGCGATACGCGTGCAAAGGAAGACATTCCTATCGTGAACTTGAAAAGCGATGCGAATGGTGACGAAGTAGTGGTCAAGATACTCGAAGATACCGAGGAAGCCGTTGCGGAATTTGCGAAAAACGTCATCAGCGAATGCTCTCCTGAAGTTCAGTTTTTGTCTTCAGCGAGCGTAAACGTGGAAAATGGCGATGGTGTTAAGGCGAATTCCAACCGTCCAAAGAGCGATCCATCTACTCCGTTTCCGACTGAAAACCACGACGCGTTCTGTTTCGGCTGTAAATCGAGCAAAGAGGGTGGATGTAAAGCTATTCCGCCGGCGTGGCTAACTCCAGAAGTTGCATCAATTTGGTTGCAATGCTCGAAGTGCCCGCACGCAGGCAGTGCCGGATGTGCTCGCGTTCTCACAACACCGAATCCAGCGGAACCGTGGTTATGTCCTTCACACAAGTGCGCGGTATGCGGCGATATCTGCGGCGCGACGGAGAAGACCACATTGCGATGCGTCGAGTGCGGGTTTGGGTATTGCGACACGTGCTCGTCGGGGGCTGAATTCGAGAAAGCACATAAAGATGCATGGGCAGAAAAGAATGGCTTCGTTTTACCGACGCATTCAGAGTACGTGAAGTGTGGTGTATGTTGCGCTGCAGCGAAAGCGCCAACTACAGTAGTAAAGAAACGCAAGTCAAATGCAAACGCGGCGACAGCGACGTTGGTATTGTAAAAAGAAAATCTCATTCGTTCGATGTGTAAGAAATTTACAAAATACAGAATGTTAAATCTATACATATACACATTAAAAGTCAAAAGTCTTCTTTGGCACGTCCCCGTTATCGTCTAAAATACCAAGTCTAGAAATAGCAGCTCGCATTCGTCCTTCGCTGTTCAGCGTCCCAAACGGAGATTCTGAATCGCTCGGTAAACGCTTCGCGACTGTCGGCGGGGGTCTCAAAACTTCGTCGTCTTCGTTACCTTTTTTTCCTTCTTCTTCTTCTTCTACATCCTCGCTCACTCCGAACGAGAAATATTGTTGCTGTTCTCGTTGCCGTGTCTTCTCTGATCTACCGCCGTACGTCTTCTCGCGCACTCGCGCTTTCTCGTACAGCTCCACTTTTTCTTTCAATTTTCTGATTTCCATGGCGTACGTCTCCGCGATCACCGCCAAAGTTTGCTTCTCCTTCTCCTCCTCGCATCTTCTCGCTTCTCTCAACGCGAAAGAAGAAGAAGCACCAGAAGCATCAGAAGAACCAGAAGACTTCATCTTTGCCGTCTCATCTCTCAATTTCGTCAACGCGTCCGCTTGCTCTCTCTCGCGTATTTTGAGCGAGTTCACGCGTCTCTCCAAACTCTCGCACGTCGATTTCACCGCCTCTAAATCCGATTTCAGTTTCCTCGTCTCCGCTTCCATCGCCTCCCGTTCCGGAAACCGCTCCGCTTTCATTCTCTCCTCCTCCAAAAGTTTCGTAAACGTCGCCTCTCGTCGTTCCAATCTCCGCTCTAAGTTTTCGTTCAACTCTAAAAGCTCTTCGCACCTGTCCTCTGCTTTGAACAAAAGCGCTTTCAAACGCCTTCGCTCTTCCTCGCTCGTTTCGATGGCTTTTTTGTGAGCTCTGACGATTTTCGTGAGAAAAGAATTCGAGGCGTCGAACGGGTCGTCTTGCGACCAATCGCTCTCGCATTCTTCTTCTTCTTCTTCTGTTTCGTCTTCTTCATCGTCTTCTTCTTCTCTACTCAGAGCTCTTCTTCGCATTTGCTCGTTTTCCCCATCGCGGTTGTTGTTGTTGTGCTTCTCCTCCTCTTTTCGTTCGAACGAATATGAACGAGTAGTAAAAACACCGGAAGGTAAAGAAACCGAGGAAGAGGAAGGGTTCGCGTTCGTGCGGTCTTTCAGGAGAGACGTCGACGTCGTCATTCGATTAAAATCGTCCAAGGGAGCGTTTATCTTTAATGGGGAAATTTTGAATTTTTAGCCTCTTCCTCCCCTTTGGTAAAAGGTTTAGGGTTTAGGGTTTAGCACTAAAACCTCCAAAGAGACCGGACCTGACGGCAGCACAAAACGCGCGCGCCGCGCAAGAGAGAGAGAACGAGACGGAGCTCGCCTAGACGGAGAAAAAGAGAAGAGCGATTTCAAGTCGAGACTGGAAAATTTTGCGATGGACGCGTCCGTTTCATCATCATCGCCATCATCGTCGGGATAATGAAACAACAAATGCGCCAACGAATACCGTTAGAAGAAGAAGAACGAGGGAGAAAGAACAACAAGAGGAAGAAGAAGCGGGTCGCTGCTCTCGTTCAAAAAGACGACGAGGATTTAGACCCGTTCTTTGGACGCCAATGGTCCTCCGAAGAAGTCGAGCGCGAAACGAAAACGCGCGTGGTTTCGTACAACGTGCTCTGCGAATCCGCGGTGATGAAATATCGGTTCGAGTTGTACCCGAAACAAACGAGGAGAGAGGTACACCCGGAGAGGCGAATGGAGAAAATAGCCGAGGAGGAGTTGAAGCGGCTGAAACCAGACGTCATCAACTTGCAAGAGGTGGAAGCGAAGAGGTTTGAGAAGATGAAAGCGTTGCTGAGCAAATACGAGGGACACTTCGTGAAGAAAGGAAAAGGGAAAACGGACGGCGTGGCGACGTTTTTTAGGAAGAGTAAGTTCGCGTTGGCGACGTGGTCGAACGATCCGATGCGGGTAGCGACGGGCGGGAAGGAAAAAGGAGACGATGGCGATGGTAACGCCGACGGAGATGGCGACGCGTTTGGTTTGGTTTTAGTGTTGGAAAATAGGAAAAAGAAGACAGCTTTGGTCACCGGGAACGCTCACGTGCTCTTCGCCCCGAAGAATGGTTTAGTAAAGTTAGCGCAGATGAAAACAATCTTGGACGCGATGGAACGCGAAAAGAGAAGGGCGGAAAAGGAGCTGACGAAAAAGCATCAAACGAAAGCAGGTTCTCATCATCGAGTGATGAAAGTGCTTTCGTTGGATGGCAACTTTTTGCCTTCGTCGGCGTTGTATAAATTTGTAGAGGATGGATATTTTGATAAAATGTCGTGTAACCGTAGAAATATGGGCGGGTATTTGAACGAAGGGGACTGTCACGACGACGAGGAAGAGAAAGAGGCTGTCGGACAGTCGCTCAACGAAAGCAACCTGCAAAGTTGGAGCAGAAATGAATTGGATGCAGATGATGCGCTTACGTATGAAGAACTATTTAACGGATCGTCAATAACCAAGCTCAACCGTGAAAGCGGTCGCATGCGCTCAGCCTATAAAGAAGCGCTGAAGCAAGAGCCCGAGTGGACGTCGTGTCACAGGAAGTTTGTCGGCACGACTGATTATATTTTCTTTGACGAGAGCGCGGTAAAGGTTAAGAGAGTACTCAAGACTCCCAATGTGCTCAAGTGGAATAACGAAAAGAGGCTACCAAATATGAGGTATCCGAGCGATCACTTGAGCATCGTCGCAGATTTTAGTTTTAGATGATATGTAGACAACGTTTGAGGTAGTTAGTTGTGCATCCGCCTCTACAATTAGTAATAAAAATGATGCATTTTGTAGGTAGATTCTTTGTTGTAGTATATTACATGCGATATGACTCGGTATTATTGTCTTCTTTGTGGTATTATTTCTTTCTTGTTCGTCATTGTCATTTAGCCGAGTTGTTGATTCATCTTGCGACTAATTATCTCGCTGATCTTTGACAAATGATGCTTCGCCGAACGCAACGTCTCGTCGTCGTCCAAGCACTGTTCTAAGTCACCGCTCATGCCTTTCAGCACGTATTCGATGCCTAGCAACTTTTGCGCTCTCGCTGTGGCGTCTCTCAACACCGTTTGATTGTTGGTCAACTGATGGTGCGGCTGAGAACTCGGCGGACTTCGGACATCATTCACAACCTGATCAAACATCGAGTACACGTCTTCAATTCTATCCGTATCGGTGCGGTGCTTAGCGCGGCAATCCGCATCGTCTTCCTCTAATGGCGCTCGCCAGGCATCAAAACGTTCCCAAGTGTCCAAATCGTCATCGTCGAGGGGAAGCGTTGGGATGGCGTCGTCAAAGTCCTCCTCCTCGAGAGGCGCTCCTCTTCCTTGTTCTCCAGCACCACCACGACCACCTCCAATAGGCGAATCAGATTCTTCCTTCTTCTTCGTCGACGCCGCGTGTTGATCTGTGTTTTTCACGTTTCCATTGTGATTCTCGTCGTTCGATTTCGCTTTCTCGTCTTTTGCGTTCTTGATGTTTGACCCTTCATCGGTGTCCCTGTTCAAATGTTCGAGCATGAGCTTCTCCAACTTTGATTTCGGCTGTTTCTCACCCGCCTCTTTCTTTAAAGCGTTCGCCGCTGCTCGCTCTTTCTCTTCTCGCGCCTTTTTCTCTTTTCGTTCTTCTTC
>Ga0182093_1613332_pt1 | contig 12974 bp, 10 predicted proteins | sample 041ome_21_FD_127776 | JGI IMG/M metagenome (GOLD analysis project Ga0182093, IMG submission 127776) | Metatranscriptome of coastal salt marsh microbial communities from the Groves Creek Marsh, Georgia, USA - 041411BS metaT (Metagenome... | ecosystem: Environmental > Aquatic > Marine > Intertidal...
ACTCATCTCTGCCAATCTGTCGCGTCTTGCCCGCATAAGACCTTCGCGTTCTTCAGGACTCATTGCCTCTAAACGATGTCGTCGTTCATCTACCAAGTTGACTCGCGCATCTGGCGAGAGCACGGCCCCATGGCGCTCATGGGCAGCCTCCCTATCTGCATAGGCTTTTTCTGAATGCCGTTGCCAAGCCGTTTTCGGCTCTGAGGCGGGAGCCTCATCTTGGTTATGCCCGCTCAAGTCAACTGTCAATCCCTCGGCGTCGCCGGCAGCAAGAATTGGCATAAACGTCATACCGACAACCACTAAGGCAAGATAATTCAGGGGATTAAATATTTGGTTCATCGTTGCTCTCCTACGACCGAATTTTTCCACGTCAGTGTGAAACACCCAAGCTGAACACATCCTGAATACCAGGTCTGACCTTATCCTACCAATGCATTTCAAGCATCGATTCTGAAACGCTCAAACTTCGACTGATCCAACCCTTTGGGCTACAAATTTTCTGCACTCGCGACTGTCCACTGCGCTCAGCCAAACGGCGCGACAACCGCACGGGCTTTGCTCTGCACTCGGCCATGAGAGCGCCTGCGCATAATTGCGAAGGTTCAACCAACGGTACGGGGGATTACCCCACCCTGGCGGTTGCTTGCTGGCGCTTTTTCGCAATGCTAGAGAGACTCTAATGCGGGCGCGCCTCTCGACGAATCATCCGCCAACATCAAAGCATCCGACAGTACCTCTAGCATCCGCTGCCGACGGTTATCGATCGACTTGATATCTTGCATCTCATCCGGGTCTGAGCCGAGGTCAAAAAGCTGCTCTTCTCCTTTGCTATTTCGCGTAAACCGGCAGTTTCCATGCAACAAGGTTCTAGTTCTTGCAGGAATGGGGGTCAACTTTGCTGTGATCATCGGCACATCATCCTCAACCAACACATATTCTCTTGCTTGGTTACCCGGATTTTCTAGTACTTCTGATAAATCGTAACCTTGGATCCCATCATAGGCAGGCACATCGCACAAAGACATCAGCGTCGGCCCAATATCTATCGACGACGCCAGTGCGTCTGTTCGACCCGGCGCGAAATCTGGATTATGAATCATTAGCGGCACCTGCAGAGTGCCTCGGTAGTGCATAAAACCTTTTAAAAATAGACCGTGCTCACCCATCATATCCCCATGATCGGAAGTAAAAACCACAATGGTATCGTTACTAACGCCATGCGCATCGAGCTTAGTAAGAATCTGGCCAATGCCTTCATCAATCATCCCGATCATCCCATAAGTTGCGGCAATGGCTTGTTCAAGCAAGGCGTCACTACCAAAGCCGCAGGGACTGACCCAATTACGTTGCTCGCTTGGGTGGATCCTTTGAAATTGGCGCAAATGAGCTGGTGCGTCGGTCAACGGATCAAAGCGATTCTCAGGAAGTCGCATGTCGGATGGCTTGTAGGCATCGAACCATTTCCCTGGAGGCGTCATTGGATGATGCGGGTCAGGAAAGGAGCACACCGCCAGCCAAGGCCTATCCTGATGATGAGCCGCCTCGATGAACTCAATTGTTCTCTCGGTAACGAAGGACGTCGAGTGCAGAGACTCATCGTACGGTGGTCGATAAATTTGCTGCCAATGCTCTGAACGGTCGGTACCGCCCCGTAATCGGTCTTGATCAACGATCAGGTGATCACGATGACCACCTTTGTTTAAAGCCCACAACAAGTGATGGCCCGAGATACTCGCACCGTGATCTAGACTAAGTTCGATTTGGTCGAAGCCATAAAAGTCCTCGGGATCTTCTGGCACCCCATGTAAATACCGTTCAAAGTCCTCGATCTCATTCCAACCTGATCCGTAGGGGTTACCCTCTGAGGGCTCGCCTCGAAAGGGGATCATCGAATTTTTACTGACGCCATGCTGCAAATGAGATTTACCAATTAACGCTGTGCGATACCCTGATTTTCGAAATCTCCTCACAAACGTATTGACTCTGGGATCTAGCGACCGGTCGTTAAACACCACGCCGTGAGCCGAGGGCATGCGGCCCGTTAATATGCTCGCTCGATTGGGCATACACACAGGGTTGGCTACCCAGGCATTATCAAACACCATGGATTTTTCGGCTAATGCATCGAGGTTCGGCGTCTGCAGCACTTGATTGCCCATGAATCCCGCATCGGCAGCGCGCTGCTGGTCGGTAATAATGAACAGAATATTCTTTGGTGTTGTTGGCGTAGTCCTTGACGACTGTGGCATCGCTTTACCCTCTGACTCGGCTAGACGCCGTTTGTCTATATTGTCTTGTTTCGTTGAGCAGGCATTGCCAATGCTTTCAGGCCAATCCCGGCTACTAAAGACCCAAGAGATCGCTCCTAGTAACCCACATTTTGCTATAGAGGGCCAGCAACAGCGGATGCGATCGCGTGAGGCGCTTGGCGAAGCGCTTGGCGAAGCTCTCTGTAAGGCTCTTGGCGAAGCTCTCTGTAAGGCTCTTGGCGAAGCTCTCTGTGGGACTTATGCGGAGCTCTCGGCGGGGCTCTCTGCCAACCTCACAGGCCATAGACAGTCATCCCCCTAAGCCTTTGAGCTGCAGTTAGACAGGTCTCTCCGTTGATTGCCTGCGAGACTCACTCATTATACGCTCTCAGATATCCCGGCCCGCGGCTTTACCCCTTTCAAGGCTAATTTCTATCAAACTTAAAGCTAAGCACACTGAAGTCAGCCGAGGCGTCGCAACCCTAACTTTTTGGCGCCGCTGGCTATTGATTCCCTTTCTTCGTTTCGCCGGAACGACCCTAGGAGGACGCATCTTTGTCAATTTCCTGACCCCAGTAGACCGATGGTTGCTTCGACAAACGGCGGGCAAATATAGTCTATCGGGTCTTGGTGCGCCCACCCTCTTACTCACCACCCGAGGCCGAAAAACTGGACGCCCTCGATCGTCGCCCCTTCTATACCTTCAGGATCAACACGCGCGAGAGACCCTATACGTGGTCGCTTCAAAGGGAGGAGATCCAAATTACCCGGACTGGTACTTAAACCTGCAACAGCACCCAGTGGCAGAAATTCTCGCCCCAACGCTGCGGGGCACAATACATTCTCAAGATTTAGAAGAGCCCGCCCGATCGATGGTTTGGCAGCGCTTCACCGAATTTCATCCTGGGTTTGAGCGCTATGCTCAGCGGATAGACCGCGATATACCCATCGTGGCACTGACTCGTATCGACAGATAGCCCGTGAAGTGCACCACCTGGTCAACCCTTTTGGATACGCGTACCTCGACGGACCAGCTCGTGTCGACTGATCTTCCAGCCCGCGGATTCTCTCCGCAAATCAGTGAAGTAGGTCGCCCATAGAGTCAAAGTCGTTTCGGGGTCATCCTTCATATAATGCAAGGCTTGGACATCGGTTCTCGCACTCGCTTTATCACCATTTAGCGTCACCAATTGTGGGCCCAGCATATGCTGGGTTGCTCCAAAGACAGACAGCTTTTGAACAACATCTGCCACCCAGACGTCCGCCCCATGTACGCTTTCACTGCCAAAGCCCACGATTTCAACATCGTCAGCAAAACAAGCCCGATACTGGGCCATATCACGATCATCAACGCCCGCAGCATAACGAGTCATGACATCTTGTATTGCTAACCGGTCTGCAAGTTCACTCATAGAACCCTCATCTCCACAATTTGGTACCTTTTTGCCGCCAACATCTTTAACCCGGTAATCGGCCCTCGATATAGTCATCGATCATTTCGTGATATCTCCGGATCCGCTTTTCCTGATTTGACAAATACACGCCTTTAAATCCCCGTGATCGAAATCCTCGTTGCTGGGTCACAAATACGGCAACGTCTTCTTCAATCGCTGCGCCAATCGAATCCTCGCCATAAGTGAGCATTTGTAGCGGCGCTTCCTGATCCCCGTCAGTAACGATCGTTCTTCGCGCTTGCCTGCCACCACCGCTGGCGCCTGCCTCAATTGAGGCTGGACTTGCATACCACCAATTGTCAAAAAGGCATTGCTCAGGATCATTCGGGTGAGGACGCGCTCTTAAAAAGTGGAAGCCGTCGGACCAAACCGAAACAGCAAAATTCGGAAACAAGGTGTAATGAAAGGCATCGGTGAATTGTTCATCCGGAATGCGATCATAGTGGGTATAACCTTTGGCAACACCATGCTGACGTTTTGCGGCTTGAAGCGCCTCTCGAGTTGCCTCTGGATTACCTTTGAAGTCCTCCGGATCGAGTTCCCAATAACGCAGTTGGGATGCGAGCGGCTCAACGATATTGCCTTCCTCATCCGTCGATCCAATCCCAAAACCGCCTTTCATTACCATACGATTGTGACCTTCGTTAGAGAGGTCAAATTGCGTTTCTTTGAAATATGTATCGATATGCCCTCGAATGGCTTTTCGATCCGTATCAGGTGTCGCACCTTGATGCACCGTGGGCACATGGTAGGACTCATTAAAATTGTCGAGCACAACCTTCCAATTGCACGGCAACCACATGCTGTTAGCCATCGTGCGCCGCCAGGTATGGATATCGCGAGCAGCCCAGTCATCCCAAATTGGCCCCAAATAAGATTTGAGTGATTGACAGTCTGGATCCATATTCACCCAAATAAAACCAGCAAAAAGCTCGCAGCGCAGTTCTTGTAATCTGACATGTTCGCAAGGATTACCTTCTGGAAAATCTTCTTTGTCGGGCGCGAAATTAAGTGTGCCATCAGGCAAAAAGGCCCAACTATGGTACTTGCACACAAATCGTCGAAGCACCGACCCCTTAGACTCGGAAACAAGCGGGTTACCCCTGTGCTGACAAACGTTATAAAACGCTTTAACGCCACCATCTTTTTGCCTAACCATCAGGATCTCTTCGGTGCCGACCTCTTCCATTTGCCAATCTCCTGGATTGGGCAGCTCCGCTTCCCTACCTAACAGCAGCCAGACTTTGGTCCACATGCCTTCCCATTCGCGTTCCATAAATGCTCGACTGGTATAGCGCGAACCTGGAATGGTATGGCCTCTGGTTTCTTGTTCCGGCCAACGATCTAGAATTTTTATTTGCTCAGACATTGTTGCAACTCCCTTGAATCTCAATTTTTTTACCGATCTAGCGCAAAAACAAGATACGTTAATAGCACCCAATTTTGCTGACTTTTAGCGCTAGACCGGCCTAGCGCTTTCGCTTGCGCAAGCCCGGACCCCGTGCCGACTGGTCGAACCTACTTGGCCGCACTACCGCTCATATGACAAGCCAACGCTATCGCTCATATGACAAACCAACAAGCCCTGCTATTAACCCCAATCATGAGTCGTCTGGCCAATAACTGCAAGATTTGGCTTCCGCTGTAGTTATGGCAACCATGCCGCCGCTTCGTTTCGCTTTACGCTGCACACTCATCTTTTTAACCTGAGCAAGGGCAAACAAAGTTTGTGGTGATTAGACGGCTTGAGCGCCAATAGTCGAATAATTCCGATTCTTTACCGGCTCAAACACTGATCTGGCTACTAGCCAAACACTACCGTTTCAGGGTTTAGAAGCAGCGGCTCATCGGCGGGCGTTACCTCCGCCTTTATTCGTGGGTCGGCCCACCTATCAGCCTCACAACGAAAGGCTCTAAAGCCGTTCAACCCTGCGTGAACAGGTTCCCTGAGTCATGCGCCAGCATTTGGCCAGTGGTTCTATAGCCCGCGGTTCTATAAATGACGCTCTAGTGCCGACAACAGCTGCTGAATCTCCTGTTCACTGGTGTAGTGCACAAAGCTCAACCGAAGTAATCCTCGATCTGGATCTTCACCCATCGCGCGGATTACTCGTCCAGCATAAAAGTCGCCGTCACCGGCCATAATACCGTCTTCAGCAAGCTTCCCTGCAACAACAGCGCCGGGTTCAGCTGACGCAATCGCAATCGTTGGCGCCCGCAGCTCTGCATCCCCTGGTCCCAGTAGACGCACATCGTTCCTGCTTGAGAAATAATCCAGCAGCGGTCGCAGCAAAACTTTTTCGCGTTCACGAAAGAGATCGTGCAAATGCTCCCCACGGGTCGCTGCGTCTAAGCCGCCAAATCCATATTCGTCCGCCAGGGTATCAAAATAATCGGCGATACCGGCACAGGCTGCGACCTGAGCATGATCGGGTCCTGCGGGTGTGAATTTTTTCGTTAGCGAACCTCCATTAAACTCATGCCCCTGATTGGGTAGCCGCTCCGCCAAAGACCGTCGAACCACCATCACCCCTTGATGCGGCCCATAAGTCTTGTAGGTGGAAAAAAGATAGATATCGGCCCCTAAACGCGCAACATTCGGCAATCCATGGGGCGCGTATGACACACCGTCGACACAGCAAACGGCCCCTGCTGCGTGCACAAGATCAACGATATCAGTAACGGGATTAATCTCACCCACCACATTCGAGCAGTGTGGAAAACAGACGAGCCGGACCTTTTCATCCATTAGGTCGCTCAATTGTGCCAGGTCTAAATGGCCCGATGCCGGGTCCACTTGCCATTCCCGCATCTCGATGCCCGCTCTGATTAGACGTCGCCAAGGACCGCTATTAGCTTCATGATCCTGATTGGTCACGATAACTACATCTCCAGGACTGAGCATTGCGCTAAAGGCCTGAGCTAAGACATAAGTATTTTGGGTAGTTGATGGGCCAAAGCTCAACTCATCGGTCGCAACCCCCAAATAACCAGCAAGACGAGCGCGTGCCTCATCCATTTCTTCTCCACCCAATCGCGATGCAGAAAAGCCGTAATAAGGTTGTACCTTTCGTTCGGTATAAAATCTCGAGAGTCGATCAACGACCTGCTGGCAAGGATAGGAACCGCCGGCATTTTCAAACAATGCCTGCCCATGTAGTGCCGGTTCTGAAAATGCCGGAAATTGTGCCCTTACAAACGCTTCATCTAACATCAAAGTTCCCTAATTCGAAAACTACCAGTATACCGGGTTGCAGGCAGCATAACTGCTGACGAGGCCGACCAACATCCATGTACCATTTAGCGATCGGCAAATTCTTTGATAGCATCATTGAAAACTCTGAGGGCCCGCTCATGTTTGCCAAATCCACCAATCCCTACTTGGAAAACAATTACGCCCCGGTGTCGGCAACCTTCGACACCGCCGATCTCACATGTGAGGGCGTCATTCCAGCAGACCTCAACGGCCTGATGGTGCGCAATGGTCCCAACCCAACTCAAAGGGTCAATCCTAAGCGTCACCATTGGTTTTTAGGAGACGGCATGCTGCACGGGGTGAAATTTGCTGAGGGCAAGGCGGTAAGCTATCGCAATCGAAGCGTCTCTGCCGGAGGCTCAACCCCTAATACCCATGTCATAGGCCATGGCGGACGGATCGTAGCTTTGGTCGAAGCGGGTGGCGCACCGGTCGAAGTAGATCACGAACTCAACAGTCTAGATCGACCCGCTTTCGAAGGCTCTCTCAGACGAGGCTTTACCGCGCATACCAAGCTCGACTCGGTAGATGGCGCGCTGCATGCGGTCTGCTACGACTTCAAACGCGGTTATCAATTATCCTATCTGGCTGTTGGTGCCGATAATCGCCTACAAACTCACCAGGACATCAGCCTGTCCACTAAGCCCATGGTGCACGATTGCGCGATTACTAAACGCTTTGTCCTTATTTTCGACTTGTCGGTAACTTTTAGCCTTAACCGATTGATTAGACGATATTTTCCGTTCGCATGGAATGACAGACACCAAGCCCGTATTGGTCTTCTTAATCGCCAAGATCCTAGCCAACCGATTCAATGGTTTGAAATTGCCCCATGCTACATTTTCCACGCTCTAAACGCCTATGAGAATAATTCTGGCGAGGTCATCCTCGATGCTATGCGCTATGAACGGCTATTTGATACGGTAAAGATTGGTCCTTTTGGGGAGTCCTCACCTTTTCTGACGCGCTGGTGCCTAAACCCCAACACCGGATCTGTTACCGAGACCCAGCTGGATGACCATGCCGCTGAATTTCCTAGGGTGCATCCTCAACTCGAGGGACAACCCACCCAATTCGGTTATGCCCTAGGGATTGGCGACGACCCCTCCTCGCCGGATTTCAATACCATTGTCAAATATCACCAAGATGGTAGCGCAGAGATTCACACTTTGGGTCAATATGAAATGGCCTCTGAACCAATTTTCGTCGCAAAATCCGGGTCGGTCAGAGAGGACGAAGGCTACCTACTGAGCTATGTGTTTGATCAACGAGAGGGCACCAGTCATGTGATAATTTTGGACGCTCAGGATCTTAGCGCCAAGCCCATCGCGCGGGTGATGCTTCCCCAGCGGGTGCCTTTTGGCTTTCATGGCAGCTGGATAGGCGAGCCATCGCCCTAGATGCCAAGCGACTCGACAAATGGCAATACCTGCCAATCGTCTAGCGCCGCTTGGCCGCGATAGAACATCACGTCCTGCCAATCGACGCCTAGATCGCTACATTCTTTTGCCACCAGTGATATGTCTGTGCTGCCAATAGCAATCACATTAATCATGTGGCTGATCACCAAGCCAAAGCGTAGGTCCGTTTCTAAATCAACTCGGCTGTAATCGGTGACTCCAGCGCGAACTAACCCACTCATATAATTTTCCAGCAATCTCGTTTCCAGTCTGCGGCGATCATCCGTGGGAAGACCTAGTACCATCAGCCGAGCAAAGTCCCAGGGCCCTTGCGCCACAAAAGGAAACTGCCAATCAATAGCAGCGAATCCGCCGCCATGCTCAGACTCGAAAAAAAGCTGTTTTGCATGATAATCTCCATGCACTAGTGTATGTGGTCTGGTCGCGAATACAGCCTGCAGTTCTGGTCGTTTTCTCGCTACAAGCGGCATTAGAGTCTGAGTGAGTTTGACGTCATCAAAGTGCTCGCTAAGCGCAGCAGAGATCTCTGATGCAGCCCCAAGACCTAGCTGAAAAAAATCATGGTCGTCAAATTGAACACAATAGGACTTTTGCCGAAGCGCAGGCTGATTCCACCACTTGGCGTGAAATGCCGGTAACTGCGCCAGCGCTAGGGTTACCTGCTCAATCGTAATCGCCCAGGATGGCGACTCAGCTGGACTTAAGTCTTCTAACAACAAAACAAACCGCTGACTGGAACCATCAAAAGCTTGGTAATAGCAGGTTGGGATTCGAATCCCAGGGTCTGTAAAGTCCCGATAAAAGCTGGTTTCTCGGCGATATTGATCAAACACATTGACCACCTCTTCGATCACTTGAGGGTTTTGACTGGTATATTTAGCGATGAGCCGATTAGGCAGAGCCGATTGCTGAACCTCCCAGGTCACATCTAGAAACACAATCTCTGCAGTTTGCCCAGGCGTAGGGGACGCCAAAGCGGTACACTCGGCGACCCGAGGCAACTCAGGATGTTCGATGGGCAGCACTTGATTCAGCCAAGCCGCCGAAAAATCCTTAATTTCGCTCGGTATTGACATCATTGCACTGTCTCCCCTGACTTTATTCGACTTTTGATTGATGCAATTTATTAACGCATTGGATTGATGCATTTTATTAATAGAATTCATTGACGCCATTCATTGACTCAATACATTGCTGCCTTGGACCTGGGGTTTTGATGGTCAGATTCTGGCACTGAATCTAGCGCTCAATGCGTCCTCGTGGACACCTGAAACAGCAAACCCCTAGTTAGCTTCTAGGCCCAATGCAGTCTTGTAACGCCATAGCGTACAAGCCTGCTTAGAAAAAATAGGGGCAGGCGCCTAACCTCAGCGTAATGTCTAGGTCACCTAGGGCGTTATCGTAGGCTCGACCCCTCCTATCTCAGTTTTTCCACCAGGGCCGCTATTTCATCTAGTCTGGCGAGCACCGCATCCGGGGCGCTTTGTGGAAGCCCAAATACGAGATGCGTGAAGCCTTGCTCCAACCTAGATCTCGCTTGAGCCTCATCGAGCGGCGCTCCAAAGAGTCCAATCTCGAGAGATTGCATGTCCCGACCGCGGGCCGCCATCGCCTTCGCCATATTTTCCATACCACCGGAGCCAGAGCCCCCAATCGGCATCCAGCCGTCGCAGTATTCGGCAACTCGATCAAAGACCCATTTCGAGTTAGCGCCTAACCAAATGGGTGGTCCACCAGCTTGAACCGGCTTAGGCCAAGACCAAATCGGATCAAAGTCAACAAAGTCGCCATGAAATTCGGCCTCGTCTTGGGTCCAAATGGCCTTCATCGCCAGCACTTTTTCTCGAACGATTTTCCATCGATGCTTAAAAGACGCACCGTGGTTTTCCATTTCTTCTGCATTCCAACCCGCGCCAATACCTAGGATTAGTCTTCCCTCGGAAATAACATCCAGAGAGGCGCACTCTTTGGCGAGCACAATCGGGTCTCTCTCGATCACCAAACAAATACCCGTACCTAATTTTATGGTTGAAGTCACAGCGGCAGCTGCAGTCAGCGCAACAAAGGGATCGTGAGTTCGCCAGTACCATTCCGGCAAATCAGTACCGCCCGGAAAAGGCGTGGCTCTGGAAGCCGGTATGTGGGTATGCTCTGGAAAAAACAGCGAATCCAACCCCCTTTCCTCCACCGCTTTCGCAAGGGCGATGGGTTGAATGGTTTGATCCGTGGGGAAAATTTGAACGCCAAATTCTGCCATACTCGTAACTCCTAGGATAAACTAATTCGACACCTGTAAATCAGGTGCACTCAGTTGTCTCGACGTCTTTACACACCATCAAACACCTCAATCACAGGCGCCTCGGCGACACAGTCCTTAAGCGGCACATTGGCTTGCTGAAATGCAGGATATTTGCCATGCGCGGCGAAGGCCTCCGCACTATCGTACTGCTCTAAAACCTTGTAAGTGTGAGGCTCAGTTCTTGATCGATGCAGAGCATAAAAACGACAGCCCGCCTCCTCCGCTAGCACGACCTTTGCCAATTCGGTGAAATGCTTTTCAAAATGTTCTATTTTTTCAGGTAGGATTTTAAGCGTTGCTACAATACCGATGGTCATAATGGACCTCCTTTACTCTTTGAATATTGACCCAGCCTCGCAATCGATGCAAATCCGACCTTGCTACTTGGACGACAGCAGCTCTGGGGACGTCGCACCGGATCAGCGCGCAATGGCCTAGCAACGCGTCGCGACACACTGGCCCGAAACTCGGGCTAAGAACTCGTAAAGTTATGTCATGCAAAAGCCCAAATGATTGCTGGAACCGCCGACGCGCTCACACGCAACCTCGGCCTGACGCTTTGGGCTTCTTACTCTCCTTGCTGATACTGAAAAATCGACTTATAGCCACCGCCCCAGTCCGGCGGCATCAATACCGGTCGACCATCAAAGCGTGCCCATTTTTGGCGCTCACCGCGGATCATTACTTCGGAGTACTTGCCCCCAGCTGTTAGGTTCGTAATCGGCATGGCATCGCCTGCACTATAGGCACAGAGCAAAAGCGGCCTAGGATCGTTACTCGCATTGGGTGGGGAGCCATGCACCGCGCGACAATTATGTACGGTGATCGTTCCGGCTGGCCCCATCAAATAATCTGCTCGGTCGATTTCAACCTTAGCGAGATCTTCTGGACGAATATGGCCAGTCCAGGTGCCTGAGTCGTCATATAGATCAAACAGTGCTTTATTGTGACTCTCTGGAATAATACCCATTGGCGCCATCTCGGGCGTGACATCAGCCAAATACACACCAATCGTTAGCACGTCGTAATTCGTGTGGGGCCAAAACTGGATGTCTTGATGCCATTTAACCGCCTCGCCACCGCCACCCCATTTAAAGTTAAGTTTTGAGTGGTGAAATTTGACATTGGGGCCCAGCAAATCCTCGGCAATGTCAGCAAAAGGCCCTGTGCTGGCAAATCGCCAGTACGTTTCATGAAGGTCAACAGGGGCGTTTAGTCGACGCAAGCGCGGCATCTGTGGACTGTGATTAGACTCTAAATCAAACCGTTTGTTAGCGGCCGACACTGAACGACTCTCTTCGATAAAAGCGTCGGTTACTTGGGTCAATTCAGTCAGCCATGCATCACTCACTAAGCCTTCGGCCATGCAGTACCCCGCGTCTTGGTATTGCTGCTTTTGAACTTCGGTTAATATTGTCATCACATCGTCCTCAAATAGATCGATCAACCTTCCCTATTTCTAGGTTACCTTGCACGCACTTTATCTTAACTTACATGATGCTGCGCTTTTATGTTCGTAATCACTAGCCGAGCGTCTGGCTGACAGTATTTTATTTTTAACGCTTCCTGTTATAGTCGAGAGACCTTTGACCAAATGAGCGTTGCTATGATCGATTTTGAAATTCCTGAAGAAACCCGCGCAATCCGAGACAAAGTTCGAGCCTTCGTCCAGTCTGAATGCCATCCCGCAGAAGAGATCTGTACTGCCGATAACTTCGATACGGTCATCGCTGAGCTTCGTAGCAAAGCTCGAAGCCAAGGCCTTTGGTGCCCCTTTGTACCCGAAGCCCATGGCGGTATGGGGCTCAGACCGCTTGCGAATGCTTTGGTACAGATGGAATTGGGTGAAAGCTTTTTAGGCGCCTTATCACTTAATACCCAAGGCCCCGACGATGCCACCATGCTTACTCTTTTGGAGCACGGCACCGACTATCAAAAAGAAACCTACTTAAAGCCTCTCCTTAATGGCGAGAAACGCATCTGTTACTCAATGACCGAAAAAGCAGCAGGTGCGGATGCGACCGGTATGCAAACGACTGCGGAATTAGATGGCGATGAATGGGTCTTAAATGGCGAGAAATGGTTCTCATCTTCTGCGAGCGTTGCCGATATCGCAGTGGTGATGGCGAAGACCGATCCCGATGCGCCTAGGCATGAGCAATACAGCACCTTCATTGTTGAGCTGCCAAATCCCGGCTATCAGATCCTTCGAAACATCGAAACCATGCAGCCACACACAGAGCTTGGCCTTAAATTAGGGGGGAGCCATTCCGAGATCAAAATCGAGGATCT
>Ga0182093_1678228_pt1 | contig 12971 bp, 5 predicted proteins | sample 041ome_21_FD_127776 | JGI IMG/M metagenome (GOLD analysis project Ga0182093, IMG submission 127776) | Metatranscriptome of coastal salt marsh microbial communities from the Groves Creek Marsh, Georgia, USA - 041411BS metaT (Metagenome... | ecosystem: Environmental > Aquatic > Marine > Intertidal...
CGGCTACAAAGAAGAAGAGTTCTCCTCTAAAACCTGCGACGAGTGAAATGGAAGAAGAAGGAGGAGGAGGAGCAGGAGGAGAAGAACAAGATCCGTTTAATCCGAACAACGAGCAGTACAACGCCGCCACGATTCAGACGACGATTCAGACGGGAGGAGGGCAACGCGAGAATTATTCGGACGAGGACGATCGCGCGCCAAGACGTGGTGGAGGAGGATCAGGAGGTGGGAATAATCAGCCTCGGGAACAACAACAACAACAACAACAACAACGCTCGATGATGGACCAACAAGTACCGCAACCGGATCAGCAACATCCACCGAGATCAAATAATAATAATAATAATAACAATAACAATAACAGGTATAATCAGCCGCCCAACAGAGGAGGAGGAGATTATCAAAGACCGCAGCACGTGGCGCAGCAGTTCGCGAATAATACCGGCTACGGCGGCCGAGGCGGCGGACGGGGCGGCGGATACCAAGACAGAGGGAGAGGAGGAAGAGGTGATACGAGATACGACTCGAGGTACGACGATAGATATCCGCCCGCGCAACAACACGGGCGAGGAGGGTACGGCGGAGAGAGATACGATCAAAATTCGGCGCCGTATAGAGGAGGATACGACAGAGGAGGAGGAGGAGGAAGAGGGTACGACCGACAGCAACAACAGACCCCGTACGACGCGAGGTACGATGAAAGGTACGATTCCAGGTACCCGCCGTTAGATGCAGGCAGAGGAGGAGGAAGAGGTGCTGGATATGATCGAGGAAGAGGCGGAGGCGGATACCGCGACCGAGAACCAGCTCCATTGAACGCCGCCGCGGCGCCGTATCGCTACGACGAGCGCTACGCGGACCCTGCTTTAGAGCCCGTGCAACCGCCGTTACCAGCCGGCGGTAATCCACCGGCTCAAAGAGGGTACGAAGATAGACGGGCGCCACCGCCAGTGAAACCGCGAGACGATGATTACGACGTCTACGTTATGAACACCGAAGGCAACAACGGTTTAGTCGTCGGCCCAAGAGGCGCCAACGTGAAGAAGTTGGAGCAAATGTCCGGCTGTAAAATTAACTGCAATCAAGATAAGACGACGGTGGAAATTTCTGGCCCGCCCCGTGGAATTCAAATGGCCATCGAAGCTATTAATGATTTAATCGATTCAAGGCTTATGGACGCCACCGCGCAAGTTGGAGGAGGAGGAGGAAGAGGACCGCCGCCACACCAACGCGATAGCAGAGATTTGAGACACACGATTGGCGGCGGCGGCGGCGGCGGAAGCGGTATGAAACGAGGTCGATACGAGGACGATTATCCACCATTGGACGATCATGGAGTTGGTGGACCAAACTCCGCCGGAAAACGTCAACGAGGGAACGACGGCGGTATCGTACATCTCACTTTAATAGACAAACTCAGAGAGGAGGCGGCGAGAAGAAACATTCAACCGTACGAGCCAATCCAAACTGATTTCATCTTGCAACTTCCTCAAGATGAGCGAGGCAAAGTCAGTTACGAGGAAGTCGTCGGCGAGAACTTGGGATTGATCATCGGCAAAAAATTCAACACGCACAAAGAGTTGCAACGAATCATGGACTGTTCGTTCAAGGTTTGGGACGAGAAGAAAGCGGTGTCTTACCACGGGTTCCCGGAGAAGGTTATCGAGGCTGTTTTGTTGGTGCAGGAGTTGTGTTATTTAGGCCAAGCGACAAAAAGAGCGCGAGAAGAGGAAGGCGATCCGCTACCGGTAAAACAACACAATCAACATCAACATCATCAGCAGCAACAGCAGCAACAACAACCACAACAACAATCGCGACAACAGAACAATAAAGAGGAAACCTACGAACCGAAGGAGGGCGAAATCATCGAAACGATAGAAGCGCCGGGGAAAATCGGTTTAGTCTTGGGCCGTAAAGGTGTCAACATCACGCGCATTCGAAGAGTGTCCAATTGCAACGTCCATGCGGACAACGAGACGCAATCCATTCGTATCGTTGGCATCCCAGAAAACGTACAAAAATGCGTGGCGTTGATCAACGAAACCATCGAGAGAGGCAATAAGAACAGAGCGGAGAAACAACAACAACAACAACAACAACAGCAACAAGGAGAAGCGCCAGCCGCCGCCGCGACTGAAGACGAGCCCATAGCCGACGCGGATGCCGACGCCCAGCAACAAGAGGAAGGCGGAGCGATGGTCCCAGCAGCCGAAGAGCAACACCAACCGGCTGAATTAGCCGACGCGGATGCTGAAAACGCCGCCCCAGCTCCGGCGCCGACGACGACGGAGACCGAACAACAACAACAACAAGAAACTGACGCCGACTTCTCCAAAATGACCGTCGCGCAACTCAAAGTTGAACTCGAGAAGAGGAACCTCCCGCAAGATGGTCTCAAAGCGGCGCTCATTCAGAGGCTCGAAGAAGCTGCTTGATTTATTATACCATCATCGTCATAAACACATCATTTTTAATTGAAAACAAACTCTCGTTTATATTATAAATAAAGAACATCTCGCACACCTTCCAAAAGCAGCGCACGCTTCAGAAAAAAAAGCGCGCAGTACGCTCTCACGCTTCTCACTCCTTCTTCACCACGATGCGCGCTCCTGTGCCTGTTTTAGCCGCGCTCTCGTCGTAAACACGAAGAGAGGTACTGCGAGGAATACCATGCCTCCCATTTATTACTGTTGCGTGTGGTACTTCATCTTCTGCGGCGGACTCGCGGTCCTTATTCCGTACCTCCCGGTGATATTCCGTCACTGGAACTTATCGCCGTCGCAAATCGGCATCATCGCGGCGTGTAAACCTTTAATAGGATTCGGCATTCAACCAATGTGGGGGCAGATTGCGGATTACACGAAACTGCACAGCAAAATACACGCGTTTTGCTTATTCGCGTCCGCGTGTGGGTACGGAAGTCTTTATTTTCAAAAGAGAGAGTTTGGGAGAATATTAGCGCACGTTTTGGTGACGGAAACGTTCGGCTCGGGTGGCTTTTTCTTGGCGGATAACGCGACGAATTTTATGGTATCGAAACATCTCGAGCGGAATCCGAGAAGTTCGATATCGTACGGGAAGGTGAGGTTGTGGGGTGCCGTAGGATGGGGGTACGTTTTCGCGCCGCTGATGGGATTGGTGTTGACGGAGGAGAAGAACGCGCAGTTCGCGCCATTTTTGGCGTACGTTATTCTGTTTTCGATGGCGAGCGCGATTGCGTTGAGGATGGAGCATCACGAGAAGGAAGTAGCGGACGAAGGAGACGATGCAGAGATTGTGGTGATGAATGACGACGAAGGCGAAAACGAAAGGATGGTGGGTGTCGCGAGTAGCAGTAGTCGTAATCGCGGCGGTGGTGGCCGCGGCGGTAGGGTTGGTGCGGACGGCACTCCTTCGAAAATGAAACGAACTGCCTCGTTCGCCGATTTCAACGACGTCTCCAAGCGCACGTTTCGAATCGTCACCGAACCGAGCGCGTTTTTAGTTTTCCTTTTGTTTTTACTCATGGCGTTGAGTATGGCATTAACGGACACGTATTTATTCTTGCACTTGGAGACGTTAGGAGCGCCTCCAATATTGATGGGTCTCGCGCTTTTCTTCACGTGCGTCGCGGAAGTGCCGGTGTTCTTTCACGAGAAGAAAATTAAAGAGTTTTTAGGTTTAGACCGTTCGATGTTACTTATTCTCGTCGCGTACATCTTTCGACAGTTGGGATACGCGTCTTTGAAATCGTTTGGGAGTCCGTGGTTCGTGTTGCCGTTACAATTACTTCACGGCATCACCTTTGGATTGTATTGGTCCGTAGGCGTTGAATTCTCGCGGTTACTCGCGCCGGAAGATTTACGCGCTGCGGTGATGGGGTTCTTCTCCGGGATGAACTCGCTGGGAGCTTTTTTAGGCGCTATTTGTGGTGGACGCGTGTACGATAGAGTTGGTGGGGGAGGCTTGTTCTTCATCGCGGCTGCCGGGAATACGATTTTATCACTCGTCTTTGCGTTGAAGATGGCGTTTGGAAAACGAGTCGTGCCGACAACAAACACGGTCGTCGATAACATCATAGAAATAGATATGAGCGGCTTTGTGAGATTAGAAAGTAGCATGCCGCCCTCGTCTTCTTTGAGCGATGCAGGTGAAAGAGATGACCTTGACATTGATAGGAGTATTGATAGTAGAATCTAGATGTTTAGGTATGTGTAGTACTAGTAGTAGGTTAGGTGAAATTAATTGTTGTTTTGTATATTCTTTTGCTTGCGCTACCATTATGTGTTTTAAAGTACATTTAAGAAAAGGGTCTCCCCGCGCCTGTGTAACCACACGTCGTATCACCCGTTCGTGGTGAAATCGTATTCAATCGTCGGCATCGCGGATTGCATAAACTTCAAAAACACGATTAAATATCTCTCCACGCTCGGTTTTTCTTCCTCCTCCTCCTCCTCCTCTTCTTCTTCTCCATCTCCCCCTCCTCCTCCAGTGGACGTTGTCATCATTTTCACCAACTTTTTCATCACGCTCGCGTGTTTGCACGGATGCACCGAAGCCGAGGAGACGTTCGTGTGCGGATGCGGGTCTATCGTGACTGTCTTTTTCGCGTGATCCGCGCTTATGTCTTCGTATACCAATTTCGGTGGGAGACTGTTTCTTTGCTCGTCGTATCCATTCAACCAAACTCGCGGCGTTTGGTAGTACTTATCCCAGGTGATGGAAACGTCGTATGTTCGCGTGCGCAATAAATCTTCGTTGTTTTTTTCCTTCTTCGGCGCGGCGATGAGAATAGCGTCGTCTTCGTCCACGTCTTCCATGTCTGGAATAGACTCGTCGTCGTCGTCGTCGTCGTCGTCGCCGTCGTTATCATCATCTCTATCATTATCTTCTACGTTCACTCGGCTAATATCCGGAATCTCGTCGACGACGCCGTCCTCCCCCTCCCCGTTCCCGCCTTCTCCGTCGTCGTCGTCGTCGTCTAAATCGTCGTCGTCGCCATCCGCGCGTCGCGACGACGGGGCCTCCTTGTTCCCGGCTTCCACCCACCCCTCGTCTTCTCCGCTCAGTGCGACTTCTTTCCCGCAATACTCCTCCATCGCTTTCGCGCGTTTTCTGCACGGCACGTTCCTCGTCGCTAAGTATTGTTTCTCTTCCGGTAAATATTTCTTCCTCGTTTCTCGAGCGCTGCTTTTTTTCCACTGCCACGTCGGGCACGTTTCGACGAGATAGTCCCCCGCTTTGACGAAATCCTCCGGGGTGAGCGTTCCGTTTTCTAAAAATTGCGACGATCCCGTCGGAACAGACGTGATGGATTCCACCGCGGATTTCACCACGGTGTGCACGGAGTGTCGGATCGAAGGTGGGATGAAGTTTGCCATTTCTACGTTTCGTGCAAAACAAACACCTCGTGTGCGTTTTTTACTCTTCTTTTGTGTAACTGTATGCGGGAAGAAAAAACTTTGGATGATGATTTTGAACTCTCTCTCTCTTTCTCTCTCTCTCTCGCCTTTGAAGCGCGCACGTTCAACCACGCGACACTTTTGGTCGAACGAATACTGCGCTCGTTTTTTCTCGTCTCTCAGAGTACACAACAAAAAGGTCGACTGATGACTTTCGCGTGCGTTCGTGTGTTCTGCTCGTTTTTTTGAAAAGACTATTGTTTAGGGTTTTTGATGGAAAAAAATTCAAAAATTTTCAAAAACCGTCTCGTCGTTTGACATCATCCTCAGAAGAGGTGTTTGGTCGCGCGCGCATACATCATCCTCATTCGAGAAGGAGATGACTTCGACCAAAACGACGACGACGAGTTCGCCTCTTTTTGGAAAGAGCGGTGTTTCTTTTGTTGTTGGAGCGACGAGAGTGAAGAATTATACTAAGAATATCAACAGAAGAGGAAGAAGACAGACTTTGACGAGATGTGCATCCGCCTCCCCCGAAAAGGAAGCATCATCATCGAGAGAGACGAGGAGAAGTACTCGCGTGCTTCGACTCTTCCGAACGCCGTTTCTCTCCGAAGAGGCGTGCGAGACGCTCGTCGCGAAAGTCAATCGTAAACTACTTTCCGAATCATCCTCAGGAAATGAAAGTCTGATCATCGGGTCGATCAAAACCGAGCAGTGTTTCAACGTCGAGTTGACGACTTCGTTGTCGGCGGAGAAGATGGCGACGTTGGAGTGGCTCTTACGGGAGACGTACGAACCGGAATTGTTCGGCGAAAAAACGAGTTTATCCGGCGATATCGCACCATCCGTGGTTGAAGTCGGCCCAAGACTGGCGTTTCAATCCGCGTGGAGCACGAACGCGGTGTCGATATGTAATTCCTGCGGCGTTCCCGAGGTGAAACGTTTGGAGAGGAGCCGAAGGTTCGAGTTGTTTCGCGCGGACGGGACGAAGATGGAAAATCAGGAGGTAAAGGTACTGTTCGCGAAAGAAGTGCACGATCGGATGACGGAGTGCGTGTTCGACGAACCGTTGATGAGTTTTTCGTTGGACGCGACGATTCCGGAGGTGTACGAGGTGCCGATTTTAACCGAAGGGAGGAAAGCGTTGGAGAAGGTGGATAAAGAACTCGGCTTGGCGTTTGACGATCAAGATTTTGATTTTTACATGCAACTGTTCGGGGAGGACATCAAGAGGAATCCAACGAACGTGGAATTGTTCGATATGGCGCAATCAAACTCGGAACACTCGAGGCATTGGTTTTTCAGCGGGAAGTTAACCGTGGACGGGATGCCGATTGAGAAGTCGTTGTTTAAGATGGTGAAAGAGACGATTGAAGGCGCGCCGATGCATAACTCTTCGATTTCGTTTAAAGATAATTCGAGTGCGATTCGAGGGTACGAGTGCACGCCGTTGAGACCAGTGAACGCCGGAGAGAGCACGAGCATGCAACCGAGGAAAGTGGATTACGATTTGTTGTTAACCGCGGAGACGCACAACTTTCCCAGCGGGGTCGCGCCGTATCCAGGCGCGGAAACTGGCACTGGCGGAAGAATTCGCGACACGCACGCGACTGGCGTTGGGTCGACTTTAGTCGCCGGAACCGCCGGGTATGTCGTCGGTAACTTACAAATGCCCGGGAATGAGTTGCCGCACGAAGACAAATCGTTCCAGTACCCGAGCAACTTGGCGTCGCCGTTGCAAATTTTAATCGACGCCTCGAACGGCGCGAGCGATTACGGGAACAAGTTTGGCGAACCGGTTATTGCTGGTTATTGTCGAACGTTCGGAAGCCGTTTACCGAACGGCGAACGACGCGAATATATTAAGCCAATCATGTTTTCCGCCGGTTTCGGTCAAATCGATCACACCAACTTGGAAAAACAAGAAGGCGATTTGGGCATGTTGGTCGTTAAAATCGGTGGTCCGGCGTATAGAATCGGCATGGGCGGCGGTGCTGCGTCCTCTAAAGCCGGCGGCGAAGACGAAGCGAACGCGAGCTTGGATTTCAACGCCGTCCAAAGAGGCGACGCGGAAATGAGTAACAAGTTGAACCGCGTGGTGAAAGCGTGCGTGGAGTTGATGGACAAGAACCCAATTTTGAGCATTCACGATCAAGGTGCCGGCGGGAACTGTAACGTCGTCAAGGAGTTGATCTACCCGAAAGGTGGAGAGATTAACATTCGCGCGGTGAAACTTGGCGACGAGACCATGTCCGTCCTCGAAATTTGGGGCGCCGAGTACCAAGAAAACTCCGCCATGCTCATCAAACCAGAATCGTTACCGATCATCGAAAAGGTTTGCGCGAGAGAGCGATGCCCATTTAGCGTGCTCGGATCTATAAACGGCAGTGGTCGCGTGACGTTGAAAGATCCGTTGGCTAAGCCTGGTACGGTTGGCGAGTTCCCGGAAGATTTGGATTTAGAAAAGGTCTTGGGCGACGTGCCGAAGAAAAAGTACGATTTGAAGAGAGCGCCGCCGTCGGTGAAACCGTTGACGATCACGGATTCGCCAAAAGACGTTCTCGGTCGCGTGTTGAAGTTACCGTCCGTGTGCTCGAAACGCTTTTTAACCACAAAAGTCGATCGTTCAGTTACTGGCTTAATCGTCCAACAACAGTGCGCCGGAGAATTGCAAATCCCGGTGAACGACTGCGCGGTGATTTCGCAAACGCACTTTGGCAAGACTGGTGGTGCGACGAGTATTGGCGAAGCGCCGATCAAGGGTTTAATCGATCCGAGAGCGATGGCGAGAGTCACGTTAGGGGAATCCTTGACTAACTTGGCGTTCGCCAACACCACCGGTTTGAAAGATATCAAGTATTCCGGAAACTGGATGTACGCTGCGAAATTGGACGGGGAAGGCGCGCACATGTACGACGCGTGCGATGCGTTGAAAGATACGATGATTCAACTCGGCGTTGCCATTGATGGTGGCAAGGATTCCTTATCCATGGCGGCTAGAGCGGGTGGTGAAGTTGTCAAAACGCCCGGAACTTTGGTCATGTCTTCGTACGTCACCGTCCCAGACGTGACCAAATGCGTCACCGCCGACGCTAAGTTGCCAGGTTCCGGTAAATTGGTTTTAGTCGAATACGGGTCTAAAGATGGCTCGAAGAGACGATTGGGTGCTTCAGCCATGGCGCAAGCGTACGACCAAGTCGGCGACGACGTTCCGGACATGGACGATATCGAGACGTTTAGAAACGCGTGGGAGACGACGCAACAGCTCGTCGAGGACGGTAAAATTTCCGCCGGTCACGACGTTTCTGATGGTGGACCAGTTGTTTCCGTGTTGGAAATGGCCTTTCCATCCACCACGGCTGGCGTGGACGTCGAGCTCCCCGGCCCAGACGCCAACGCGGCGTTGTTCGCGGAAGAGTTGTCCGTCGTCTTGGAAGTCTCCCCGGAGAACGAACAACACGTCTTGCAAGCGTACGCCGGGAAAAACGTCACGGCGAGAACTATCGGCTCGGTCACCAACGATGGGAAAGTTTCCATCAAGCACAACGGCGCGATTGTCATCGACGACACCACGGCCAACTTACGAGACGCGTGGGAACACACCTCGTTTGAACTCGAAAAATTACAATCCTCGAACAAAACAGTCGCGATGGAGAAAGCCGGCTTGCGCAACCGCAAAGCGCCGACGTGGAAGCTCACGTACGATTTAAAACCAACCGATCCGGCGAAACTTTCGCGAACGAATAAAGCGAAAGTTGCGATCGTCCGTGAAGAGGGTTCCAACGGCGACCGCGAAATGGCTGCCGCGGTTTACTCCGCCGGCATGGACCCGTGGGACGTGACCATGTCCGATTTGCTCACCGGTAAAACCAACTTGAGCGATTTCCGAGGTCTCGTTTTCGTCGGTGGCTTCTCCTACGCGGACGTGTTAGATTCCGCCAAGGGTTGGGCCGGTGGTATTCGATTTAACGAAAACTTAAAGAATCAGTTCAAAGAATTTTACGAACGAAAAGACACGTTTTCCTTGGGCGTATGCAACGGATGCCAGTTGATGGCTTTGTTAGGATTCATCCCGTCTCAAACCGGCAAGGTTGCGGAAACTCCTGACGCAAAACAACCGAGATTTATTCACAACGACTCGGGTAGATTTGAAAGCCGATTTGTGACGGTTGGTATCGATTCAAACACCCCGTCCATTATGCTTAAAGATATGGGTGGGTCGCGAATGGGAGTCTGGTGCGCGCACGGCGAAGGTAAAGCGCACTTCCCAGACTCGAGCGTCATTTCCGAACTCTCCAAATCCGGTCAGTGCGCGGTGCGATACGTCGATAGCGCCGGAAAACCAACCACGGAATATCCGTTGAATCCGAACGGGTCTCCAGAAGGTATCGCAGGTTTGTGCTCAAAAGATGGCCGACACTTGGCGATGATGCCGCACCCGGAGCGCGCGTTTTTGGGATGGCAGTTGCCCTGGTCGCCGAAAGACGCAAACGTTCAAGACGTCGGGCCGTGGTTGAAGATGTTCCAGAACGCTGCCGATTGGTGCGATGCGAACTAATAATAATAAAGAAGAACAACAAAACGGTTTAAAATAAGTGAGAGTAATAATTGAGAAGAAAAAGAGAAAGAGAGAGAGAGAAAGAGGGAGAAAGAAAAGTGTGAACACGCGTAGCCAAAGCGTACGTATAGAGTAATTTATTTCATACGAATATATAAATAATGTGTGACTATCATCATGATCGTCTCTTCTATCGTTTCCCCACTTTGCTGCATTACGGAGGTAACGCGTTCAAGAACGACATCTTATTCTCTCCCCTCTTCTTCGTCGTCGTAGTTCCGAAACCTGACGGCGAATCGACTTCGTCCTCGTCGTCATCTCCGAAAAATACTCGATCGAGTGCGTTTTGCATGGACCCTTCCCCGTCCAACTCCTTGTCTTCGTCCGAAGAAGACAAGGCGTCTGGATGATCGGAGACGACCAAAACGGGCGTTCGAAAAACTTGACCTTGATCGCTTTCGTCGTCCACGCACAGAGCTGCCGCTGGCGTTTGACCGCCGCTCTTGGAAGTCGTCCCAGATGAGACTTCCGAAGTGCTGCTTTTATTCGTATTCTTACCTCCTGAATTCGGGACTGCGTTTAAACCGGAGTGCGAATATAAAGCCGCGGTGGCCGCAAACATCGCAGCCGCTTTGGCCGTCTCCGTGACTTCATCCTTGTTTTGAGCTGCATTTTTTCTCGCGATCGACGCCGCGAGACTATTGTTGTGAGTGCTATCATCGTTATCATTAGCTACCGCTGTTGCTGCTGAGGAAGAAATATTCGCCGTCCGCAACTTTTCCAAAGCCGCGTTGTACTGATCGTCCAAATCTAATATGTCGTGTAAGGACTGCGTTTCGTTACGACCCCGACCTCGACCGTCGTCGTCATCGTCTTCTTCGTCTTCTTCGTCTTCGTCCTGCGCGTTGAATAAAGTTTGCACGCCGGACCCGTACGTCGCGCCGCCACTACTCGCTAACGACTTCACCGTGACCGCGTCGTCGTCTTCATCCCCTTCCTCGTCTTCCTCCTCTTCCAGCTTATCTAACCTCGTAAACTCCTCCCTGGCCATCCGCGCCGCTCGCACCAATAACGCGCAATCTTCTTTCGCTTCTTTCAGTGCCATCTTTAACTTTGCGTTCTCTCGTTCCGCCGCGTCTGCGCGCGCTTGAAGTAACGCGTCTCTCAGTTGTTCTCCTCCTCCGGAACTTTCTTCCTCCCGTTTCGCTTTCGACGCCGCCGCCCTGAGCGTCAAATACTCCTTCGCGAGTGCTTTCACTCGAGCTTTCATACTTCTCGCCCGTTCGGCGACACCACGCATCGTCTCCCTTCCGTTCTCGTCCTCGGAATCGTACTCAAAGTTCTTTTTTATCGTCGAAATCGAAATTTGCGTGGAAATCATCGCGTCGATCACATCGCTCGCGTCCGCGATGATTTCTCCGAATCGATCGAACAGAAGTCCTTCCTCGTCCGTCATCTTCGGATGTTAAATGCGTTTTAGTCGTCTCTTCCTCTCTCTCTCGAGTACTCTTCCTCGCCAGACTTCAAACGCGCTCTCGAAAAGACAGACAGACGCGCGATCAAAGAGAGAGAGAGAGAGAGAGATCGACGACGAGCGGGAGTTTTAACAACAACACCAACACCTTGATGCCCGTTGGGAAAAAGCGTCAAAATATCTTCACACGAAGCGGATTGGATTTGGACGACGTCTTCTTCACTCTCGGGCGCTCCTGCACACACACACACGAGAGAGAGAGAGAGAGACAGACAGAGAGAGGAGAAGGATCTCGCGAGTCGTACGGGGAGAGGAGTAAATAATGAGTGTATTGCAGTGCATTGAGAGTCTCTTTATTCTTAATTTGGTAAACCTTAAATACTTACCAGAGAAGAGTTTTAAAGCGGTAGTAGAGGTTTAATATCATAATATACTATACCTTTCTTTCTTTCTTTCTGTGCGTGTGTGTGTTTATATTCTCACTTCTCGTCGTAGTGTGTAATAAGCATATAAAGTTCTCTCTCTCTCTCTCTTTCATCAAACTCGTTATTACGCTCAACGTTTTTATACAATGGTGTTGTTGTTGTTGTTATTACGCATGCGAAAACATTTAATTTACGGCAAACCGGCGTTTCTCCACGCCCCGTAGCCACCTTTTAAGACGAAGACTTTGTTGAACCCTTTGTTTTTCAACGCTTTGGCGAACCCTTTGCTGTTGCCGCCGACGACGATGTACTTCTTTCCCTTACCGACGCCGTTCATGGCGCTTACTTTCAACGCGGTGACTTCGACCGATTCGCCTTTGGCGTCCACCTCTAAAACTCTCCCTTTCGGCGGGTTTGGCCCGGATTTCGCTTTGTCATTTTCCGATCGCAAGTCGATGATGTTGGTGTTACCAGACAGGACCATTTCGTACGCTTCCAACGCGCCAACGTCGCCGGCGTAGCCTCTCGCCGCGCCGGCGAAGACGCCCAAGACGCCCGGCAAGATCAAGTACGCGACGTACGCGCCGATCGCCAACAAACCGAGCTCGCCGGCCGAAGCCGTGGACACGTACTCCAACGCTTGCTTCCCAATCGGCAACGCCGCATCCACCGCGCTCTTACCGGTCGTCTCGACCACGGAAACAACCGGCGCGACGTCCACGCCTTGCTGCTTCAACGCGCCCGACGCTTGCGTCACCACCCCGCTCGCGCCCGTGGAGGCTTTGCTAATCACATCCGCCGCGACCGGAGCCACGTACTTGTTCGCTAACCCACCAGCCGCTTCCCCTAACGGTTTCGCCGCTTCAAACGCGCGCTCCGCGTACGGCGTCACCACCGGGACTGCTTCGTCGTACGCCTCTTTCACTTGCTTCGCCACTTCCACGGTTTGCGAGACGCCACTGGCGACGGTTTCCGAGGCTGCATCCACGGCGTCTAAGAACCCGGCGAGCTTTTCCGTCAACTCGGACGCACTCGCTGGTAAAGGAGTCGCGGCTAACAACAAAGAAGTGGAGGCGATTCCCAAGAACTGTTGTTGTTGTTGTTGTTGTTGCTTTTGCTCCTTCTTC
>Ga0182093_1191405_pt1 | contig 12946 bp, 10 predicted proteins | sample 041ome_21_FD_127776 | JGI IMG/M metagenome (GOLD analysis project Ga0182093, IMG submission 127776) | Metatranscriptome of coastal salt marsh microbial communities from the Groves Creek Marsh, Georgia, USA - 041411BS metaT (Metagenome... | ecosystem: Environmental > Aquatic > Marine > Intertidal...
GCCATCTTTATCTTTGCTGGCATCATCGGGGCACTGGTGCTTGCTTTCGCCCTGCCAAGAGTGCCTGAGACCTTACCGCCGGGCGCGGATGTTCAGACCTTGCGCGGCATGTTCGGTGGATTTTTGATTCTGTTACGCGTGCCTGCATTCTTAGGCTACGCCGGGCAGGTCGGCTTCGGGATGGGTATGTTCATGGCATTTCTGGGCGCCGCCCCGTTTGTGATGGCAAACGTCCTCGAACGGCCCCCGACCGAGTTCGGCCTGTTCTTTGTTCTGATATCGGCCGGGTTCATGATGGGAACCTTTCTGACCGGGAAATTTGGCGAGCGGGTGGGCCTCGACCGGATGATGCGGATCGGCAGCGCACTCGCCGTTGTGTTCGGTGCGGTGATGCTGGGGTTTGTGCTGGCAGGAATCTGGTCGCCCTGGACGATATTTCTGCCGGGCGCCGCCATGGCCATGGCCAACGGTCTGGCGATGCCGAACGCGCAGGCCGGTGCGATTAGCATCTCTCCACAATTTGCCGGGACGGCCTCAGGTTTGCTGGCATTCCTGCAAATGCTGATTGGTGCCGGTTTCGCCCAGTTGGCTGGTGTGGTGCAGGACGACACACCAATCCCGATGGCAGTTGTGATGCTCGTTGCCTCGGTGCTGGCATTTCTCAGTTCGAATTTTCTGACCCGGGTGGGGGTTTCGAAAATCTAGTCGCCCTGTGCCACGCCCTCGCGCCGTGGGTCGGCGCCGCCGCGCAATTTTCCATCCATCACTTCGATACCGTGCAGTCCGCTGTTCAGGTCGCGAAGTTTGACGCGATTGCCGAGGGCCTCCAACGGGGCTTGCAGTCGGGCCGCAGGCGTCCCGAGTTCGATGTCGGTAAAGCGGTTACGGTTGACCAGGTGGCCCATATCGATGGCGGTCTGGATATCGAGGTTCCAATCCAGAACGGCCACAAGCGTCTTTGCGACATAGCCGATGATGCGGCTTCCCCCGGGTGAACCAAGGACAAGGCGCAATTCGCCAGACTTATCAAACACGATGGTTGGCGCCATGGAGCTGCGCGGGCGCTTGCCCGGCTCAAGCCGGTTGGCCACAGGGTGTCCGTCCTGCGTCGGACGAAACGAGAAATCCGTCAATTCGTTGTTCAGCAGGAAACCGCCGACCATGATCTGGGATCCAAACGCACCTTCGATGGTGGTGGTCATCGAAACCGCATTCCCGTCCGCATCCACGATTGAAATGTGACTGGTGCCCGGCCGACCTGTCTGCGTGTCTGCGCCTGGCAGTTTTGCCGGGACGCCTCTTGGTCGCCCGGGAACAACCGGGGGAATGATCGAAGTTTCGGTGCGGATGAAACCAGCGCGGGTCGCGAGGTAGCCGGGTTCGAGAAGGCCGGCTGTGGGGACATCGACGAAATCAGAATCCGCCATGTACTGGTTGCGGTCTGCGAAAGCGAGTTTGGAGGCTTCGTTGAGAAGGTGCCAGCTTTGAACGCTGTCCGGGCCCATGCCGGGCAGGTCGAAATGTGAGAGAATACCGAGGATTTGTCCCACAGCCACACCTCCCGAGGAGGGCGGTCCCATGCCGCAGACTTCGAAGACGCGATACGGGTGGCAAACCGGTGTGCGTGCGATCACGCGATAGTTCAAGAGATCTTGCAGCGACAGGACGCCTGGGTTGATCGGTGCCTTCTGCACTGCTGCGATGATCGCGGCCGCAATGGGGCCGTCATAGAATGCAGCGGGACCTTGCAGGGCGATCTGACTCAGGGTCCTGGCAAAGGCCGGATTGGTCTTACGCATGCCCGCACTCAGCGGCGTTCCATTCGGGAAGAAATATGCGCGTGTGGTGGTGAAGGTTTTGATCCGTTCGGCCCTTGGACCAGCAAGCATTGCGGCAAGGCGAGGTCCGACGATGAAGCCTTCCTTTGCGAGTTGAATGGCTGGCTCGAATAGGTCGGCCCAGGGCAGTTTGCCATGCCGGGCATGGACTTCGGCCAGCAGCGCGACCGTGCCCGGTGTGCCGACGGACCGGCCTCCGACAACCGCATCTGCAAACGATATGGGTGTGCCGTCCGCGTTCAGAAAGTGATCTGCACGGGTCTTGGCTGGCGCGGTTTCACGGCCGTCATAGGCGATGGTTTTTCGGGTGCGCTGGTCATGAAAAAGCAGGAAGGCGCCGCCGCCGATTCCTGAACTTTGGGGTTCGACAAGATTGAGAACCAGCTGGACGGCGATGGCGGCGTCGGCTGCGCTGCCGCCTTTACGCAACATATCCAGCCCGGCGGCCACGGCGTCAGGATGTGCCGCAGCGACCATTTGCCGGTCTGCCTGAACCAGTTTGTGTTCCCCGCGACCGGTTGAATCTTCGGGCTGGGGAGACTGGGCATTTGCCGGAGCGACTGTCAGAAAAAGAAGTGCTGCAAGAATCGCGGGCAATCTGGCGTAGAAATGGCTATTCATAAACACAGGCTGCCACGTAATTGTTATTCGCCCAACTGTGCGCGTCGTCACATCTTTGACAAGAAGTTTGCGTCTAAATGCCTGAATGGGCGGTTTGTGGTCGTGGAAGTTGATAAGCTGCCACGTCCTTGGTTTCTGGACTATGGATCCATAGCGGGTTCGATGCGTTTCCTGTGTAGCGAAACGCAAAATTCATCTGGAGTGATACGCACGTGCGAAAGTTACTGATTGGCCTCGGTGTTCTCGTTGTTGTCTTGGTGGGGGTGGCATTTGCGGGGCCGCTTTTTGTGCCCACGGATTCAATCAAGACCGATATAGCGGCGGAGGTTCGCAAGGCCACCGGTCGGACCCTTTCGATCAATGGCAAGCTCAGCTTTCGTGTGCTCCCCAAACCCGGCGTGTCTGTGGGTGATGTCTCGCTCTCGAATGCGGAGCAGGGTGGTGAGACGCCCATGGTGCAACTGGACGGGGCAACCGTTGAGGTGGCGCTGTTCCCGTTGCTGACCGGCAATGTGCAGGTGAACCGCATTGTTCTGCGCAGGCCGGATATCCTGCTCGAGCAATATGCCGATGGCTCGAACAACTGGACGTTTGCACCCCCGCCAGAGACCGCGGGCACGGCGGCGGGTTCTGATGGTGCATCCGAGGATGGTGCTTCGGCGAAAACCCCGCCGATTCGGTTTGATGATGTGGTCATCGTGGATGGCACGCTGACCTACAAGACACCCGACCAGGTCGAGCGCATTGAAGACATTGATGTCTCGCTCGGTGCGGGCAGCCTGACCGGACCTTTCCGCGCGGAAGGGTCGCTTATGGCGCGTGGCTTCGATGTCGACTTGACCGCTGGTGTGGGTGAACTGGTTGAGGACAAGGCGACACCGGTCAATCTGCGCATCACCACCGCAGGCGCGAAAATCAACTATTCGGGCGTTTTGTCGGGGGCGACGGGCACACCGCGGGTATCCGGTCAGGTTGAGGTTCGCGCCGATGATCTCTCAAAGATGATCGCCAGTGTTTCCGGATCAACAGCGCCATCGGCATTGAGCGGCAAGGCGCTGGAGATCGACGGTACGGTAACGGCCAGTCAGGAAGCGGTCACGGTCAGTGATTTGGCTTTGCGGCTGGGTGCGGATTCTGCGACCGGAGCGATTGATGTCGCATTGGGCGAGAGTCCGACCGCCAATGTTGTCATCAACATGTCGCAGCTCGATCTCGATCGTCTGTTGTCGGAGACCTCAACATCTCAATCCACCAATGAGCCAGGTATTGCGGATTCCAAGTCCGGCACGACAGAAAAGTCGACGTCAAAATCCGGATCGGGCGGATTTTCCATTCCGACCGTGTTGTCAGCGAGTATCGAAACAAAGATCGACGCACTGGTCTATCGGGATGGGGTGATCCGGCAGGTCATTCTGAATGCTGAACTCGCCGAAGGTGTGGTGAATATCTCTCGGGCCTCTGCCCAGCTGCCCGGCGGTTCTTCCGCCTCGCTCGTTGGTTTGGTGTCCAGCAATGAAGGCGGACCAGAATTCAATGGTCAGGCCGAACTGTCGTCGGACAATCTTCGGTCCCTGATCAAGTGGGCCGGTGCCGATGTTGATGCCGTGCCCGCCGAACGTCTGCGCAAGATGGCGGGTTCTGTCTCTGTCGTGGCAACGCCTGAGAACGTCACGCTCACCGATATCGATGTGAGTGTGGATGTTTCACGTCTGCGCGGTGGGATTGCCATCGCGCTTCGTGAGCGCCCGGGTTTTGGTGTTGGGTTGTCACTCGACAAGCTGAATGTGGACGCGTATCTGCCGGTCGAGGCGGATGCGCCTGTGTCTTCGGGTTCCGGCGGGACAGCAAGCGCCGAAGCGCCCCGTGAACAGAGCGAAGATAAGGCAGCTGGCGGTCTTTCTGCGCTCAACGCGTTTGATGCCATCCTGCAATTGAAAGTTGGGGAACTTGTCTACCGCGAGCAGAACATTCGTGGGGTCAACCTCGATAGCACGCTCCAAGGCGGCAAACTTGAAGTGCGCGATGCCTCTGTGGCCAATCTTGAGGGCGCGAAAGTGTCCGCGAAAGGTGAGATCACCGGTCTCACCGGTTCACCAGCCGCCGACCTCACGATCAGTGTCGATGCGCCAAATGCAGACCGGCTGCTGGCTCTGGCGAATGTCTCCACCCCGGCTCCGATCGGGCCCGGCAAACTCAACGGAACCTTCAAGGGCGATCTCCAGAACCTTGCTGTCGATGCTACATTGCAGGCACTCGGTGCCAATCTGAAAGCGGCGGGCACTGTTGCCGCTCTTGCGATTCCCCCGCGCTATGACATGCGGCTCGACCTCAAGCATGCGGACGCGTCGGCTTTCTTCGGGCGATTGGCAGGAAACGCGGCCGCGAAGGGCGTCAAAACCGGTGCGCTCGCTGCAGTTGTCACCGCCAATGGAGATCTGAACGCGACAAACCTGAATGCCAATATTGGTGTTGGCCCTGGCAAGATATTGCTTGATGGAAAACTCAATGATCTGTCGTCGGGCAAGCCAACCGGTGCCATGGCGCTCGATATCAGTCATCCCGATATGGTCGCCTTCGTGCGGACATTCTCGAATGACTACAAGCCCGCTCTGGCGGATGCCGGACCTTTTGCGCTCAAGACCAATCTCGACATGCAACCCAATCTGGTTTCGTTGCCGAAGCTTGAAGGCCGTGCGGGACCTGTCAGCTACGCGGGCAATGCACGTTTGGCATTGGGCGGGGTCCGGCCCGATCTGACAGCGGAGCTCGAGACCAGTGAAATCATTGTCGACTGGTTCCTGCCTGTGCCGTCGAACAAAGGCGCCGCGGGCGGAAGTTCAGGGCGCGCAGGTGCGTCTTCGGGTGGCGGGTCTCCTGCAAGCGGCGCGGCACGATGGTCAAGCGAGCGTCTGGACCTTTCTGCGCTGCAAACCGCTGACGCGTCAGTCAAGCTGTCCGCGCCTGCGATTACCTACACCAATATTCGTGTTGACCAGCCGCAACTGGCATTGGTCGTCAAGGACGGCGTGCTCGACCTGAACCAGCTTTCCGGTCAGGCATTTGGCGGCACCTTCGCCATGACGGCACAAGTTGCTGATCGTGATGTCCCGACTATGTCCTATGTGCTCGATGTGAAGGGCGCGGATGCTGCGAAGTTCCTCGGTGGTTCCAAAGGGGGTGGTGACAAGGGGGTGATGTCTGCTCTCGAACTGCTGTTCCCTGTGTCGAATGTGAACCTCGTTTCGGGCACGCTGGGAGCTGATCTGAACGTGTCTTCCCGTGGCCGCAGTGAGTTTGAAATGATCTCAAATCTTGGTGGCAAGGGTGCCGTCCAGTTCACCAATGCGGTGGTCGATGGTGTGGATGTTTGCCGGATCAGCGATCAGCTGGGCAACCTCAATGGTCTTGAGGGTTTTCTGGGGCTGGCAACAGCGGCCCAGGGTGGTCAGACCAAGATCGCCAGTTTCGACGGGCGCTTCGACATTGCTGACGGCATTGCAACGCTGCCCCAACAACAACTGAATCCCGAATGTGCCGCAGTGACATTCTCGGGAAATACGAACCTTCCGAAATGGCTGGTGGATATTCAGGCCAAGGCCGCCTTCCCGGCACACCCCAAATTTCCGGGCGTGGTTGTGGAACAAAAGGGACCGCTGGAGGCGCCAAACACGCGCCTTGTAAACGTCAATCAGATCAATGAGTACATCGCCGGCAAGGCCGTTGGCACCGCGCTTCGCAAGTTTCTGCCCGGTGGCAGTCAGGAGCAGCCCGCAACCGATTCCGGTTCAGCTCAGCCACAGAGTCAGGAACCTGTCGATCAGTTCAAGAATCTGCTCGAGGGTTTGATCAAGCGGCGATAGGATTAGGGGCTATTTGCGAAGATCATTGAGGATGAAGACGCGGATCGCGCTCGACAGACTTCCGTCGCGAGACTGATCGATTTCCGTCACCAGTTCGTTGACAGAAACGCGGCGTGCCTTCGCCATCATACGCAGGTGGTCCCAGAATACATTCTCGAGTGAGACGCTCGTACGATGCCCCGCAACAACGACCGAACGTTTCTTATTCGCCGATTGGTGGGGCAGGGTCTCAATGATGTTTTGCATCATGCAGGCTCGATCATGTTCTCCGGTTTGACCCACTCATCATACTGCTCACTGGTGAGTAGCCCCAAGTCCATTGCGGCCTCTTTTAGGGTACTCCCGTCTGCAAATGCCTTTTTTGCGACCTTTGCGGCGTTGTCATAGCCAATATGCGGGTTCAGCGCGGTCACCAGCATCAAAGACTGGGCCATCAATTCACCGATTCGTTCGCGATTTGCTTCGATCCCGTCGACACAGCGATCGGTGAAACTGCGGCAGGCATCACCAAGCAATCCAGCTGATCGCAGCACGTTGAAAATAATGACCGGCTTGAAGACGTTCAGCTCGAAATGACCGTTACTGCCAGCAACGGTTACGGCCATGTTGTTGCCCATGACTTCGGCAGCGACCATGGTCAGGGCTTCACACTGGGTCGGGTTGACCTTGCCCGGCATGATCGAAGAGCCCGGCTCGTTGGCGGGCAGATTCAGCTCACCGATGCCGCTGCGTGGACCCGAACCGAGAAAGCGCACATCGTTGGCAATCTTCATGGCGGCAACCGCGCCGACATTCAGCGCACCGGAGGCTGCGACCATCGCGTCATGGGCAGCCAGTCCGGCGAACTTGTTGGGCATGGTTTCAAAAGGCTTGCCGGTGATGTCTGCAACTTCTTTGGCAAACTGCTCGGCAAATCCCTTGGGTGTGTTCAGCCCGGTGCCGACAGCCGTTCCGCCCTGGGCCAGCTGCAGCAGGTCCGGCATGGCACGCTCGACCCCTGCGATCACACCACCCATCTGGGCCGCATAGCCTGAAAACTCCTGACCCAAGGTCAGTGGCGTGGCGTCCTGGGTGTGAGTGCGTCCGATCTTGATGATATCGGAGAATTCCTTCGACTTGGCTTCCAGCGCATCTTTGAGGTGATTGAGCGAGGGGATCAGGCGGTTTTCGAACTCCAGCGCGGCGGCGATGTGCATGGCGGCCGGAAAAGTGTCATTCGAGGACTGACTGCGGTTGACGTGATCATTCGGGTGAACGGGCGACTTGTCACCGGGCTTTCCCCCGAGAATCTCGTTGGCGCGGTTCGCGATCACTTCGTTGGCGTTCATGTTCGACTGTGTGCCCGAACCTGTTTGCCAAACCACCAAGGGAAAATTGTCATCAAACTTGCCGTCGATCACTTCCTGGGCGGCGGCGACAATCGCATTGGCGACTTCTGCCTCAAGCTGCCCAAGCGCAAGATTGGCTTTCGCTGCGGCCTGCTTCTGAATGCCCAACGCACGCACCAGCGCGGTCGGCATGCGGTCATTGCCGATCGGGAAATTCTCAATGCTGCGCTGGGTCTGTGCACCCCAGTACTTGTCGGCCGGTACGGCGACCTCGCCCATCGTGTCGGATTCAATACGGGTATTGTCTGTCATCACACTCTCCAGTTTCGGCGCGCATTATCCCTGCCGCTGCGCATAGGTAAAGGCCTATCCGTTCAAAGATGTCATTCCGCTTGCGAACCTCCCGTTGCTGGCAGGCCCTAGCGCTTTTTTGCGGGCTTGTTTGCCTTGGCACGATTGGCTGCGGCAAGTGCCATATGGGCCCATGGACGAAGTTCATCAACATTCTCGGCGGCGTCATCAGGGACCGTGACATAGGACATCTCAATCAGCTTGCCGCCCTTTCGTTCGTATATGAACGGCTCGGAACCCGCAGCAAGGAACTCTTGTTTGGTGTCAGCATCGACTTTCAGGAACAGAACGTCGTCAGCAATCAGCGCAAACATTACGCCATCACAGAAAATGCCATGCCCACCGAACATGCGGCGCAGGCGCGCTGTTGTATCGAATGGCGCACCGACCTGAGCCAACAGGTCAAGAACGTGTTCGGGAAATTCGTTTTCCGACACCATCAGTGACGGGCAAGCCTATTTCTTGCGGAACTGGTCAAGGCTGACGACTTCGGCGCCGTCGGTCTCTCCATCTTCATTCGCCGTATCTTCACTGGCTTCAATGTCCGCGGGTTCGGGTACGGGCACGAGTTCACCTTCCGGACGGATGGTCGGTACACTGATCTTTCCGTCGCCTTCAACGGTGAACTGCAGACCAAATTTCACTGACGGATCTACAAATGCCGAAAGTGCATCGAACGGAATGACAAGTTCGGCCGGCCGGTTTTTGAAGCTCAGCGTTACCGTGAATTGCTCGTCCTCGATCGTCAGGTCCCAGAACTGATGTTGGAGGACAATCGTCATTTCCTCGGGATACTGATCGTGAAGATAATCAGGGATCGACACGCCCGGCGCTTTGGTGCGGAATGTCAGATAGTAGTGGTGTTCGCCTGGCAGGCCCTCATCAAGGGCATGCTGCAATGCCTTGCGGACGACACCGCGCAGGGCTTCTTCGACCATCTGGTCGTATCTCATCAAATCATCGGTCATGGCATCGCGATCGAAGCGCGCTCGGGCGCGTGGGTCAACGGGGCTACTTGAAAAATCTGGGTACAGTTTCGAGCAGGCAGGCGATTCGTGAAAATCCTATCGGGCGCAGCAAGGGCTGCAGTTTGATTTAAGTGGGGGGCTTCTGTTGCCCGGTGCCCCCCGAACCGCGCTTATTTCTGCTTATTAAGCAGCAACAGCGAAGGTTTCAACATTGTCGTTGGCACCTATGAATATGGCCCGATATCGGTGGTACCATGCCGAACGAAAGTTAACCCTTTACGCGCCCGTCGATCCTGTTTCGCCCCCATAACGGTCTGGCGAAAGCCAGGAAACCGGGAAATGGTGGAGGCGCCGGGTACTGCCCCCGGGTCCGAACGTTTATTGCGATAAACGTTTATCGTCATAGTCGGGCAAGCCCGACACCCTGAATATAGGGTCCCAAGGGCCTTTGTGAAAGGTGGTGTGCGGGTTATCCCCGTTCGCTGTTCTTTCCACAGGAAGAATCGTCTCTGCGACTCAAGCTTTGCCGACTAGTTTGTGAGCCTGTTGAAATGATGGGAAAGCGCCGGACGCGCCATGCAGCAATATCTCGACCTTATGCGTCATGTTCGCGAGAACGGGCACAAACGCACTGACCGGACCGGTACAGGCACATTGTCGGTATTCGGCCATCAGATGCGTTTTGACCTCTCGGACGGCTTTCCGCTTGTCACGACCAAGAAGATTCACACCAAATCCGTGATCCATGAATTGTTGTGGTTTCTGCAGGGCGATACCAACATCGCGTATCTGAATGAGAATGGTGTCTCGATCTGGAATGAATGGGCTGATGAGGACGGGGATCTGGGGCCTGTCTATGGACACCAGTGGCGCTCCTGGCCGACCCCGGATGGCCAGAAAATCGATCAGATTGCCAATTTGCTCGACCAGATTAAAAACCGTCCGGATTCGCGTCGTCTGATCGTCAGCGCGTGGAATGTGGCGGACGTGGACAGCATGGCGCTGCCGCCGTGTCATTGCCTTTTCCAGTTCTACGTTGCTGAAGGAAAGCTCTCCTGTCAGCTTTATCAGCGCAGCGCGGACATCTTTTTGGGCGTGCCCTTCAATATTGCCTCCTATGCGCTGCTGACGATGATGATTGCGCAGGTTGCGGGTCTCGAGGCTGGGGAGTTCATCCACACATTTGGTGATGCGCATCTCTATTTGAATCATCTCGAGCAGGCCGACGAACAGCTTGCGCGCGTGCCATACGCGTTGCCACAAATGACTCTCAATCGCGATGTGAGCGATCTGTTTGCGTTCACTTATGAGGATTTCAATCTCGACGGATATCGTTTCCACCCGCATATCCCGGCCAAGGTCGCGGTCTGATCCGGTGATAATTTCCCTGATCGTTGCCGTCGCAGAGAATGGTGTGATCGGCCGCAATGGTGATTTGCCATGGCGAATCCCGGCGGACCTTAAATTTTTCAAGGAAACCACGATGGGCAAACCCATCGTGATGGGGCGCAAGACATGGCAGTCCATCGGACGACCTTTGCCGGGGCGCGACAATATTGTGGTAACGCGAGACAAGGATTTTTCTGCCCCGGGCGCGACCGTCGTCGTCGGGCTGGAGGCGGCTATCACGGCGGCCGGTGATGCATCCGAAGTGATGATTATTGGTGGTGCACAAATTTACGCCGAAGCGCTATCGCGGGCGGCGCGCGTTTATCTGACGGAAGTTCATGCATCACCCGCAGGGGATATACATCTGCCTGCATTTGCCGCGCGTGACTGGCGTGAAGTTGCGCGTGAGGACCACGAAGCGGAAGGGGATTTACCCGGCTTCAGCTTCGTGACCCTCGAGCGAATTGAGACCTGATTTTGGTCTAGCTGCCGTCGCGCAGGCCCGGCCAGTTCTGATCTGCAGCGGTTATATTTCCGCTTTTGTCGAGCGCCCAGCGGGCCCGGACAATTTTTGAATAGTTCAGATAGAGCTTCCCGTCGCGGATGGTCCAGGCGTCGGGGTCAATGGACGCTGTATAGTTGTTGGCAACGGCAAAGGCGCAGTATCCGCCATAGGCGGGCGCATATTTCTCGGGGTTGGCAGCAAACAATTTGCGGTTCTCCGCAGACGCGAACTGCCAGGTCGCGCCATTGTATTCAATGCTGTGAGCCGGTACTCCTTCGACGGCTTTCTCCTGAGTGAAATAGGCGACCGGGTCGTACCCGCGGATCGCCTTGCCATCGACATGGAAGACCGGATCCACGGCGTGCGCCGGCGAGATCAGCACGAACACAGCAAACAGGAATGTGGCGGCTTGAATGAATGGACGCATTTAAAAACTCCACAGTTGAAGATGCAGTTAAGAGGTAAACACGCTCGCGTGCCGAACATTCCATCGGAACGGAAGAACTCTTCATGGTTGCGGAAAGTTGGTTGTAAGGAGGAGGGAGAGGCGCCGGACCAGAAGGCATCCGTCGTCGACCTTTTGGGGGGCAAAGCGGGTCGGCAACTTGCGGGGCACTGCCTTGACCGGCCCAGCGTCTCTCGATGCGGGTAAACACTAATCCCGCGTCCACAACACAAGTGGGGGCGATACTGAACGGAAACAATGGATGGGCGACGAAAGTTTGATCAACTAAGCGCGATTGCTGGTCGCGCTGCTGTGAACATATCTGGTCTTCTACTCCATCACGATCTTCGGTGCTGCGGCGGTTGCGCCTTTTGCAACCTTGGCAAGAACGGCCTCGGCCACGGCGCGATAGGCTTTTGCGTGTGGACCGTCGGGTTCGGATGCCGTGATGGGCTGGCCCGAATCCGACGTGATGCGAATAGCAACGTCGAGCGGGATTTCACCCAGGAAGTCGCAGCCGAGCCTTTCTGCTTCTGCCCGTGCGCCGCCGTGACCGAAGATATCGGTGCGTTCGCCGCATTTGGGACAGACGAAGCTGCTCATGTTTTCAATGATGCCGAGCACCGGAACGTTGACCTTTTCGAACATGTTCAGGCCCTTGCGCGCATCAATCAGAGCGATGTCTTGGGGCGTGGAAACAATCACGGCCCCGGCGAGCGGCACGCGTTGTGCCATGGTCAACTGTGCATCGCCCGTACCCGGCGGCATATCCACAACCAGGACGTCGAGCGGTCCCCAATCGACTTCGCGCATCATCTGCTCGAGCGCACCCATGACCATCGGGCCGCGCCAGATCATGGCCGTATCCTCGGCCACCATGAATCCCATCGACATAACTTTCACGCCAAAAGCCTCAAGCGGCGCAATCCGTTTGTCGGGTAGCGGGGTTGGTTTGTCGGTGATGCCGAACATGCGCGGCAGCGAGGGGCCATAGACATCGGCATCCAGAATACCGACCTTCTTTCCCAGCGCGGCGAGCGCGACGGCGAGATTGACCGCCGTTGTTGATTTCCCCACCCCACCTTTGCCGCTGGCGACGGCAACGATCGCGCCGACGTCGGGCAACAATTCCGCTTTCGGTTCGGCAGGCGCAGAATTCCGGGGGGCTGTATTGGGACGCGGCTGTTCGGGGGCTCTGTTGTGCGCTGTCAGGACAGCAGAAACAGATGAGACCCCTTGCAGGCCCATCACCGCACGTTCGGCGGCTTTCCGAAGTGGCTCCATCCGCTCAGCGTCTGCCGGGTCAATCTCGATGGCGAAGCCGACATTGCGATCTTTGATCACCAATCCGGTAATCTGGCCGCCAGAAACGAGGTCCTTTCCGCTGACAGGGTCCATGACGGTACGCAACGCGTTGTGAATATCTTCCTGTGAGAGCGCGGACATGCTTGAAAACTCCGGTAAGACGGACAATATCGTGTGGAACGGTCGTCAGGGCAGAATCACACCTCACAACATGTTGTGATATAAGCCTCGCAGATCGATTTATAAACCCGGCATGGCTTCGGTTCGCTCCAGTGAGGGCATTCGTGCCGAAAGCGTGTCAGACAACAGGTTAGGAATTCGGGTATGCCTTGGAAC
>Ga0182093_1468530_pt1 | contig 12913 bp, 11 predicted proteins | sample 041ome_21_FD_127776 | JGI IMG/M metagenome (GOLD analysis project Ga0182093, IMG submission 127776) | Metatranscriptome of coastal salt marsh microbial communities from the Groves Creek Marsh, Georgia, USA - 041411BS metaT (Metagenome... | ecosystem: Environmental > Aquatic > Marine > Intertidal...
CGGAGTTCGGCGGTGCATGTCGTTCAGATTTCATCATGGCGCTAGCCACCAAGGCCAATCGTATGATCATCCTTTTAGAAGTTGATCGACTGATTCACGAGGGGGTTTTAGAGTCAATAGAAGGGGAGTCAATAGCGTAAAAAATAGTTTGAAAACAGCGGCAAGCAGTCGAGTAGAAGTACATTGATGTCGCTGACTAGTTGAGTGCAGGGAGCACAGCGGAAACGTCGGGGGACGATGGAATGAAGAAAAACCAACAGGTCACAAACAACGAAGTTGATATTGGTAACGACATCTTGGTGTCGACCACCAACCTAAAAGGCGTTATTACAAGCTGTAATCGTGCGTTTATCGAGATTGCAGGTTACAGCGAGTCGGAGCTAGTAGGGGTGCAGCACAACGTCGTGCGCCACCCCGATGTACCCGCGGCTGCGTTCAAAGACATGTGGGACACCCTGAAAGAGGATCGACCATGGACTGGAATCGTCAAAAATCGGGCAGCGAGCGGTGATCACTACTGGGTGCGAGCCAACGTAACACCCTTGCGGGAGCGAGGGAGAACCGTAGGTTACATGTCGGTTCGAACCGCCCCAACGAGAGAAGAAATCAGAGAGGCCCAAGCGGCCTATGATGCAATCAATGCTGGCAAATTAGAATTTCCCCGATCCTATACCGGAGGACTTATGCACAAGTTCAAAAATTTGAGCGTGCGCAAGCACCTCACCCTAGTGGGCATTACCAGCTTCCTGTTGGCCGCCCTAAACGTCGCGGTAGCAGAAAGCGTGGGCTACGGTATTGGACTGGGTGCCAGCATGCTGCTGACCCTCGCCAGTATTTTTGTATACACGGGGTGGCTCGCCAAGCACTTTACCCAGCCCCTAGAAACTGCCATCGACAAACTCCGTCATATGGCAGAGGGCAATTATACCGACTGGGTGCAGACCGATCGGACCGACGAGCTTGGGGTGCTATTGCAAAATGTATTCTCAACGCAGGTTCGCTTGGGCTACGACGTCGACGAGGCACAAAAGCAGCTCGCGGAAACCATGCGCGTTCGACAAGCCTTAGATGCGGTGCACACCAACGTCATGATCGGATCGGTGGACAACGACATCATTTACATGAACAAGTCCGTCGTCGACATGATGAAGAACGCGGAATCGGACATTCAGGAGCAGCTGCCTAATTTCAAAGTCAGTGAATTGATGGGATCAAACATCGACATTTTTCACAAAAATCCGGCACATCAGCAGGCAATGCTCAAAGCCATGGAGAAGCCCCACCACGCCGAAATCACCATCGGTCGACGAACATTCGGATTGGTGGCTACACCCATCTTCGACGACGAAAACCGTCGTTTAGGCACAGCCGTCGAGTGGCAAGATAAAACCAGCGAGCTGCTGCGCCAAGAGGCCGAAGAGCGTCAGCTGGAAATCGAGCGCACCTTTGCTACTGAAAATGCCCGCATTCGCACCGCCCTAGACCGAGTTAATACCAACGTCATGATCGCCGGGCCCGATAACAACATCATGTACATGAACGAGTCGGTAACGGCGATGATGCAGAATGCCGAATCCGATATCCGCAAAGACCTGCCCAACTTCAGCGTCGCAAACCTAATGGGCTCGAACATCGACGTGTTCCACAAGAACCCCGCACATCAACAGTCCATGCTGGCAGCAATGCAGCAAACTCACAAAGCTCAAATCGTTGTCGGCGGCAGAACCTTTGCGCTGGTGGCCACGCCCATTTTTGACGCAGAGAATAACCGTTTGGGCACCGCAGTTGAATGGAACGACCGCACCGTAGAACTGGCGCGCATGGCCGAGGATGAGAAACGGCTTGAAATCGAGCGCGAGCAAGCCGCCGAAAATGCTCGCATCCGACAAGCCCTCGATTCGGTTACTGGTAACGTCATGATTGCCGACCCCGACTACAACATCATCTATATGAATGGCTCGGTGCACGGCATGATGAAGACTGCCGAAGCTGACATTAAAAAGGAGCTGACCAATTTCAACGCCAACGATTTGCTTGGTAAGAACATGGACATATTCCATAAAGATCCCGCACATCAGCGTTCGATGGTGGCAAACCTAAACAAACCCGCCATCGGTAACATCGAAATTGGCGGTCGATCACTGCGGGTTATCGCTAGCCCCATCAACGACGAAGATACGGGTAAACGACTCGGCACGGTGGTTGAGTGGCTTGATCGAACGGCAGAAGTGAAGATCGAAAACGAAGTAGCCGACATGGTTAAAGCCGCCCTAGAGGGTAATCTCAGCGAGCGCATTGCCGTTAACGACAAGGAAGGGTTCTTCAAAGTCCTCTCGCAAGGTATTAACGATCTGGTCGCGGTCTCTGATCGCGTCATCCACGAGACCGTTGATGTACTGGGAGCACTTGCGCAAGGTGACCTCAACCATAAGATCAATGGCGACTACAAAGGCGTATTTGGCCAGCTCAAAGAAGACGTTAACGAGACCATTGACCGGTTGAATGCGGTTATGACGGAGACGGGTGAAGCACTGGCAGCAATGGCCCGCGGTGATCTTACAAAGACCATCGACTCCTCCTATCAGGGGGTCTACGAGCAACTTAAAGAGGATGCCAACTCAACTATCATCAAGCTCACCGAGGTCATGGACGAAATCAATGCAGCATCCTCACAGGTCCTTCATGGGGCACAGGAGATCTCTGAGGGCAATACCAACCTCTCCCAGCGGACCGAACAGCAGGCAGCCAATCTTGAAGAAACCGCTTCAAGTATGGAGCAAATGACCTCCACAGTACGCCAAAACGCAGAGAACGCGAAGCGCGCTGATCGCCTTGCCGCCGAAGCACGCGAGCACGCCGAAAAAGGCGGCAGCGTTGTTCAGAACGCGGTCTCGGCGATGAACGCAATCACCGCGTCAAGCAAGAAAATTGCGGACATCATCTCGGTCATTGACGAGATTGCCTTCCAAACCAACCTGCTAGCACTTAACGCCGCGGTAGAGGCCGCTCGGGCGGGTGAGCAAGGCCGCGGCTTTGCCGTGGTGGCGGCAGAAGTCCGCAACCTAGCGGGACGAAGCGCGACCGCGGCCAAGGAAATTAAGGATCTGATTGAAGACAGCGTAGATAAAGTTGACGAGGGCTCACGCCTCGTCGATGAATCGGGTAAGACTCTGTCAGAGATTATGGACTCAGTGAAACATGTGTCCGACATCATCGCCGAGATCTCAGCCGCCAGCCAAGAGCAGTCCGATGGTATTGAGCAGGTGAACACTGCAGTTTCACAAATGGATACCATGACCCAGCAGAATGCGGCGCTAGTTGAGCAAGCCGCCGCCGCATCAATGTCAATGGGCGACCAGGCTCGCTCTTTGTCGGAGTTGGTCAGCTACTTCCGAACTAAGTCCTTTGCAGGCGCTCCGGCGGCGTTAACTGCGCCCAAGGCCGCTGCAGCAACGGTTCAACCCGTGGGACGTGGTCAGCCAGCCAGGGTGTCAGCACCAGCGACACCAAAAGGCGCCGACGAATGGGAAGAATTTTAACTTACACGGCAGCGGCGACCAGTAGGTTGCCCTTTGAGGTTACAGGATGAGTGATGACGGTGCGCCCGTGGTTGAGTTGGGCCGAGTTGAGGGGATTGATACCGCGGAGGAGCTTTTACTCAAGCTGCGAACCGCCGCGGAAGATCATGGCGACGTAAATCTCGATGGCTCCAAACTCATCAGCATGGACTCAACAACATTGCAAATGCTGGTGTCGTTTATGCGTGAAACCGTTCACGAGGGCGCCAACGTACAATGGACTGGGGTTTCGGCCAAACTTAAAAAAACCGCAGCCCTACTAGGCTTAACAGAAGAGCTGAATCTCTGAGCAGAGCTGCAGCTTTAATTTGACCCAACACTAGGTTAGGTCTGGCTCACAGGAGTGGCCTGAAAACGTGTCAGTGAGAGAAACGCCAAAGGAATCGCCGTTAATAGCTTATTTGGCTGCCACAGCCGAACAGCTGGACATTGCCTGCGAGGATGCAGAAATGGCGCTCGATGAAATCCTTGAGACCTTTGAAGCTGCCGCAAGCTGCATGGAGACGTTAGAGGATTCATTGAATGGCGAGGGTGATCGGGATGTGTTACTAAAATCCGTCGCTCAAATGCGTTCAATGCTGCGGAATTCCGTTGTAAGCCTGCAATTTCAAGACCGTCTTGCCCAACGTATGGCATTGGCTTCGCGGGAGCTACGGCAGATTGCAGCGGATAACTCAATTGCCGATTTCCAGAATCCCGAGATAGATTTAAAGGTTCCCAAGTCAGTGTCTTCTCTGTACAACCCTAAACAGATGATAAGGATTATCCGCGCGGCAGGAAGCCATACCGATGTCATCGAGAGCATCGGCGATGAGCCGAACGACGACCAGGATATCGAACTCTTTTGAGCGGAAAACTGTGAACAGAACAGATCGTGGTGCGCTAGTGAACTTTACGTTCACCGACAGAGACTTTGACCGCCTTCGAGGTTTGGTTAGGGAACTGACAGGCATAAGTCTGTCTGAGCAAAAACGCGAGCTGGTCTACGGTCGATTGACCCGGCGCCTGCGCGCACTCAGCTTCTCTTCATTCAAAGATTACTGCGACTTTTTAGAGCAGAATCTCGACCTTGAGCTGGAACATTTCACTAACTCTATCACCACGAATCTCACCTCGTTTTTTAGGGAGAATCATCATTTTGAAATGATCGCCAGCGATCCACTCAAAAGCTGGTTGATGAATCGATTGGGGATGAACGGCAAACTGCGCTTCTGGTCTGCGGGTAGTTCTACTGGGGAGGAGGCTTACTCCCTCGCCATTACACTCGCTGAAACCATACCCGACGTATTCAACAAGAACGTCAAGATTCTGGCTACCGATCTAGACACCAACGTCATCAACACGGGACACAACGGCGTTTATCCTGAGAATCGCATCGACGCGCTCTCGGGTGAAAGAAAGAAAAAGTGGTTCCAGCGCGGCAGCGGCGACAGCACGGGCATGGTGAAAGTTGATGAGCGCCTGCGCTCCATGGTGACCTTCAATCAGCTGAATCTCATGGGCGAGTGGCCGATGCGCGGTCCCTTCGACGTGATTTTTTGCCGCAACGTCGTTATTTATTTTGATAAGCCCACCCAGGGTGTTCTGTTTAATCGCTACGCCGATATCTTGTGCGACGACGGCGTACTGTTTATCGGCCACTCGGAAACAATGGCGGAGGTTTGTACCCGGTTTGATCTTGTAGGCAAGACCATGTACCGGAAAATTTGTTAATGGCTCACCCCGAACTGCCTAAGGCGCTTCGTGGCTTTGAGTCTATTCGGAGGACTTGGCATCACGCTTACCAAAAGTACGGCGCTCGAATTATGCCCGGTGAATACTACGTCACGGGCAGTGATGAGCTCATTGCCACAACGTTAGGGTCGTGTGTGTCGGCCTGCATACGCGATCCTGAAGCTAAGATAGGTGGTATGAACCACTTTATGTTGCCCTTTCGTGATGGCGATAAAAACGTCGGGGGCGGTGCATCCTATCGATATGGCAACTTTGCTATGGAACATATGATTAACGACATTCTCAAAAATGGGGGCCGGCGAGAGCGTCTAGAAGTTAAAGTTTTCGGTGGAGGCAACGTACTTCCCTCCATGACAGCCGTAGGTACCAAGAACGAGCGATTTGTTCTGGAGTATCTAGAGACAGAAGGGTTTACGGTGACATCGCAGGATCTGGGGGGGCCATACCCGCGAAAAGTCATCTATTTCCCGCAAACCGGCAAAGTGCTCATGCAGCGAGTGGCAATGACTCGTCGCGATGAGGAAGAAATTACGAGACGTGAAATTGAGTACCGTAATTCACTGGACACAAAACCCGTCGAGGGCGATATCGATCTGTTTTGATTGTCGGGCACTGTCAATGGAATGAACAAATAACAATTGGACTACCAGCGTTATGAGCGACAAAAAAATTAAAGTGCTTATCGTCGATGATTCCGCCTTAATTAGGCGGTTACTGACCGAGATTTTAAGTAGTGACCCGCAGATAGAAGTAGTAGGCGCTGCGATGGATCCCTACGCCGCACGAGAGAAGATCAAGAAATTAGAGCCCGATGTGCTCACGCTGGACATCGAGATGCCCAAAATGGACGGCCTTACGTTCCTCAGCAATCTGATGCGTCTGCGCCCCATGCCGGTGGTGATGTTCTCTAGCCTCACGCAGAAAAATGCCGACGCCACGGTGCAAGCCCTTGAGTTGGGCGCGGTTGATTTCGTGGGCAAACCCACGGGGGGTATCTCGCACTCGCTGGAAGACGTTGCCTATGAGATCGTGGAAAAGGTTAAAGTAGCCGCACAAGTCAATTCAAGAGCGCTGAAACCTTCCAGACCTAGTCGGGAGATCGAGCAGCGCTACAGTGTTGACGAAGTCATTCCTCGAATGGATCCCCCACGGATTGCCAAAGTCAAAGAGCCGCTTCTCGCCATTGGTGCATCAACCGGAGGTGTTGAAGCACTGATGGATGTTTTGTCCGCAATGCCATCCTCATCGCCGGCCACGGTGATCACCCAGCACATACCAGCCACATTCAGCGCGTCTTTTGCCGCGAGAGCAGATAAGCACTCTGCAATGCAGGTATTTCAAGCCGAGGATGGGCAGGAAATACGTGCGGGCTGTGCCTACATTGCCCCCGGGTCTCATCACTTGCTGGTTACGGCGCGCGCTGGAGGGCTCTACTGCAAGCTTTCAGATGGGGCACCGGTCAATCGCCACCGGCCCTCGGTAGACGTATTGTTTCGCTCGGTTGTGCAAACGGTCGGGGGCACCGCAATGGGGGTGTTACTAACCGGTATGGGCGACGACGGCGCTCGAGGACTGTTGGAAATGCGTGAGGCGGGGTGTTTTACCGTCGCCCAGGACCAGGAGAGCAGTGTGGTCTGGGGTATGCCGGGAAGCGCCGTAAAAATGGGCGCTGCCATGGAGATACACCCCCTGTCAGATGTGCCCAGCAGGATACTCTGGTGGCAAAGTACTCGACGATAAAGCCACGGCGAGATGGTGCATTTTGATTTACAATATGACATCGCTTTTGAAAACAACGGTTTCATAGGAGTAGTAAATGCTAATCATGGTCGTTGACGATAGTGCAGCTATGCGTCTGATTGTCCAGAAAACCCTTCGCGAGGCAGGATTTGATGGCCACACCATCAAAGAGGCCGAGGACGGTGCCAAGGCCCTGGAAATGATTATGGAAGAAGAACCCGACCTTATTCTGTGCGACTGGAACATGCCCAACATGACCGGCCCCGAATTATTGCAAGCCCTTAACAACGAGGGCTGCGAAGCAATCTTCGGGTTTGTGACCACGGAAGCCACTCCTGCAATGCGAGAGAAAGCAAACCAATTGGGTGCAGACTTCTTAATTTCCAAACCTTTTACTTCGCAGGACTTTGAAGACGCCTTGAACGAATTTCTCGAATAATTCGCTTTTAATCAAGCCATCAAGCTAGGGATAGCCTTATGTCAAAACAGGTGCTGATGAACGCCATGGATGCCAAGCGCATGCTGGCGATGCTGTACACAGACCTCAGTGTTTCCGAGTCCAATAACGCGGTAGAGAACGACCCCGATGCCATCTACGGCACTTATATCGATGACAATGACGTACCGGTATCGCTGGTTGTTGTCGATCGTAACTACGCTGCCTATCTGGGTGCGGCTTTGACTCTGGTACCCCCAGCAACTGCCAATGACATGGCAGCCAGTGGTCAGTTCAACGATATCGTCATTGCAAACGTTCGGGAAATTATGAATATCCTGTCCCGCCTCTACATGGAGGGCAGTAGCCCTCACCTGAGATTTGCCGAGATAAGAATGAGCAAAGCTGAGCTGAAACCGGCCGAGCAAGCCGTGCTCGACGGTGTCGCGGCGAGATTAGATATGAGTATGGAAGTGCCGGGATACGGCGCAGGTCTGTGCTCGTTGGTTACCCTGTAGCGCAAAGCAAAGCGACTTGTGTAAGGGCGTTGAACAGCCTCACGGGGTTGTCCAGCTTTTCGTTAAGCTCACATCCCTACTTTGCTAAAACCTAGCAGGCGTTGTGAGTTCAGGCCCGTAACTAAATCAGCCAGAGCTGGGAAAATTCTCTGTTCACTAACTCTGGATCCCCGGTGTTGAGCTCCATCATCCGCCGCAAGTGGGTCACGCTTTCTATACCGATATCGGTGCACTGCAGGCCTACCCGCTCATCATCTTCCCGGGCGACTTTACAACGCATGACTACTAGGTCAGTGCCATCACCCAGGGGTAAATCAAAGGAAAACTCCTCGCCGAGGTGGCCTTCCCAATTGGCGGGACGCTTTATGAGCAAACCATTGAGCGAGATATCCTCCAACTCAATCTCCCACAGGGTGTCGTCATTACCCAAGGTAGCTCTGGAGTGATATGCCGTCCGCGTAAACTTGCGCTTGTTGTCCATGCTCCAATCCCCCGCCGATCGGCCTTTGACCGGTTACTGCGTGCTCTAGCGCACTTATTAATCATTTTCTTTGCTGCATGCGCACGGGACCATCCCCCGCCCCTATCTCACCAGGCTTTTGCGCGGCGTTGCATTGACCGCCAATTATGGCGCCGATGGGCGCTCAGCAAGTCTGTTAGCTGGTCTCTGGAAAAAATCCCCTGATCGACAAAATATTGCCCGATGGGCTTTTGGAGCATTTTCATCCGACCGCACAGCGCCATTTTGTCTTTCGCGGTTAAAAACCCTAATTCTTCAGCAAAATCGGCAAACTTTACCTCATAGCGCCCGCTTGCACGACGACGCTCTAGCACCGCTTGCACTTGCTGCTCGGTCAAAATACCCCATTTACGCGCAAGCTGCCCGATCATAGGCCGCTGCTGCCGCTGCCAAACCAGTGCGTCAATGAGCTGCTTCCAGGAAATAGCACCCGAGTAATATAAAAACTGACCGAAGGGCAGTTGCCGAGTGGGTATCTGCTGCTCGAAATAGTGGTCGGACCAAGGGTTGAATTTGGAAGCGGTCTCGCTCTGCTGCCAAAATCGCCCCCAGGCTTCAGCTCGCTGCTCTGCTCTGTCCCGATAAGCATCCCGATTACTGGAGCGACGACTATCCGCACTCCCGCTGGCCGAAGCCGAATGGTAGTGCTGACGATCTTGAGGCTTGGCCGCGTCTGGCCGCTGCTGCTCCCGGGTGCCATTGGCGGCCCTTGCTGCATCACGATAACGACGGGTAGCATCGGGTGTTGACTGATAAGAACGGGGCTGAGCGGCAGCTGGGGCCGCTTTGCGCGCGATGACGTGCACGTCAACTGCCCCCTGCTGCACCAATTTCAGCAACTCATAGGCGGCAACAACCGAGCGGAATTCGCCTTCCGGGTCAGCAACGGCGACAGCGCGGAGATGTGCACGATCGGGATGGGTTTCCTGGGCTCGGCGGCGGTAGGCTTGCTTGAGGGATCGGTGGTCGAGGCTTCGGACTCGCAAAAGACAGTCGTGAACACTGCCGCTCTCCTGAAAGAGCAGCCCATAGGCCTGGCTAAACTCAGTTTCTGTCAGCCGCCGACCTAGCACCACCGCCTACCGTATATTGTGTCCACGTTTCGGGCACTACCCCATATGTGCGGTTTATCAACGTCATGACTTTACGACCTACCACACAGTAATGCAAGAAATTCAGTGACTTATGGGCGTCTAACACCCCCCCATTTTTTTTCCAAAAATGAGAGCCGTTTTGCATCATAGGTGCGTATATTGGACAAAGCCTATACAGGATCTAAGAGCAATAGCTACGGATAGTACTATTGTGCGCGCCAACAACTGGGACTTCTCATGAAAAATCTCACCGTCAAGCAACGCCTATTCACCCTCATCAGCGCCGCGGCAGTCTTACTGGTTGTGTTTGGAGCAGCCGCAATTACGGGTATGGGCAGCACCGTTCACTCGTTGAATCAGGTGTATGTTCAACGTGTCGTTCCACTTAAGGAACTCAAAACCATTGCCGATGACTACGCGGTTTTGGTAGTGGACACGGCGCACAAGGTGCGCAACGCCAATATTTCTTGGGAACAAGGGTTAAGCAACTTAGATGACGCGACCCGCAGAACCAGCCAAATGTGGTCCGAATATAAACAGCGAAATCTGCATCAGCGCGAGCGGGAGTTGGTCGCGAGCGTCGATCCTTTAATTGCTAAGGCTGATACTGAAATCGCCCGCCTGCGGGAAATACTTAACTATCGGGACATGGATGCACTTACAGCATTTACCATAGACACGCTCTATCCCACCATTGATCCCGTATCGGATGGCATTTCAAGCCTGGTGGCCGTTCAGCTCGATATCAGCAAAGAGGTCTACGACGCCGCGGATGCTAGCTACTCCTTCACCCGCAACCTCTTCATTATTCTGCTAGTCATCGCCATTGCACTGCTCGTCTTTGTAGCACAGAGATTTACAGGCGCCATCTTGAGCTCCCTCAATGACGCCGTCGATCACTGTGAACGTCTTGCCGGCGGTGACCTCACGTCCAAATTAACGGTCACCCAGAACGATGAAATTGGCCACCTAATTCACGCCCTCAATAACATGGCAGAGCGTCTGCAGGGCATTGTTGGCGACGTTAACACCGCCGCATTTGCCATCAACACGGGGGCACGGGAAATAGCCTCAGGCAACCTTCATTTGTCCCAACGCACCGAGCAGCAGGCAGCCAATCTGGAGGAGACGGCCTCCAGCATGGAAGAGATGACGGCTACAGTCCGACACAACGCCGACAATTCTCTGAACGCCAATAAGCTCGCCAGAGAAGCCAGAGAAGAGGCCGAGCGCGGTGCTCAGGTTGTCGCCGGCGCCCGCGACGCTATGGAGCGTATCAACGAGTCTAGTCAGAAGATCACCGACATCACCAGCGTAGTCGATGAAATTGCATTCCAAACTAACCTGCTGGCGCTAAACGCGGCAGTAGAAGCTGCGCGTGCGGGTGACGCCGGACGCGGATTTGCTGTTGTGGCGGCAGAGGTACGCGTGCTTGCACAGCGATCAGCCGCGGCCGCTAAGCAGATTAAGGATTTGATTGAAGAATCCACAGTCAAGGTAGCCCACGGTAGCAAGCTGGTAAGCGAGTCCGAAGAGACCCTCAAGGGCATCGTCGAGTCCATCAAGCGGGTTTCGGTCATCGCCTCAGAGATTTCGTCATCCAGCGAAGAACAAAGCGAGGGTATTGCACAAGTCAACATTGCTGTGACGCAAATGGATCAGGCCACCCAACAAAATGCGGCGTTAGTCGAAGAAGCGGCGGCGGCGGCGAAAAATTTAGAAGAGCAGGCAGTGGCCCTCGAGCATCTCATGTCCTACTTTCAGCTGGACAACTCCCACGCTTTTGGGTCGCTGCCCCCGAGTAAGCCCGCGCCAGCGTTAAGCCACAGACCATCGGCAGCCCCCCAGATCAGCAAGCCGTCGGCATCGACCTCTAGCTTTCAGCGACAGCCAGAGAAAACCTACGCTGCCGCTGGAAGGCCCCAAATCAAAGCCCCAAAACGGGCTAATGAGTCCCTCGCCGACCCATCATCCAATTGGGAGGAGTTTTAAGTAACATCCCATCACATAAGGCTCAAAGGCTATCTGGCGTCACCATCGCGTGCACCCCAAAGGGGCGGCACGCCACCCCTCCAGCCCAAGCTGAACCATCACACGAGCAAGACCGCTGGCTCAGTCCGCTGCAGGCTCGGTTCTCGCTTTTAGGCGCCACCTAGCGGCGAAACAGTGCTGCAAATTCTTCCAGTGCCGCAGGATCCTCAATGGTCGATGGCATTGTCCATGCTTCGTTATCAGCTATTTTTCGCATGGTGGCACGCAGAATCTTGCCGGAACGTGTCTTGGGCAAACGGGGCACGATCAGCGCTCGATTAAAGCACGCAAGAGGTCCAATGACGCTTCGCATCAGTTGCACCAGCTCGGCCTCAACCTGAGGCGTATCTGCTGCCACCCCATCCTTAAGCACCACAAAGCCCACAGGCAGCTGCCCTTTTATTTCGTCCGCCACACCAATTACCGCGCATTCAGCTACCGACGAGTGGGAGGCAACCACTTCTTCCATCTCCCCCGTTGAGAGACGGTGTCCCGCCACATTAATGACGTCATCGGTGCGACCCATAATGAATAGATAGCCATCCGCATCGATGTACCCGCCATCACCGGTAAGGTAATAGCCCGGATAGGGCTTGAGGTAGGCGTCCTCGAACCGCTGGTGATCACCCCATATGGTGGGCAAACACGAGGGGGGCAATGGACGTTTGATGACAACGGCGCCCTGCTCTCCGGGCGGAACTGACCTCCCTCGGGCATCGAGGATTTCAACTTTAAAGCCCGGCGTGGCCACGGTGGCTGACCCAGCTTTACAGGGCAGCTGATCAAGGCCCCTCGGATTACTGGCGATCGCCCAGCCAGTCTCAGTTTGCCACCAATGATCTATTACGGGCCGCTGGGTCAACGCCTCCAACCAGTGATAGGTGGGCGGATCCAGGCGCTCACCCGCAAGGTAAAGCGCCTCTAAAGAGGAGGTATCGTAGCGCTTGAACAGCTCTCCCTCTGGATCCTCTTTGCGCACGGCCCGAAAGGCGGTGGGGGCTGCGAACAGGACTTTGACTTGATAATCCGCCACCACACGCCAAAAGGCGCCCGCATCCGGCGTTCTTACCGGCTTTCCCTCGTACAACACGGTGGAACAACCCGCCAGCAGCGGCGCATAGACAATATAAGAATGCCCAACAACCCAACCGACATCACTCGCTGCCCAGAAAACCTCACCCGGGTGTACGTCATAAACAGCGGCCATTGACCAGGTAAGGGCTACCGCGTGCCCACCGTTATCACGAACGACGCCCTTAGGC
>Ga0182093_1160703_pt1 | contig 12842 bp, 13 predicted proteins | sample 041ome_21_FD_127776 | JGI IMG/M metagenome (GOLD analysis project Ga0182093, IMG submission 127776) | Metatranscriptome of coastal salt marsh microbial communities from the Groves Creek Marsh, Georgia, USA - 041411BS metaT (Metagenome... | ecosystem: Environmental > Aquatic > Marine > Intertidal...
GCCGATGCCACTGCTTCCGATGTTCGCGTCGTCGATGATGACTTCGAGGTCAGCAACAGTCGCATCAGGGCTCGTCATGACAGCGTTTTCCAGGACAACCCCAGTAACCTGCTGCGACTCTTCGTACTCATCGGGAATGACCCGCTGGTAGATCGCATTGAGCCTAATACTCAGCGACTGCTGCGGCGTGACTCGCCACTGATTGATGCGCCGTTTCGCGCCTCGCAAATCAATCGCGACTTGTTTATGCAGGTGCTGGGCGTACCTCACAACATGACCAAACAGCTGAGGCGGATGTCCCGGCATGGCGTACTGGGGCGATACTTGCCGGCTTTCGGCAGCATCATCGGACAAATGCAGTTTGACTTGTTCCACGCCTACACCGTGGACGCGCACACCACCGAGGTCATTGCCAACACAAGGCGCTTTATGCGGGCCGATTATACGGACCGTTTCCCAGTGTCGACCCGCATCGCACGGCGGCTCCGAGATCCTCGATTACTCTACATTGCGGCATTGTTCCACGATATCGGTAAAGGCCGCGGCGGTGACCACTCAGAGCTAGGGGCGGTGGATGCCGAACAATTCTGTGTCGATCACGGGCTATCGCAGACCGACACTCAGCTGATTGTGTGGCTCGTAAAGAATCATCTGTTAATGAGCCAAATTGCCCAGCGGCGGGATATTTCCGACCCGGAAGAAATCCAGCGCTTTGCCGAGATTGTCGTGACGCAGGAGCGGCTCGATTACCTCTATACGCTCACCGTGGCCGACATCGCAGGCACGAACCCCGAGCTCTGGAACGCTTGGCGCTCATCCCTCATGCGCCAGCTGTATACCGAGACCCGTCGGGCCCTGAGCCGCGGCTTGGAGAATCCTCTCGCCCGTGAAGAGGTCATCCACATGACCAAGCGCGGTGCGGCTGAGGCGCTGGAATACCGCGGGTTTCTCGAAGAAGAGCTACATGAACTGTGGTCCCGACGAGGCGAAGATTATTTTCTGCGCGAGCGCGCTGAAGACATTGCATGGCACACAGAGGCCATTGCGGATCACAGTCGGCAGGACGGCGCACTGGTATTAGTCAAGCAGGCCAGCGAATCGCCCATCAGCAATGCCACGCAAATATTCGTGCATACCCAGGACGAGCCCAATACGTTCGCAAGAATCTGCGCCGCGATCGAATCGCTCGATCTCAGCATCCACGACGCGCGCATCTACAGCGATACCGATGGCGGCACGCTCGATACCTTTTTTGTGTTGAAGAGTGATGGCTCATCATTGGACAACCATCCCGATAGCCTCGACGAGATCGGGAATAAAATCAGGTCTAGCTTGGCCGAAAGCGCTGTGAGAACGGTCTCTCGGCACACGCCCCGGACCGTCAAAGCGTTCACCATCCCCACTACCGTGCAATTCTCCGCAGACGAATCGGCTGGTTTGACGATACTGGAGGTGACCACAGCCGACCGGCCCGGGCTGCTCGCTCGTCTTGGATCGATCTTGTCCGCACGGGAGGTCTCCATTCAAGGCGCCAAAATCCAGACATTGGGGGAGCGGGTTGAAGATATCTTTTTCCTCGCCGATGCCGCTGGCGGACCATTGCAAGATGCGGAGCTGCTCTCTGATTTGGAAGAAGAGCTCATCACGGCACTGGGGGTCGGACAGGCCAGTGGAGAAACCACGGAGATTTCGATTTGAATGCGGGTCTGGGGACGCTGCATCCCTACCCCTTCGAAAAGCTGGCAGACCTATTCAACGGTGTTGTGGCGGATGCGTCGCAAATGATTCCACTGACGATCGGTGAACCTCAACACCCGCCACCGGATCCGGTACTGGCACTCCTGGCTGAGCACAGCCATTTGGTCGCGCGGTATCCCGCCACAGCGGGCCTCCCTGCGCTGCGCGCCAGCATTGCAACGTGGCTGGCGCAGCGATTCGCGCTACCGGGTGTCGATCCGGAACGCCACGTGCTGCCGCTCAATGGCACCCGCGAGGGGTTATTCGCAATTGCCCAGACCGCCGTTACAGGGGGAAAGCCGGGCGCGGTGATCTGTCCCAATCCCTTCTATCAAATCTATGAGGGAGCAGCCCTGCTGGCAGGAACTGAGCCGGTGTTGGTGAACTGCAGTGATGAGACCGGCTTTTTGCCAGACTTTGATGGCGTCAGCGACGATGCCTGGCAAGCCTGCGATTTACTGTTTATCTGTACACCAGGGAATCCTGCAGGCGCGGTCATGCCGCTGCCCATGCTGCAGCGGTTGATTGAACTGGCGCATCAACATGACTTTTTGATCGCCAGTGACGAGTGCTACAGCGAGATTTACCCCCAAGAAGGACAACCTCCACCTGGCTTGCTACAGGCCGCCGCCGCGATGGGACATGAAGAATTCAGCCGTTGTCTGTGCTTTCACAGCCTGTCCAAACGGTCTAACTTACCGGGCCTCAGGTCTGGCTTTGTGGCCGGCGACCCCCTGTGGGTAGAGCGTTTCAAGCGCTATCGCACTTACCATGGTTGCGCCATGCCACCGCACCACCAGCTCGCCAGCGAATGGGCATGGCGCGACGAGCAACACGTGATCGAGAATCGCGCGCGTTATCGCGAAAAATTTGCCGCAGTGACGCCGATTCTTGCAGCCTGCCTGAACGTGCCATCACCCGACGCGGGTTTTTACCTGTGGCCTGAAACACCGATTGATGACGAAACCTTCGCGCAACACCTGTTTCAGCACGCAGCCGTGAAGGTACTTCCCGGCCGCTACCTTGCCAGGGATACAAGCCTCGGCAACCCCGGCGAAAATCGGGTGCGACTGGCGCTGGTTGCCGAGCTCAAAGACTGCGTAGACGCCGCGGAGCGTATCGCCCACACCGTCAAACAGGGTTGGTGATGACCCGAGCGTCTCACCTCACTGTATCCAAACTGACTGGATCCAACCTGTCGAAAGCCGAGCGCATCGCCTACATTGACGACAAGCTCCAGGCGCTCTATCCCGAGACCCCTGTGCCGCTGGACCACACTGACCCTTACACCTTGCTGATCGCCGTATTGCTCAGTGCACAATGCACCGATGAGCGGGTCAATCAGGTGACTCCGGGACTGTTCGCGAAGGCGGATTGTCCGGAGGAAATGGTGACGCTGAGTGTGGAGACAATCCGCGGCATCATCCGCCCGTGCGGACTCTCACCGCAGAAGTCCAAAGCCATTCACCGCTTGAGTGAGCTATTGCTCGCCCACCACGAGGGTCAGGTTCCCGCGGATCTCGAGGCTTTGGAGAAGCTGCCCGGTGTGGGTCATAAGACAGCGAGCGTGGTCATGGCGCAGGCCTTCGGCATGCCGACCTTTCCGGTGGATACGCATATCCATCGACTGGCTCAGCGCTGGGGTCTGACGCGAGGCCGCAATGTGGTTGAGACGGAGCGGGATTTAAAGCGCGCCTTTCCAAAAACTCGCTGGAACGCGCTTCATCTGCAAATCATCTTCTACGGCCGAGAGTACTGCACTGCCCGTGGCTGCGACGGACGGGTTTGCGAAATCTGCACCACCTGCTATCCCACCAGAAAGCATCCCAAACGGTGCAACAAAGCCTGAGCAACAGCGCGACCATTGGGCAATTCTGCTACCCTGCGCGGCCTGACGTGAGGTCTGCTCCGCCCAGATGCAGGCCCGCCTTGTAAACCGCATCAATCAAAAAGACGTGTAAAGCTATGAGTGTGCCGACACTATTCGGGATCCCAAACTGTGACACGGTCAGGAAAGCGCGGAAGTGGCTGGAGGGCCAAAGCATTGCGCACGAGTTTGTTGACCTGCGCGAAAATACGCCCGCCGCCGACCAAATCGCCACCTGGCTTGAAGCGCTCGGTGCAGATCGTCTCATCAATCGTCGCAGCACCACTTATCAGCAACTAGATGACGCTCAACGCGCAGCACTGCAAGGCGATGAGGCCATAACGCTGTTGCGTGAGCACCCCACACTCATCAAGAGACCGGTATTGGCAGTACACGGTCGTCTGTCGGTGGGTTTCTCCGAGCAAGACTATGCGGAACTGTTCCATGTTTAAGTCAATGCCAGAGGACATGACACAATGAGCTCGCTTCATGGTTTTGGTCTGGGTATCGCATCCACAAACGCCGAGGGGGCCATACTGGACACGTTTTATCCGCGTCCCTTGGCACCTGTGAGCGGCGCCGTGGCTGATGCCTTGCAGGGTGTCTCAGGCACGCTGGATACCGCTCAGCTGACAGAGCTGGCCACCTCGCTGCAAACAGCGGGAGAAACCGCCCTTGCCGCCATTGCAACGCAATTAATCGAGTCAGATCAGCAGATTGTTGCCACGCCGCTGACAGATAATCGAGCACCTGCTTCAGTTGAGGAGGCGTACCTCAAACTGCACCTGATCTCCCATCGACTGGTAAAGCCTCATGAGACGGAGCTCACCGGGTTGTTTGGCCTGTTGCCAAACGTGGCATGGACAGATCAAGGGCCCGTCGACTTGGCCGAGTTGGCCCAAAGACAGCTCGATGTGAGGATGAAAGGCGCAGTCCTGGAGGTCTCCAGCGTCGATAAGTTCCCCAAGATGACGAACTACGTTGTGCCCTCGGGTGTGCGGATCGCCCACACCGCCCGCGTTCGATTAGGCGCTTATCTGGGTGAAGGCACGACAGTGATGCACGAGGGATTTATCAACTTTAATGCAGGCACAGAGGGCCCCAGCATGGTTGAGGGTCGCATCTCGGCCGGCGTATGGGTGGGTAAAGGTTCTGATCTGGGCGGCGGATGCTCCACGATGGGCACGCTCTCAGGTGGCGGCAACATTGTGATTTCGGTGGGCAAGGAATGCCTCATTGGTGCCAACGCCGGCTTGGGCATTCCGCTTGGCGATCGATGCACGATAGAGGCCGGCTTATTCGTCACAGCCGGCACCAAAGTCAGCGTGCTGGACGAAAAAGGCAGCACGATTGAAACCGTCTCCGCCCGCACGCTGACAGGCCGGCCTGACCTGCTGTTCAGACGGCACTCCAGCACTGGCGAGGTGCAGTGCCTGACTAACAAGAGCGCGGTCGAGCTCAACGAGATGTTACATGCCAACAACTGATGACCGTGACCCAACGCTGACGCTCACGAAAGACCTGATCGCACGGCCATCTGTCACGCCGGAAGACGCCGGTTGCCAAGCGCTGATGATGACCCGTTTGCAGCAGATTGGGTTCTCGGTTGAAGCCATGCGCTTTGGCGACGTGGACAATTTTTGGGCGACTCGCGGAACGACAGGCCCGCTTTTAGTGTTTGCCGGGCACACTGATGTCGTCCCCCCTGGTGATGACGCAAAATGGCAATCCGATCCATTCACAGCTACCGAGGTCGGCGAGGATCTCGTCGGACGAGGCGCGGCGGACATGAAGGCCAGCCTCGCCTCGATGGTGGTGGCCTGCGAGCGCTTCGTCTGGGCGCATCCTGACCATCAGGGTCGCATTGGTGTTCTCATTACCTCCGATGAGGAAGGACCCGCCCGCGACGGCACAGTAAAAGTAATGGACGTCCTCACCGCTCGCGGTGAGAAAATCGACTGGTGCATAGTGGGAGAACCCTCCAGCACCCGTGACCTCGGTGATCTGGTCAAAAACGGTCGTCGCGGCTCACTGAATGCGACCCTCACTGTCCATGGCAGACAAGGCCACATCGCCTATCCGCACCTTGCCGATAACCCCATTCACCGAGCTCTGCCGGCCCTCGATGCGTTGACAAACGAGGTCTGGGATGCGGGCAACGAATTTTTTGACCCAACCTCATTACAGATTTCCACGGTTCAGGCGGGTCAAGGCGTGACGAACGTCATCCCCGGACAGGTGGATGTCTTGTTTAACCTGCGGTTCAGTACTGATGTGACGGCCGACTTCATCAAGGCACGTTGCGAAGCCATTCTCGATCAGCACGGGCTCGATTACGACCTGCAATGGTCATTGAGCGGCGAGCCCTTTTTGACCGAGCCTGGCGCCCTGCTGCAAGCCGTCACCGACAGTATCGATGCGGTCACGGGCCGTCATCCCGAGGTCTCCACCGGCGGCGGCACCTCGGACGGGCGATTTATTGCCCCTAGTGGTGCGCAAGTGGTCGAGGTCGGTCACGTTAATGAAACCATTCACCAGTGTAATGAGCGCGTCAAATTGGCCGACGTACCGCGGCTAACCGACATTTATCTGGGCATTCTCGAACGCTTATTGGGTAGCTGAACTCACCGCCGCAGTGACAAATGCAACCCGCGTGACGCCCATTGCTGCGATTCTGCGACCACAAATTGCTCGACAAACGCATCGAGTGCCAACTCTAGAGGGCAGGCATTGTCTGGCAAAGGCGGCCGCAGGATGGTCATACATCCGCCGAGTTGGGAGTCCAGCACAACGAGTGCACCACGACTCAACCTGATCAGGGCATCCACCACATGGCCGCCCAAGTTAGCGTCAGGCGGCTGTGCCGACGCTGTCGATATAGCACCTTGCGCCGGCGGACTCGCCGGCAGCGCCAAGGTAATCTGCTCCACAGGGTTGCGCTGACGTATGAGATCCAGCATCAAACCCTGCCCGATGGTCGTGTGTAACGGGACATCATGCCACTCAGCCGGACTCTGACCTTCGACAGCGGCTTCCCGGATTTCGCTGACCGCTTTACGTTGCGGTTCGCTGCCAGCCAATTGACCACAAAAAATGGGCCTGGGGTGAAGGGCAGCCAATCGAAGCTCCTCAACACACATCGACTCTGTGCCAATCCAGAAACCACTTCCCTTCACGTCACTCACCTTCATCTTGACCGTCCACGCCCGCTGATGGTCGAACATAGACGTCAAAGCGCACTGATTTACCGGTGAGGGAATGAGACGGTGCCTGAGTTCCCAGCGCCGGTGCACGCACGGGACGTTTTACAACAATGCGCGATGCAGGTTGTTGCCAGGCCCATTGCCATAGATCCTCGCCGTCATCACTCGTGTCGGCCAGGCGTTGCAGCAGCACAGCTTCCTTCTTGACCGCCGCCGCTTTCTTGCGCTCGGGAAACATCGGGTCAAGGTAGATCACCGCGCCCTCCGGGACACGATGCAGGCGACTATCCGCAGCCAGCACACTCATCCGCTCTGCCGCCTCTCGCACCTGAACATAGCTGCTGACCAGCGCCGCGCTCTTAGCGGCACTCAATAACCACGCCAATACCGGCACGCGCTCGCTCACAGTGACCCCACACCCGAGGTCGGCGAGCACGAAGGCGTCGCGGCCCAAACCACCGGTCGCATCCCATACTTGGGGTTGGCGATCTGCCTTCACACCGATCGCACGACCGAGTAGCTCGTTCTGCCCACCGCGCCGGCGATGTCGCATAGCAGCTGAGTCAAATTGCAGACGCACCGTCGTTCCATCCAGTACCAACCAGGCGTCCGTCTCACCCACCACCAAATGCAACGTCGATGATTCGACGCGTGGCAAAAATGGGTAGCCCAACGCCTGTGCCGCCGCCTGCGCACGCTTGGGTGATTCTCCCTGAACCGGCACAACCGGCAGGACTACTACGCGTGATGGCGGCGGATCCGCAGCGTTCGTTTGCATTGCTTGAGAGGCCATGATTGACTGAAGGTCAGTCCGTTGCAGTCATTATATGAGTCAATTCTCAACAGGGTTAGCCGCCGCATACCTTTCACTTGGCGCGCTGTTGCTATCAGGTTGTACCCAACTGGAGAAGTACGACATCACTGTCAATGATGTCACGGTCTATGAGCCCGCCCCGGTCATCAAGGTGGAGAACGTAGCGGATACAGCGCTGCGCGGCTGTCTGCAACAAACCGTCTGGGATCATGAAGCCACTTCCCCATTGGCATTGAAGATACTCAACTGCAGCGAAGCGGGCATCCAATCTCTGGATGGCCTCGAACAATTTTCGGCACTCAGTTCGGTCAAGCTCAGCGGCAACCAGATCCGCAATTTATTGGTTCTCGAACGCTTGGAGGCATTGGAGCAGTTATGGCTGGACAACAATGATATTGTCGACCCCATTCCGGTGCTGAGAATGACGACGTTGCGCAGCCTGAATCTGACGAACAATCCGGCGCTGCAGTGCCCCAAGAGAAGCGATATCCCCACGAGTCTGCAACTCAAGCTGCCGTCTCACTGTCAGTCGACATGACCTATTGGCTCTACAAAGCCATTGCCTGGCTGCCGCTGCCCGTTAAGTACGGCCTATCAGCCATCGCCGCTTTTTTGCTGGCGCATGTATTCCGATACCGAGCACAGGTCATTGAGACCAATCTCCAGAATGCCTTCCCGGAGCGCGATGCCATCTGGCGTCGTGATATCGCCTTACGGTTTTATCGTCAGTTCACCGACGTGACCATTGAGATTCTGCACGCGTCGCGTATGCACCTGCCCGACTTCAAACGAAGAGTCACCGTTGAGGGCCTTGATGAACTCGACCGCATGACCCAGGGTCGCAGTCGATCGGTCATCGTACTGACCATTCATCTCGGCAATTGGGAGTGGATGATGCACGCCGCCAACGCACATGGAGACATTCCCATCGACCCCGTCTACCGCCGCCTGCACAATGAGGGTGCGGATCGATTTGCTTACGAAGTGCGGAGCCGCTTCGGCGGTGAACCCATTTTGATGGAGAAAGTGGCGCGCAACGTGTTGAAAAATCGACGCCGCTTTCGCGCCCTCGTGTTGGTCGCTGATCAGTCGCCGGGAGAGCGAGATAATGTCTATTGGACAGACTGGCTGCATCAGCCCACGGCGTTTTTCCGGGGGCCCGCGACCATCGCGCAGCTTACCGAGTTCCCCGTCATGTTTGCTCGCTGTCGCCGGAAATCCCGGGGACACTATCACCTCAGCCTGATCCCAATTGTCGAGTCGCCGGGTCAGATGACCGAAGAAGCGATCATTGAGGCCTACATCAGGGCCGCCGAACAAACGATCCGCGAAGAACCTGAGAGCTTTCTGTGGTCAAACCGCCGCTGGAAGCATAAACCCCCAGCTCAGGACGCTTGAGCGCTGGCGACAGCGGGTGCCGGAGCGACTTTGAGATCTATCCAATCAAACCCAGTCTCCTGCGTGGCATGAATCACCGCGCAGGAGTGCAATTGGCTCCACCCCGCTAAAGCAGCATCTGCCAGTTCAGGTTGGTTGTTTTGTTGACTGATGTGCGCCACGAACAACACCTTGAGGTTTGAGGTGTCCGCATGCTCAAGAAACTGGCGCGCTTGTGCATTGGCAAGGTGGCCAAAGTCGCCGCCCACTCGGGCTTTGATCGATCTTGGGTAAGGCCCCTCTGCCAGCATATGGGGGTCGTGGTTGAACTCCAGCATCATCGCATCACAACCGGAAAAAGCGGCCACCACGTGTGGCGTAATACTGCCCAGATCAGTTAGCACGCCGAGTTTGCTCCCACCACCCTGCAAACAGAACTGCACTGGCTCGCGAGCATCGTGTGGCACCGGCTCGGCCGCAACGTGAAGATTTCCCACATCGAAACGATCTCCCGGCCTGATGACGACGGCGCGCTCAAGTCCTTGCAACCGGCGGTTGCTGGCGGTTCCTGCCGTCAGAAAAACAGGCAGAGAGTGCGCCTTGGACAGCGCCACCACGCCTCGACAATGATCACTGTGTTCGTGAGTAACGAGAATTGCGTCGATATCTTGCGCCGAGAGCCCGCGACGGCTCAGCCGCTGCTCAATGTCCTTTTTTGGCAAGCCACAGTCAATGAGGACCAGCGTTTCACCTGTGTCGACCAGCGTCGCGTTCCCCTTGCTCCCACTTCCGAGGGACGCGATGCGCATCAGGTAATATTTCCTCGCAAAATGGTCAACAGCGCCTGCTGTTCGCGGCGCTCTATCGCCTCGCCATCTATGCCCCGCAACGTGATCAACATCACCGCGTCACTGGCGGGCTCCAAGTGAATCTGATAACGATGCCCCGCGAGCGGGTGCTCGTCCTCTCCGCCCCAGAGCCAGTCGAACCAGCCGCTGTCTTCCTCCGCCTGAGGCCCGACGAACGTGGCATAGAGAATACCCTCGCTGCGGTTTCGGTCATCAATCACAAAGTCAGCTTGCTCAGCACCTTTGACCAAAGAGGCCCAGGCGCGATCGAAAGGCAGTTCCAGTCTGATGCGGGTTTCCTGTTCGGTATCCTCGATCGTGATGCGCCCCGAATCGCTCATCGAGCGATCAGCCATCATCGATATCGGCACCGATTCAGCGCTGTTTGCCAAGTATTGTGATACGTCCTGCAACATTTTTTGCTCTAGATCACGATCGTCAGACTCGACCGGCCAGTCCAAATTCTCTGCACTGCGGCTTTGCTGCAACACATGCAGCTCAGCCGTGTTGCGCTGTACGCCGGTATCAACGCGAAAACGAAAACGCGTCGCCAACTCTCGATCTTCTAGCTTGAACCATTGCGTATCGATCAGCCCCGCTTCAGCATCCACCGCCGCCACTCCAATGCCGCTGGTGGTCAGGAATCCCCGAACTTGTGGCCATAACTGACCGGGTGCAACGCTCACCAGCGCCCAGCGCTCGTCAGATAAAGTTTGTATGCGCACGGCATCAGCCTGATTATTGGCCGTCAGCGGAGTAGGTCGTGGCGTCTCAAACTGGGTCGCCAACTGCGCACTTTCGGCGACTGGCGGCACGGGGTAATCAGGCTGTATCGCGTCAGTAGAGAGGTGGGGTGGCACATCAATTGGCGCCAGCTCTGGCGCACTTTGATACCGGCCAGCGTTGTCGGGGAATAAACCATCCTCGCCGAACAGCCAGCTACAGCCGGTGAGTGAGGCAAAGATAGCCGTGCACAAAACCCCTCGAATCACGCGAAATAAGCCTCCATTGCCTGCTGTAGCGGCGCGCGGCAGCCCTCTGATAGTGGGGTCAGTGGCAACCGAATACCGGCTTCGATCATGCCTCGCTGCGTCATGGCCCACTTTACCGGAATCGGATTTGATTCGCTGAACAACAATCCGTTGAGATCGCCTAATCGGGCGTCGATTTCGGCCGCCGCCTCCCACTCTTCTGCCAGCGCCAAATTACACATCGCCGCCATATCACCCGCCGCGATATTCGCGGTAACCGAAACATTGCCCTTGCCACCGCGGCGCATCAATTCCAGCGCCGTCGCATCGTCGCCGGAGAACACTGCAAAACCATCAGGCACCGCGCTGATCAGATCGGCCCCCCGATTCACGTCGCCCGTCGCATCCTTGATGCCTACGATATTATCGATCTGACTCAGTCTGACGACCGTCTCATTCAGCAGGTCACACCCGGTCCGCCCGGGCACGTTGTAAAGCAAAATTGGCAGATTGACCGCACGCGCCACCGACTGGAAGTGTTCGAACAGCCCTTGTTGAGTCGGCTTATTGTAGTAAGGCGTGACCGAGAGCGAATAATCAGCGCCCGCCTCGGCAGCGGCCACCGTCAATTCAATCGCTTCGTGAGTCGAGTTACCCCCGGTACCCGCTACCACGGGTATCCTGCCGCCCGCCTGCTCCACGGCAAAGCGAATCACTTCGCAGTGCTCAGGCACCGTAAGTGTCGGGCTCTCGCCGGTCGTACCCACTACACCCAGTCCCGCGGTACCCGACTCAATGTGGTACTCGATTAAACGCGCCAGTGCGGGCCAATCAATAGCACCGTCTGAATGCATGGGCGTTACCAACGCAACAATACTTCCGGTTATCATCGATTTACTCCGGGAGGAGCCTTATAGGGCGGGGACAGGGCGACATGGTGCCGCAATTATCCACTTCAGAAGAACTTTCACAACCGCTTAGGCCTCGCTTTTTACGGGGGTTTGTGGCGAAGCTTGGCGCCAGCTGGATCCTCGGTGCTTTATTGGTCTATGCGCCGCTACCCGTCGCGCAAACACCGGATTTCGATGTATTCATCGAGCCACTGACCGCAATTGACCGCCAATTCATGGACGATCAACGCCAGCGTGTGGAGCAGCTGGCCAATCGACTCGGCAGAGGCTTAACTGCGGACGTTGACCGCGACCTGGACACGCTGCAGAGAATTTTGGACGATAGCATGGTGCGGGCCGACGATAGCTTGACGCTACAAGCGATGGGCCTGGTATTCGGAGACCTGCTGGGTCAGCAACTCGACATGGATTGGGTGGTTTATCGCGATCGAAAAGGACGCTCTAGAGCGCTGCGCTACAGAGAAATGGATATTTTTCTCTTTCCCGTGACGATGATCTCCCGACGGCAACAGGGCGGTAGCGATCGCCGCCTAAAACAGCTGTTTGAGGAGCTTGTCGACGACACCCGACGGCAACTACCCGGCGGCAAATGGTTTCAGTGATTGCGGCTTGAGATCACGACGCTGTCAGGCATTCATCCAGCGACGTGATAACGAAATATGCCCCGCTGGCCGGTGGTACGGTGCACCGGGCCCTGATTGCCAAGATTTCCTGATTCGTACGCCGCATCGCCCTCATAGAGGAAGACCATCCGTTCGTCCTCACGCACCACATTTGGGAAGAACCGTTGCACCGACCGATGTTGCATGGCGGCACTGAGTGACGCGACATCGACGTTGTCTTCGATAGCGTGAAGCGAAACGAGCGTCGGGGGCGTCATCGGTAAGTTGCCTGCATGATGCAGGGCAACTGCCGATGACGGAGACAGCCACCGGTGCTCGACAATTTCACTACCGTCCACCTGCACAAGCTGATCGCCCGCCACGTCACCGAGAAAAAACCAGGTCGCAAACCGCCGGCTAACCACCACCGGCGTTAACCAGTGAGAGAAGGGTTGCAGCACCTCGGGGGCGAGGGCAATGCCGGACTCTTCCTGCAGCTCACGCGCCGCGGC
>Ga0182093_1444781_pt1 | contig 12811 bp, 8 predicted proteins | sample 041ome_21_FD_127776 | JGI IMG/M metagenome (GOLD analysis project Ga0182093, IMG submission 127776) | Metatranscriptome of coastal salt marsh microbial communities from the Groves Creek Marsh, Georgia, USA - 041411BS metaT (Metagenome... | ecosystem: Environmental > Aquatic > Marine > Intertidal...
GCTCCGAGGGCGATGATTTCGCACTTTTCGCCCGAGCCGCCGCAACAGGAGCGACGACGACAGATTTCTCCTTCGTCGTCGAAACGGAGACTGGCGCGGTGTTCGTCGTCATGCTTTTGGTGCGAGACGGCAGGCACGCTCTCTCTTCTTCTTCTTCTTCTTCTCTCTCCATTTTATTAGGGGATTGAATTCAAAATTTTAGGGTTTCAAACCCTAGCGCTTCCTTCTTCTCTCTCCGTCTTGGGAAAAACTTCACAGACGGAAGAAAAAAACGAGAAGATGTCGTCGAGTTTATCGTGCCGCGCCATCTCTTCTCCGTCCTCTTTCTCCGCCGCTGGCGGTAATGCGTCCTCCAGTAGTTCTCGTTGTTCGCGGAATTCGAGGAATGCGAGGAGCAGCAACGCGTCTTCTTCGTCGTCATCTTCTTCTATTTCTGCGCGAAGATTGTTCGCAACCCCTACCGCTACTACCACCGCGAGAAAACAAAAACGACGACGACCACTCACGAAAGCAAACGTCCCGCCACCAATCTTGGAAGATTTATCCCCGTTAGAAACGATCAAAGATTCGTTCGATATGATCGCGACGTCTTTCGCGACGACCGTGACTATTTGGTCGGCGAGGTTTAGGAACAAAAATCCAATGTCCAACATCGAAAGCGAAGGGTTGCAGTTGGAGCAAGCGACGACGACGAGTGGCGGAGGAAGAGGCAATGCTAACGGTGGCAACAACGGGAAAGGAGGAGGAGGAGGGGACGATGAAAGCGATTGGGGCGAAGAGAACGACGGGTTAAACGAAGACTCGCAGTTCGTTTGGATCCGAAACGGCCAAGACGGATTGAAATGGTTAGTTTCGTTCCTCGTGTTTAGTTGGTATTGTTTCTTCTTCGCGCACGAACCGTTTTGGGGGTGCGTTTGGTTGACGTGCGCGATCGGGACCGGGTGGGGTTTGTTTTTAGTCGGGAGCGCGGTTTCTGGGGCGTTGTTTGTGATTAATTTCTTTTATCGCGTGTATGATTCTACGACGGCGAATGTGTTGAGCGAATCGATGGAGACGACGGGCGGGGTGATCGATTACGGCATCGGGATTAAGAAAGAGGCGATTAGGATGATACAGGCGGAAAGGTTTCGGAAGACGATTCCTGAGCCGATTGAGAATTTGCAGAATTTACCCGTGGATAAGAATTTGAACCCGAATTTGCCGAAGCACGTGTCGTTGTTCGGGACGGACGCGCAGATTGTTCAGATGAAGTTGAAACCGGGCGAGTCAGTCAACGCCGAGCCGGGGGCGATGTGTTACATGAGCTCAAACGTCTTGTCGATTACGAGTTTAGGTCCCGGTGGATTGCCAAAAGCAATCGCGAGAGTCTTAGCCGGGGAGCCGTTTTTCATCAACACGTTTCGAAATTTAGGCTCCTCGGACGGTTACATCGCGTTGGGGAGTTTGCGACAGGGCGATAAAATCGCCGTCGTGAATTTGAAAGAGAGAGATGCGGATTTGCTCTGCGCGAGAGATTCCTATTTGTGTTCGATGGGAGACATCTCCGTTTCTGCAGCCGTATCGTTTTCGCAAGAGGCGAGAGGAGGGCGAACGTTGTCGCAGGTTTTAAAACAGCGTTTTCGAACCGGCGTGCGTTTGATTTTGAGTAAAGGAAACAATATTTTCAACGGCGAATGGTTAGTCGGCGACGGCACCGCGTGTATCACCGGTAAAGGTACCGTCATGCGCAGAAGCTTGAAAGAGGGCGAAGAGATGGTAGTCGATGCGAGAGCCGTGTTAGCGTTAGAGAGAACCATCGAGTACGATCTAGAGTTGGTCTCGTCGCCCGTGGCGGCGGTATTTGGCGGCGAAGGTTTGTTCCACGTGCGATTGAAAGGCCCGGGCGCGTTTTACTTGCAAAGTTTACCCATAGATAAAGCGAAGAGAAAGTTGCGGCTCGGAGGGCGTAGCATATAAACCGCAGTAGGCTCTTGCACGCGCGCGCGAAAGAAAGGCAAAAAAAGAGTGAAACGAAACAAAGGAAAACGGCTGCGATTTACAAATCCACAGTCTCGGATGTATCGTGTATCATCATCATTATTGAATAATACCAAACATTAGCGCTAAATACTTCTATCCTAAATCTCAACTTTTACCGCGTCACGAATTCCTCCGAAACATCTCCACGTTCCCGTCTTGCACTCTCATCGGAAAGAACGTTCCGCTCTTCACCCTCCGACTCGGTTCTCTTCCCGCCGTCTCTTCGTCTTCCCGACGAAACTCGTGCGCGACGTCTCCGTCTCCGTTTTCTCTCAAGCTCTCGCAAAACCAAGACAAACCTTGGACGCCGCCGATGAATTCCCCGGTGATTGGACTCTGCGCGAATTGCAACACCGGGTAACGCACTTTTTGTTCCTCTTTTTTCTTCGAAGACGTCGAAGACGACGACTTGCTGCTTCGCCGCCGCGAGGAAGAACCGTCGTCGTAATCGCGATATCCATCATCTCCCTCGTCGTCTTCCCCGTCGTCGCCAAATCCCATCGCGCTTTTCACCGACGACGCCGCTCGCTTGAGCCAACCCATGGTGGTGGTGGTATTATCGACCCGTCGTCGTCTCTTCAAAACGTTCTCTCTCTCTTTGTCCGTGTTTCTTTTGATGTGGCTCTCGCGAGACCCCGCAATCGATCGATTGATTGTGTTGTATTTAAGAGAGAGAGAGGTGTAAAAATTGTCTCGATTTGACGCGAGAGTTTTTCCAATTCAATCCGCACAAAAACACGCGCACATAAACGAACATGCAAATCCCAAACAGTTACGGTTACGTCGTCCTGGCCGTAGGAGCGATGGCGATACCGAACGTCGTCGCCGTCGTGCAAGTCATCAAAGCCAGGAAAAAGTACGGCGTGAAGTACCCTGATTTATACGCTCCAGATGTACGCGTGTGTTCGTTACGAAGATGACGTGAAATTTTTCCAGGCGGCGGTTGAGAGTCTTCTGTCTTTTTCTCTCTCTCTCTCTGCGCGCTCTCTGTGCTCGCGCGCGTGTCTTTGTGTGACTTTTCTCTCGCGCATCTCTCGCATCTCTCTTTTCTTCTCACGCGTGCGTCTCTTTCTTTCTTCCTCCTTCTCTCTCTCTCGCGCGATTCGATTGAAAAAACAGGGACATAAGAACAAGAAAGAGTTCGATTGCGTTCAACGCGCGCATCAGAACACGCTCGAAGTCGCGCCGTCCGTCGCGTCGTGCACGATGATGGTTGGGTTAATGCACCCGATCACGTCCGCGGCGTTGTGCGGAATCTGGTCGCTCGGGAGAGTCGTGTACGTCTTGGGATACGGCACCGGTAATCCGGCGAATCGAAGAACCGGAGGTTTAATCGCGCACCTCGGCGACATACCGCTGTTCGTGATGACGTTCGTCGTCGGATACAAGATGTTACAGTAGTTACTGATGATAGTTTTAGTGCAATGGTTCTGACTACTACTTATATATACATATATAAACAATTTTGCTATTTAATACGTACGTAAATTTAAAAATTAAAGCGTGCTGCGCGTTTTTAACAGTCTCTTCAACGCCGTCAAGAAGCCGCTGCACTCGTCCCAGTGCTGGGTGGTCATTTCCACGTGAACGGAATTGGCAGTGGCCCAATCGCCTCGAGAAGCCGCTTCGCAAAGTTTCATCAATTTTTCTTCCACGGCTGCGGAGACTTGCTTTTCATTCAAGCGCCAACAGAGTTGGCCGAGTCGTTTGGAGCAGTCTTCGAGCTCTTTCTTTCGCACCGGATTGGAAGCGAGTTGTTGGAAGCACTCGTCGTGCATTTTTTTCACGCACTGAGAGATTTGCGCGCCAGAGGGAGAGCAATTGGAGGACTGGACGGTAGCAAGAGTGACATCCGCGGGAGGTCCGGCTGGACGACGCGGACTAGGCGGTTGTTGTTGAGGTGGCGGAGGCGCTTGGTGATGTTGCGGTGGCTGTTGTTGCTGTTGCTGTTGCATCGGTGGCGCTTGCTGTTGAAACTGTTGCTGAGGCGGCGGCGCGGCTTGTTGGAATGATTGCTGCGGCTGTTGCTGCTGCATCGGTGGTGGTGCAGCAGCAGGCGCCGGAGAATACGATGGCGGAGGCGCCGCGGCTGGCGAGTATGACGGCGGAGGCGGTGCAGCCACCGGTGGAGGTCCACCCGTCGGCGGAGGTCCACCCATCGGACCACCTCTACCTCTAGGCGATACTATCGGTGCCGGCGGCGCGTCGTTGACCGGAGAAGGATCGAAACTTGGCGGCGGGGCGGCCGGTGGCTGCGCAATCGGAGGAGGCACTTGCGTTTGTTGCTGCATCGGTGGCGGTTGCGACGCCATCGGCGGCGGCGGTGGCGCAAAGCTTTGCTGTTGTTGCTGCATAGGCGGTGGCGGACCAGCGGAGTAACTCGGCGGTGGGGTCACCTGCTTTGGTGGCGGTGGCATCATGGACTGTTGTCCCCCACCCGGTGCTGGAGGCGTCATTTGCTGAAAGCTTTGATTCATACCACCTTGCTGTGGCGCGCTCGATCCGGTTGAATATGCGCTTTGCACTGGGGCATCGTCGTATTCCATCTCACTCGGAGCGAAAGACGTCACCGGCGGCGGTTTCGGTACCTCAGACTCGCGTCGTCCACCTCCACCGTACGGATCGTACGAGTTCATGCTACCACCCGGCGCGCCCGGCACGGACGGTGGGGCGTAAAAACTCGTATTCGCCGAGCCTTGCGGCGGCAAGTGCCCAGACGCGGGGGCAGGCGGCGGTGCACTGTAAAAGCTCGCGTCGGGATTTGTGGGCAGCGGAGGCATCGCTGGAGCCGACATTTGCGCCGGGGCTGGTGGAGGCGTAAACTGTGTCGGCGGCGGAGGCGGTGCCGCGGAGTAGCTCGGCGGCGGTTGGAACGGCTGTTGTTGCTGAACCGGTGGAGGCGGAGGAGCAGCAAAGGACGTGTTCATCATCGGATTCATGGGCGGTGCCCCACCACCGACACCGTAGGAAGACGGTTGCATCGGTGCAGGTTGGCTCGAATACCCGTTCGAACGAGGCTGCTGGTGATAACCTCCAGCGCTACTGCTACTCGCCGCTTTCGACTCCGAGGACGCGCGATCGATTCTTTCTCGCAACAACGCAATGTCCGCGTCTTCTCTGCCGCTAATACCCGCACCTGGTGCCATATCTAAGAGCGCCAAAGCGGATTTCAACTTGCCCGAACTCGCGAGACTTTCCGCTCTGGCAGATAAGAGTCGCGCGAAACCCGGCGTCGCTTGACTCAAATTTGCCGCTCGCGACAACACGATGGCCTTCTCGAGCAACTGCCACTGCGCCTTCTTGCTCGTAAATTTAGACGACGTCGCGCTCCCTCGCGCGCGCATGGACCAGTGCTTGACGGCGTTATCCACATCTCCCGCACACACTCTGCACAAAGACGCCTCGTGCGCCATGTTTGAGGCTTGTAACTTATCGGCGAGTTTCAGACTCAAGTCATCCCACACCTTGGCGTCTGAATACGTACACAATATCGCCAAAGTCTCTCTCCAATTCGTAATCGGTTCCGATTCTACCAGCTTTTCTAAATTCGCCGAAGCAATGGACTCCGCAAACTGTAAATACCGTCGCGGTGATCTCTCTAGGTGACGCTTTTGTGCTCTTTGCCAAAGTTCTGGACCGGCGGAGGAGGCTAAAACTAACGCATCCGCGAATCGGCCCGCTTTTTCGCACGCTTCCACCGCACCATCGTAATCGCCGACGATTAAGCATCTCTCGATTTCTCTATCCGCTGGTTCACGTTTCAACACGGGTACTGGTCTTTCTTGTTTTGTCTTTTGACTCGGGGAGAGCGGCGCAGGCATGGTTGACTTTCGAGGCGACGCTAAACCGGATTGGTTCTTCCCGTCTTCACCTAATCCGTCAAAAAACGCGTTTTCGTCTTCAACAGGAGGTGGCGGCGCAACCATTTGCGATCGTTCGTCTAAACCCGACGAGGACGTCCCCGCGGCGTCATCATTTAAAGATGCATTTTCTAAAGCGGCTTCGGTCAAGCGCATTTGTTTCGAGCGTTCCAAATTTTTCAAAGCGTCTGAAAAATTCAAATGTTCCAACATGCGTCGTCGAGCGTCGTCGGAAAACAGAATCGACATGAACGCCCACGTTTCCTTATCTTCGCTAGAAATCGACGGGTCTTTACTTTGCGCCCGCGCATCGCACAACGCTTTCAATTGTTGTTCGTCGTTCGACTTAATAGCCGCTTGGAACTCGGCGTCAATGTCGTTTTCCTCCGCGCCGTCACCTCCTTCCGAACTTCCCGCGAGCGAATCGCCACCTCTTACACCTCCAATTCTGCTCTCGTGCTCGTCCGAGACGTCCACGGTGGTAATTTTGACCACACCTGGAACATCGGCACCAAACGAGACGAGTTTACCGCCGAAACCAAACGAGGCACCCGCCGGGCGCTTCATCCATTTCGGTGCTTTGCGCATCGGTTCTCTCGGTTGTTGTTGCTGCTGATGCTGTTGCATTCCATTCTGTCCGTATTGCTGATATTGTTGTTGATGCGCGCTTTGCTTGCCGCAGTCGTTCAAATTGTGAATGCTAATGGTTCCATCAAAACTCGCCGCCGAAATTTCCCCGGCGGTTTTCTTCGACCACTGCGCGTCAAAGTTCCAGTTGGAACTCGCTGGAAATTCCGCTAAAACGCTTCCATCCTTCGCATCCCACACCAACGTCCTATTATCTTTACCGCTCGACAACAACAAATCGCCATCGTGCGGCGACCAGGCCAAAGACAAAACCCCTTTCGTATGCCCGACGAACTCGTTCGTCGGCGCTACGCTATTCCTCAAATCCCACACTTGCAACGAACACGACCTATCGTCGTCGCTCGCCACAATCAACTGCGTCGCCACGTCTGGATTCCAACTAATCGCCGAGCATCGTCTCTTCGACTGCGGATCTACGAACGAAATCACCGGTCTTTGCCTCTTCAAATCCCACACCACGGTTGTCCCGCTCGTCGTCCCGCAACTCGCCAAAATGTGCGACACTTTCGTATTCCACTGAATTTGCGCGATTTCTCCGGTGTGCGGTCCACTCGGTCCACTCACCAACGCCGGATATTTGCTCGGTTTCGTCGGGTCGTTGATATCCCAAATGCTCAACTCGCCGTCTCGCCCGCCGCTCGCTAACAAGTTCGAGCTAAACGGATTAAAGTCTAAACCTCTGACCGCTCCGGCGTGCGCGTTTTGCAACGTCGTCAACACGCATCCGGACACCGTCCCCGCCGCGGGTAAATCCTCGTGATGCGCGCCGAAGAAACTATCGCCGCCATCGTTGTTGTTGTTGTTGCTATTCCTTTTCGCTTTGCTGCTGCTACTACTGCTTCGAATCATGGCGTTCGGATCGTACAATTGCACCGTCCCGTCGGCTAACCCGCCGGCTAAAATCCCGTGCGGCAAACCCTCGGACCGCTGATTTCCCCAGCACAATCTGTGGAACCGTTCGGTCACCGAAACGCCCGTCCCGACCACCTCGCACTCGTCTCTCATCGACGACGAATCTCCTCCTCCTCCTCCCGACGATTCGCCGCTGCTGCTGAAATTACTTTTTGAATGATCGACGGAAAACACCTCTAAACTCGCCGTCGTGCTGAACGAATCGTCCATCGCTCCGGCCACCGTCCCGCACGCGATGAGCTGCGAGAGAGGCGAGAACGACGTCGTCGCGCATCGGTGGATTGTTTTGCCCATTTTTCTTCTTTTGTTTTTGTGATATGTGAACGAGCCCGCGCGGTACAAAAATTTAACGATTCAATTGCTTTCTCTGCGTGCAGGAGGAAAGGCAACTTTTGGTTAGGGTTTAGGGTTTAAGCAAAACCCTAAACACGCGAAAAGGTGTTTCTTCGAAACTCCAAAAACGAACAAAACAACACAAAGAAAGAGAAGAAGAAGTCTAAAACGTTATTAATATAATGGGAACGAAAGAAGAAGACGAAGACGCGTTGCTCTACGGCGACGTCGGAGATTCCGACGACGAGGCCAAGGAGACGATGGCGAAGCACACGAACGTTGTCGTTGGTGGTGTTAGTGGTGGCGGAGAGGGCGTCGTCGGCGGCGACGGCGACGACGAGGAGAAAGAATTGGAGATGAAAAACGACGGCGACGATGATGGCATCGGCGCGAAAGAGAAGACCAGCACTGGTGATGGTGCTCAGACGAACTACAACAACAACAACAACAGTAACGCAGAAAAGAACGACGAGGGCGAGGACAAGGAGAAGAGTAAATCGGTGTACGTGGCGAACTTGACGTGGTGGACGACGGATGTGCAAGTGGAACAACTAGCGAGTGAATTTGGCGTCGTGAAATCGGTGCAATTCTTCACGGAGAAGAAAAACGGGAAATCGAAAGGGTGCGCGGTGGTGGAGTTTACGACGGCACAATCGGCGACGAGTTGCGCGGAGAATTTGAATAAGAGAGCGATAGATGGGAAAGCGTGCGTGGTGACGTTAGCACCGGCGGGTAGTAGTGGTAGTAACGCGATGATGGGTCCGAGAGCGCCGCTCGGGCCGCCGCCGGACACCGCGTGGAAAGGTCCGGTGCCGACGAAAGGAGGAGGAGGAGGGGGAATAGGAATGTCGACGACGCAGGCGCAGTTGAATGCGCTGCAGCAACAACAAAAGATGAAACTCTTGATGATGCAGCAGCAAATGAAAGCGAAATTGAACGCGGGCGCGGCCAAGCCGCCTGCATCCGCTCCTCCTCCAAATGCCGCGAGGAAGAACGCCGAAAGTACTCACAGCCCCGCGAACAATAATAATAATAATAATAATAACAGCAACAACAATAGTCCAACGACGACGACGACGACGACGAGAGAGCGACCGAATTCACCGCCGATGGCGAACGCCGCCCCGCACGCCGCCAGAGGACGAGGAGGCGGCAGAGGCGGACGAGGTCCGAGAAACAGAGCCGAGTCGCCTCCCGCGGGCAGAGGTCGCAAGCGCGCTCGCCGATGATTACTTCTAGCGTAGACGAGACGGTATTCTTTTTTAGTAGAACAGCTTCACACACATAGTAGAAACTCCGATTTGTCGCTTTCTTCACGCGCCCAAAAAACGCCTTCTTCTTCACCCAGGAACAAACTCCAAATTCGCCAAATAAGTACACCACAAGCCACAACAACAACAACACGCGCGCCTTTTTAATTCGCCCGAAAAAGTCACACAGAACGACAACGACTACAAAAACAACTCGATGGGTTTAGACGGCTACGTCGGCGGTTTCGAGACGCAGCAAAGAGCGAGACGGTTGCAAGAAGAGCGCGACGAACGCGCGAGAGATTTGGAAGTTCGAGCGAATAATCGCAAAGTCGCCGGCGGCTTCAACAATCAATCCTCTCTCGTGGGATTCCGAGGCTCGTCCACCGTGGAAGAGGAGAAGGCGTTCGCGAACCAATCCGTCGGGTTGTTGACGAGAGAGGAGTACGCGAAAAAGCAGGAGAAAGTGCGCGAGGAGTGGGAAAGAGAGAGAGAGAGGAAAGAGAAATTGAAACGAGAAAAGAGGGAGAGGAGAAAAGCGAAAGAGAACGAGAGGAAGAAGAAGGAGAAAAATCTGTTGAGCTTTAACGACGACGACGACGACGACGACGAGAAAGAAGAAGAAGAAGAAGAAGAAGAAGAGAAAGAAGCGAGAGAAAAGAAGAAATTAAAGAAGAGCGTGGGGATGAATCCAGACGCGGATACGTCCTACGTCCCAAACGCGCAAAACGAGCGGATGAAAGAGGAACGGGCGTTGCGCGAACAACTCGCGAAGGAGTTTTTAGAGAAGAAAGAGAAGCAAATGGAGGAGAATTTGACGGTTACGTTTAGCTACTGGTCTGGAGGTGGTGGTAGGAGGTCGGTGACGGTGAAACAGAAAGACACGGTGAGGACTTTTCTGAAGGTGGCGATGAAGGATTTGGAGGATGAGTTTAGAGAGTTGAATAAATTAAGCCCGGAAAGCATGATGTACGTGAAGGAAGATTGCATCATTCCGCACGAGTTGACGTTTTACGAACTCATTTCGAGAAAGGCGAGAGGTAAATCTGGTCCTTTGTTTCGGTTCGACGACAAGGAAGACGTGAGGTTAGTCGCAGACGCCACCGTTGAGAAGGAGGATTCGCACCCGGGGAAGATTTTCCACCGATCGTGGTACGATAAGAACAAGCACATCTTTCCAGCGTCGAGATGGGAGGTATTTGATTTCTCGAAAGATTTTGGCGCGTTTACCATTCATGGAATGGGCGAGAAAAAAGCCTGGGAGCGATAGATAGATAGACAGACAGAGATAGATAGAGAATGATAGAGAGATGATATTAATGCTATCGTTAATATATACATTGTACCATATGGTAAAAACCACTGCGGTTACCGATGAAGATGCGTTGTTCAGCGTAAACTATCGTACATCGCGTCGATGACGGACAAAAACGCCTCCTTGGCTTGCGGCCGTTTCAATTTAAACGTTGGCGTCATTAATCCGTTCTCCACGGAAAACAACTCGCCGTGTAAATGAATCCGTTTCGCGCGTTCGAATCCTTTCAGCTTTGCTTCGTTCGCGGCTTTATTCATAGAATTGAACACGGCTCTTTTAATCGTTTCGTTTTCGCACATGTCTCTCAGCGTCGGCGCGCCGCCTTTCATTAATCCATTCGCTTTCGCGTATTGCGCGAGAACTTCTTCATCTGGCACAACAATTGCAACTAAGCTCGCTTGTAACGAATCGCCGTACACGAACGATTGCGCGACTAACGGCGACCGACCGTACGCGGCTTCAATCTTTTCCGGCGCCACGTATTCTCCTTGCGCCAGTTTGAAAATATTCTTCTTGCGATCGATGATTTTTAATCTACCGCCCGGTAACATCATCCCAATGTCACCGGTTCTCAACCACCCGTTGACTTCGTCCAAACACTCTCGCGTTTGCTCGTGCGATTTGAAGTAACCGGCAAAAACCGATGGACCTCTCACGCACACCTCGCCTCGCGGATACGGTTTATCGCTTTTCCTATAATTCATCTCGGGAACGTCGTCGAGTTTGATTTCGCAGCACGGCGCCGGCGCGCCGACGTGGCCTGTGGAGAAATCGCGTTCGTTCGTTTTGGAGATGACGCACGCGGATTCCGTCATCCCGTAACCTTCAAAGACAACCGCACCGAAACAAATCCTCAAGAACTCGATGACGTGACCACCGATGGGCGCCGATCCCGAGGACATGTACCGGACGCGGCCTCCTAATTTCGCTTTCAGTTTCGAAAACACGAGCTTCTCCCAAAACGGATTCGGAGGTTTGCCGTTTTCAAACGCGTATTTCTTACTCGCGTAAGCCTTTGCGAACAACATTCGTGCGATTGGCGACCCTTCCGCGACGCCGGCGTTCACTTTATCGTAAATTCTATTCCACAGTCTTGGGACCGAACAAAAAATAGTCGGTTTCAGCGCTTGCACGTCGTCCAATAACCCGAGAACGTCGCCGCGATAAAAACCGACCGCAGCGCCACCCATAACGCACACCATAAACGTTACTCGTTCGTATATATGTGCGAGAGGTAAATACGACACGTGAACATCCCCGATGCCGATATTCAAATCGTAAGAGTACCCGGCTGCGTTGGAGCATAAATTCAAGTGCGTCAACACGACGCCTTTCGGGTTTCCGGTGGTACCGCTCGTATAGCAAATCGTCGCCACATCGTTTTCGTGCGCTCGTACTGGCGCGACTGGTTTCGCGCTACCTAAAATCAACACCTCTTCGAAAGTTTTAATAGTCACTCTCCCGTTGGCTGTTTTTGCCGGTATCGCTCCCGGCGGTCCGTTTTCGTTCCCGTACACGATGACGAATTTTACCGTCTCGCACCTGTGAATGACATTCAAAAGCGTGTGCAAAACCACTTTCGAACACGCCACTCCAACGCACTCCGCGTGGTTTAAAATATATTCCACCGCGTCCGGTCCTAGCGTATCGTACAAAGGCACGGAAACGATGTTCTGCCTCGTGCACGCCGCCTCGCACGCCACCCACTCCGGTTGGTTAATCGAATACAAACCAAACGTTTGTCCGGTAGCGCATCCCAACGCGCTTATCCCAGACGCTATTTTCTTCCTCGTAGTTTCAAAATCGCTGTACGTGTTGAACGTGTAGTTTCCCGGGGCGCCGGACTGTTTATCGATCGAGCGCGTTCTGTTTTTTTTGAGTTCATCGAGGGAAAAAAGAAGGAAAGACAGTTAGTTACAAAAATCGAAGCGACATCCACGCACAAACGTACCCTAAAAGAGGTCTATTCGGATACTTCTTAAACGCGGATTCCCAGATATCCCCGAGCGTTTTGCAATCGTCGTTTGGAAACGGAAATCCTCTCAAAAGTTGGTCTTTATGCGCCGCGTTTCGGTAGACGGTTTCCGTCGCGGAAGTCACGCCTCCTCCTCCTTTCGTCGTCGTCACCGCCACCGGGACCGCGTACGTCTCGATTGCACCCGAATACGGACCCGAAGAAGCCTGCGTATATATTTTTTCGCATCATCGCGCGGGAAAGCAAAAACCCCGAAGAAAGAACAGAGAACACGAATCGTCAGACAGAGAGACGGAGAGAGAAGACGTCGTTGCGGAAAGAAAGAAGACACGAAAGAGAGGAACACGAGGAGAGAAAGAATTCCCCAATCCGAGTCACGCCAAAGTGCAAAAGAGTAAAAAAAAAAGTAGTTACCGCTCACCATGACAAAATCGTTGTTCGCTCTCGAGTCGTTCTCTTCCACCAGAGCTCGGAATCGTTCCTCTCGCCGCTCTTCTAC
>Ga0182093_1045151_pt1 | contig 12743 bp, 7 predicted proteins | sample 041ome_21_FD_127776 | JGI IMG/M metagenome (GOLD analysis project Ga0182093, IMG submission 127776) | Metatranscriptome of coastal salt marsh microbial communities from the Groves Creek Marsh, Georgia, USA - 041411BS metaT (Metagenome... | ecosystem: Environmental > Aquatic > Marine > Intertidal...
CACTGCGCGGTTTTCACGCTCAACCCGCGCCGGGTGACGTCTGCCGCGAATGCGCGCACCTCCGCGTCCATCGCCGCCGTCGCGCTGTGTCGAAAACGACGCGTGCGTGGATATTCAAATACCACCACCAAGAATTGATACATTGGTGGCGTCAGACAGTCGTGGACCCCATGGACGTGGACGTGCATTCGACCGTCGTCGTCGTGACTTTGCGTGCGTGCGAACGGCAGACCGCGCGTGGGGGGATGTCTGCGTTCACGCCGTCACCGCCGCCGCCGCCGCCGACGCCGCCGCCGCCGAGCGTGGCGCAAACCGAGGCGTTGAATGAGTACTCGGCGCTGGTGCCGACGGTGATGATGATGACGTGCGTGGTGGTGTCGTATTTGATTCAGCGGTATAACGTGGGGGCGATACAACCGAGCGGGGCGGCGTTGTTGATTGGGTGCGTCACGGGTGGCATCGCGCGCGTGAGTGAGGCGCATCAGGCTGGGGGCGCGGCGGCGCGGGTGGAGGTGTTCAAGTTTAGTCCGCAGGCGTTCTTTTACGGGTTGTTGCCGATTATTATATATTCCGCCGGGTTGAACTTGAAGCGACGGGATTTCTTTGCGGACTTTTTCACCATTGCGTTGTTTGCGTTTATTGGAACGGTGATTTCGAGTTTTGTGTTTGGGTTGACGACGTTTCTGTTGGTGGAGGTTGGCATCATCGCCAAGTCGCATTTGGGATCGAATCCGTTGTTAGAGTCGTTGCTGTATGGGACGTTGATTTCGTCCACAGACCCAGTGGCGACGTTGTCGGTGTTTGCGGACGTGCACGCGCCGCCGTTGTTGTACAATTTGGTGTTTGGTGAATCAGTGTTGAATGACGCCGTGGCGGTGGTGTTGTTTAGAACGTTGAGCCAGTTTTATGAGGAGGAGTTCACCGTGCACACGTTTTGGAAGGTGATCGGGCAATTCATGGGGGTCAGCATAGGGTCGATATTGATCGGTACCGCGTGTGCGTTGGCGTGCGCGTTGTTACTGAAAAAGTTGGGATTGGCGCAAGCGCCGCCCAACGTCGCGGCGTCGTACAACGGCACGGCGTACACGTTTGCGTTGCTGTTGATTTCTGGTTACTTTTCGTACGTGTTGGCAGAAAACGTTGGGATGAGTGGAATCATGAGTATATTTTTCACCGGCATTGGCAACGCGCATTACTCCTATCACAACGTCGGCGCTGAGGCGCAAATCGCGGTGTTCAAATCGTTTGAAGCGGCGGCGTTTTTATCGGAAACCTTTGTGTTCGCCTATCTCGGCTTACAAGTCGCCACGTTTGATCATTTATGGGACACAGGGATTATACTCACCGGTATCCCACTTGCCATGCTTTCTCGCGCGGTGAACATCTTCCCATTAAGTCGTTTGGCAAACTTACTTCGCGAGACGCCGATTCCTCCAAACGTACAAATGATGCACGCCGCGTGCGGGTTGCGCGGCGCAGTCGCGTACGCATTGGCCGTCAACATGCCGAGCACGCGTCCGAACGAAGAAGGATCGCGTGCAGTCGAGACGGGCACCCTAGTCATTTGCCTCGTGTCCACGCTCGTACTCGGCGGCGGCACATTACCTTTGCTCAAGTATCTGGGCTTGCACGACCCAAACGAATCTGAAGGTATGGTTCGAGCCACGGGAGAGCCCGCGTCTGGGTCAACCGCGCACGATGGTTTGGGCTTTATGAATCCATCACCACGCGCACGCGCCGTGCGCGCTCGCGCGCTCGCAGATGGACACCCACTTTGGCACATTTCGCTTGCCCTTCGCATGAAGGCGAGACTGTTTGAGTTTTGGGAAGATTTCGAGACAAACGTCATGAAGCCGACGTTTGGTGGGGAAGCCATGCTCGAAGGCACGTACGGGGAATGGATGCCCGTAGCTCGTGATCTCGAACCTCACTACCCCTCGACGTCCCCACCCTACGATAGCACGATGACGGAGGATAGCACCATTGAGCTCGCCGCCGTGCGCCGAGAATCGTCGGCCAAGGATTTGGAACGCGTCGACCTTCGCGACGGTCCAAAGTCGGATGATTAATCCGTTACCATTACTCAGGCGCTCGCACGCGCTCGCACACATACAATTTGATCCCCTTTCTAACGTGTTGATAATGTACCTATACGTTGCATTATTTAAGTCCTCGCGACGCGCGGCGTCGGCATCCGTTACACGTCTGGCGCGAACACAAATACGCTCCCCGTCCATGCGCTCGATCGAAGCGGCATCGACCGAAATCCAACCAATGCATCTTCGGCGGGCATGAATGGTCGCTGATAGTGCACTTCGTGCTCAATGCTCACGCGCACGCCGTATCGCGTCCTCCATTTCGTCGTCGTCTCGCTCGCGATTTCATCGTGCGATGCGACGAAAGGCGCGCGCGGGCGTGAGGCGACGACGGGGGTGCGACGCAGAGCGCGCCGCAGAGTGATCCACGGGCGGTCGTGTGTGTGTGTGGAATGTGGAATGTGGAATGTGGAATATTACTAAAAATCCGTCCGCGAGCTTGCAAAAACTATCCAACGTGTCGTGTGTTATGTTTTAATGTGATGATAAGTAGGGGAATTTCAAAACGTCGTGCTGCTCGTGTGAGCTGCTTTACGTGCTTTATAATTCACCGCAGTCGGCGATGAGGACTTCGGCACTCGTGGCGCCGGATTGCGAGCCGACTTCTTCAACCTTTTTCACGACATCCATGCCTTCGACGACGCTACCGAAGACGACGTGCTTGCCGTCCAACCACGCGGTTTCGCTCGTGCACAAGAAGAACTGCGAGCCGTTGGTGTTCGGACCGGCGTTCGCCATGGACAAAATACCCGGACCGGTGTGCTTCAACGCAAAGTTTTCATCCTCAAACTTGTTGCCGAAGATGGACTTGCCACCCGTACCGTTGCGAGCGGTGAAGTCACCCCCTTGGCACATGAAGCCCGGGATCACGCGGTGGAACGGAGAGTTCTTGTAACCGAACCCAGCTTCACCGGTGCACAATTGACGGAAGTTTTCACCCGTCTTTGGCGTGACGTCGCCGCGAATCTCCATGACGACGCGCCCGGCGGCGGCACCGCCGATGGTGATATCAAAGAAGCACTTGAACGCCTCACGGTACTTCACATCCAAACGATCGATAGTCATGACTTCAATATCAAAGTTCAACGTCTTCCCCGCTAACGGATGATTGGCATCGAGCGCCACTTCGTCATCCGTGACTTCAACAATTTCTGCCGGCATGCCTTGGCCGACCATCAACTTTTCGCCAACCTTGACAAATTCCTCACCAACCGCATCGACCACGTCCTTTTTCGGCACGCGTAAGATGTTCTCCGGGCGAATCTCCCCGTACGCCTCCGCGGGCGCGCACACGATCGACTTAGACTCGCCAACCGCCAACCCGAGCACGCCCTTGTCGAACCCCGGAATCATCATCCCTCCGCCGACGGTGAATGCGATGGGCTCACCTCGGTCGCGGGAGCTGTCAAACTTCTCACCGTTCTCCAACGTACCGGTGTAATGAATGCTCACGTTGTCGCCCTTCTCAACGCGCTTGGCGCTGGCGCTGACGGACGTGGACGACGCGAAAGAGGCGCGACCGCGAGGCTTGATCATGGCGGCGGTGCGCGGGAACACTGCGGTGGCGCGCATGGCGGATAACGCGACGGCGCGCATGACGTGTGTGATAAACGTGAGAGTTTGTGTTGTCTGCTTTTTGTGTGCACGCGACGTGCACTCGGCGCGGTCGCGACGATGTTTGACGCGCGTAAAGTAGACGACGTCATCACGATATTTTTCATGTGATGAAGCAACTTTTACATTTCTACTATTTAATGTACTTGTTTAAGAAACGCTTGTGGAAATCCGAACGAATGGTGTCGTTGATGAAACGCTTGCCCACCTTTGGGGCGTCGCGCGCTTGGTTGCGAAACACGACGTCGTCGTCCCATCGACGTTTGGTTTTAAAGTCGGCGTTCGCGGGCGCGCCAGAGCCGCCGTCAGCCAAGTCTAAAAGTGGATTTCCTGTGGCTAATTCATCCGCGCGCGCGTGTTCCGCGGCCGCTTGCTCCGCCGCGGCTTTCTCTGCGGCTTCTTTCGCACGCTCGGCTTTGATGCGTTCGAGTTCGGCGAGTAACGCCGCGGTATCGTCGTCTACAGAGGTACGAAACAGTCAGTCGAGGTTCGCGCATTCGTTTCACCGCGCGCGCGTCTTCGACACCAAGTATCAACAAAACGAGACGAAAATACGTACCATCAGATTCTGAATCACTATCACTATCACTTTCACCATCACTCGCACCATCACCACCACCATCGTCGTCGTCGTCGTCATCCGCGTCTTCGTCTCTCGGCGCGAATCTCCCAAACGCCCCCGCGCCCGCGTCCCCTTCCGCCCCTCCCAACGCCTTCATATCACCCCCAACGCCTCCACCGCTCGCCTTCTTCGCCGCCTCACGCTCCTTCTCCGCCAACTCGCGCGCGAAATCTCGCTCGAGTAACTCATCCGCCGCGCTCTGTCCGCGCGCGCGCGTCTTCAGGGTTAAAAATCCATTCGCCTCGAGCTTGCTCACCTTGGCGCTCGGGCCAAATAATCGCGCGCCGCCTTGGTGTTCGCGACCTTTTGCGGGCGCCCACGTCGGGCGATGTGCGGTCGTCATCGCTCTCGATCGAGCGCGGTCGCAGTCGCGGTCGCGATCGCGCGGCAATGCGGCGTCTTCATTCGCATTCGCACCACAATCGTGGACATTTCCATGGTACTGGCACCGTTTTGAATGTATCACGTCATCATGACGTGGCACCACGTGTGCACACATGTCATGACGACGAAAGACGACGACGACGACGACGAAAGACGACGACGACGATGCGACGACGACGGTGCGACGACGGACGCGGGTGAGCGACCACGGGTGACACGTGGCGGTGTTGCGTTCGTCGGTGGTGATTGCGTCGTTGTTTGTTTGTGTTTGGTGCCTGTTGGTATGTTCGAGGCACCGCGTGGGATGTGAAGTGACACTCGCGTTGTCGTCGTCGCTGTCGTCGTCGCGCGCGCGGTGCCGCAGAGCGCGTCGCGGTGGCGTGTTTTCGTGTGTTTTCGTGTGTGTGTGTCGTATGAGAGCGCGTCGACGGTGAGGTGTGTGCGTGTGGGTTGACGCGCGTATTCATCATGTGGGCGCCGGTTCGCGCGACCAAGACGACGGGGGTCTCTCGCGCGGACGACGGAATGACATCGGAGCGCGATGATGATGATGATGCTAATACACACCGCGTTGTGCGCATGACGCGCGCATGCGTCGTGTGCGTCGATATTGCGCGCGTATGCGTGGGCGCGGCGAGCGCGTGGGGCGCGCGCGAATTCGTCGAAGCAAAGCCGGGCTCGCGCGCGTGGCTCGTCGGCGCAGCGTTCGCCTCTGGAGTGTTGGATATCTTTGCCGAAATTGTTCGCTCGACGCTGAACGTGCGATTCGAATGTATCATGTATCGGGATGTTGCGTTTGCCGTGTCACCGTTTGCAGAAGCAGACGATGAAGATGAAGGCAAAGATGGAGACAAAGAAGCCGTCGACGCCGACGGCGTCGTGCAACATTCGCTACCCGCGGCGCGCGATGCCGCCGTCGCGCGCGTCGCCGGTCCAATTCTCGCATACATATCGGCGTTTGCATTCGCATGCGTCGTCTGTGTTTCGTTGGCGCATTCGTCATACGTCGGGTACGTGGATGAACGGGATGTGTTTGGCGCGATTGTCTGCGCGCAATCATCCGCGGCGTTTGCGATGTCGGCTCTGCGCCGACGCCGCCGACGACACCGGCGACGCCTCGCTGCTGCTCCGATGCAGAACTTGCCTCGTGTCCGTCGTCAATTGCTGGCGATTTCGCCCGCCGCCGTGATCACCGCGCCACGGCAACGCGTCGCCGTCGTCGGTCCCGGCCGCGATCGATTCTTCATTCGGCTCGCGCGCGGCGCGGCGTCAAAATCGACATCGATGAAGAAAACACAGCGACGACGGCCCGTCACGGTGACGACGTTCGTACCACGCCATGAATGGCTCGTTCCCGAGCCTCTGGCTCGGCGCGACGCGTGCGGTGCATCCGTGAACGCCCAAATGTTGGGCACCGCAAAATCTCGCGTCGACGACGTCGCGCGCGCGCGACTGGTGGAATTTCTTCGCGATGCTCTTGAAAGCGACAGTGAATGTCGACGCGGCGTCGTGAAATCGCACGCCGACGATGAAAGTAATCAAACACTGTCGTGTGACGTGGGTTTTGCGCGCGCGCGCGCGATGCGTGCGAATGTCATCTTATGTCAGGATCCGTGCGCGGATGTCGTCGATTGCGCGCGCAAACGCCGCGACGCGATTCATCAACGATGCGACGTCGCCGAGCGTCGCATTCGCGCATCCACGGTGTTTACCACCAATGAACTCGCAATATTGCCCTTGTGCGATTGCGTCGTCGTCGTCGATGATGATACAGAGAATAGTGTGCGTTTCATTGGTTCGTTTGAGATGTTGTGCGGGATTGGCGACGTCGCGCTCACGCGGTGCGCGTTCGCGTCGCATGATTATTACTACGAGTCTATGTCGGATGAGGACAATGTTCAGCGCGATTTCGTTCGAGTTGATGGTGTTAGCGCCGATCGTGGTCGTGGCCGTCGCTTCGGCGATGGGTTCGTCACGCGCGCGATGGATTTCGCGTCGATGCGATTCGGCTCACCAAAGCGCGCGCGCGTCGCGCTGGGTGTCATCGCATGCGCCGGCGTCGCGCCGGCGTTGGCGACGTTTGCCCTCGAACAATGGCTCGCTGGAAAACGTATCGGGACGTCGTCGAATGCGCTGGCGATCGTAGGCGTCTGCTTGGGTGTTCTGAGCATTGGATGCGGCGCCGGCGTACGCGCGCACTTCAAATCACAGACTCGCGACGTCGATGATGACGATGATTGTACGCCGTCGTTTCTGACGTTGACACACGCGTGTGGTAGAGTAGTGTTCATTTCTCTCGTCATGGCGTTCGTTGTATCGTCGATGGATGCCCCGCTTGTGGTCGTCATCGCACTTTTTGCGCCGGCGGCATTGATGTGGCATCGCGAAGCGGCGTTTTGCGCTCCGCTCGCGCGGACGTTACGGCGAGAATGTCATCGCGCGTACGTTCGTACTGCGCATTTGGCGACGCGCATGCGCATGGGTGTGCGACATATTTGCGTTGCACGTGGTGAAAATCTATATAGAGACATGTTACAACACAGCTTGAGTGAGTTATCGGCGCGAGCGAGGCGCGTTCGAGACGTACGAGCGCTGGAACGGTCGTGGATGTTGGTTCTCATCACCACTGCGTTTGCGCTGATGTTGATGGTGACTATGGATAATGGTGCGTCAAGTAAACGCGGTGTTGTGGCTGTCGTCGGCATGCGCGCGTTTGCGGCGCTGGATGTTCGAACGACGGCGAAAGACGTGGATGACGACGAGGACGAAACGGCGGCAAGGCCGACTCGTCGTCGTCATCATCATCCTCGTCGTCATCGTCAACGACGACAACGACGCCACATCGCGCCTAGACGCGCTTCTTCTTGCCTCTGAGCACCGTTCTCGCCATACCGAACACCCAAATGCAATTAAATATTTGAAACATCAAACCGCCGGCGACGTAAAACGCGTACACCGGTTTCGGCGTCGCCAATCCGCGCGAATACATCTCATACGCATCCATGAGGTACGTATACATCACCGGTAACCCCATAAAGAATCGTAACGCGATAAATAAACCAAACCCGAGCGTTTGCGCAATGTAAAACGCCATCGTGGATCCGCGTCCAGATTTTATCAAAATCGTTCTCGCCGTAAGAAACGGCAACGAACACTCCCACAAGATAAACACCACGCCATAATAATGTAAAAACCCATTCGGCATGAATTGAGGCATGCCAAACGTAATCACGCTCGCGATCGCATGCGCGATGTACTGCAAATCATAGTACTTGAGCGATACGCACACGTCCCATACGAAATACCCGCATGCCGCGCAGCACAGCGCGCGCGCTCTCGGCATCACCGTGTACACCCGGTCCATCACCGTCGTCCCGCGCATGATCACCGGAACGATCACGGGAATCGTCGCCGACGCCGCTATCGTGCCCCACACCGCACTCGCGCATCGAATACCGATATCCACGCGCGCATCGGCGCTCAGAGCGGTGAACCAATTGGGGCCTCGACGCGCGAACGCGCGTTGCGACAGCGCTTGAATGGCAAAGCATCCGAAACACGTGACGCAGAGGAAGAAGATATCGGTGGGGGTGATTAAACTCGCGTCCAGGGTCACCGCGCGAGGCGCGCGCGCGAAAGCGTCGCGCATGACTCGACCGTGGCGAGCAGTGCGGGTTCAACTGTTTTTTAGTTTGAAACTGAAGCGCGCGGGGTGGTTTTAGTCTTGTTTCGTGTTTTCACGTTCTTTTATATTTGAAACAATGCGTGTGTGCTAATTGATGTGTGTGTGAATGACTATAGAAACGCGCGCGCTCGCGCGCTCGCGATGAAGGTTTAGTCCATGGCGCCGTCTTTAGAGGCAAATTCTTCGGCGACCAAGCCCGCGAAGGTGTACGGGGTAAATTTCGTCCCGGCGCCTCCGTAAAATTTGTTCATATACTCAACCCAGTGTAAACGCAAGGCATGTAAGAAGGCGGATAATGACTCCATGAGCATGAGCACACCGATTGTGGCTGATGCCCATACGGCAAATCCGATGAAGATGGCGATGACGTTGCCGCTCGCGACGGCGCCCATGAAGACGCGGTCCCAAAACACCGCAGAAAGTTGCGCGTGGGCGAGGGAAAGTGCCCAAAGACGCAGATATGACGCAGTGTTTGACACCGCACCGAGCACGAATTCGATGGTATGGATCGCTTGGTGCACGACGACTTCGCTAAAGTCGAATTCCTCCTCCTCAGCGACGGCGCTGGCGTCGCTTCGTTCGGTGTCCGCCGCTTGCAAAAACTCACCTTCATCGCCCGTGTCTAATCGAGAGTACCCCGTGGCACCTCGACGAACACCTCCTCTCGACGCTTCGTGCTTCTTTTTCAAGAAGTACGGCTTCGGGATCAACATCACCGGCACAGCGACGAAGGCGACGAAGAGGAGAAAGTTTTGAAACGCCGCTTGTCCGGCAAACAAAACGTTCTCAGGACATCCTGGGCCGCCGTTCTCGCCTTCTCCAGCGCAATCGACGTTACCCGGGGCCAAAAACATGTAAATCATGACGTGATACAAATCCGCGGTCGATCCCGGGGTGCACCACTTGATGACGATCAACAGCGAGAGGTAACCAAAGAGCGCGCCGAGGAAGAGGACTTGCGGGATGAACTCAAAATACAATGACAATTTGTCATTGGTGTATAAGTGGTTCAAGCACGACATGAAAATCCCGAGCATCATTTGCGTGACGCCCATAAGGATTGACATTTTCATCTTCATTGAGTTCAAAAACGGCAATTCAGAGCGAGAGCCATGCCATATGGGATCGACGCCAAACGCGTACGCTCCGTCGCCGTTGTTCACCAAACCAGTTGTGTACTTGGAGTCGCACGTCGTCGCTGCCGTAGGATCGTTGGGATCACACACATACTTGCTCTCACCAAACCAATTCATCGGTACCGAGAAGCATTCGTTGTACAAAAGCCCGGTGTAAATGCTAAAGATGGACATGAATAAAATCGCATAGCGACCGTCAAATCCCATCTGTACAATTTCATTCAGCTTGCTCGCGCCCATCTTTTTCTCATTCATGATCAAGTACATCGCGGCGAGTAACATCAAGATACCATGACCAAAGTCTCCAAACATCACTGCAAATAAGAATGGGAAAGTCACGATGGTGGCCACCGCCGGGTTGACTTCTCGGTAGCTCGCAACGCCGTACGCTTCGACAATTCCTTGGAACACAGCCGTAATCTTATTCGTCTGGAAGTGCGTAGGGGGCATTTCTTTGCTCTCAATCTCCTGGAAGATTGTTCCGACCGATGCGCTAGCAGCTGTGTTCGCCGCCGACAGCGCGTCTTGCACTTTTGCCGTCGCGTACGTGGGCACCCACGCGTGCGCCACGAGCACCTTTCGCGTGACATCCACCGAACACATGTTCATCGCATGATAGATGGCTTTCTCGCGCAAGACCATACCGAACCAGTCACTCAAATTATCGCCAATGTTGCGCAATATCTCGTCTCTGTGCGCCGTCGAGGCGTCGAGCGTCGATTGCAACTCGACCAAGCGCGCCGTGCTCTCAGCGTACATTTGTCGCTGACGAGTATAGTCTTCGGGAAAAGGATAGCGGTTGACGTTGAACGCCTCACAAATCTTAACAATCTTCTCGCGTGCGCGCTCACCGGCAAAGAAAACGACGATGACAGTCTTTTCGCACTTTTCCCCAGTTGTGGGATCGACGACCAATCCCAAAATCGGCGATTGTTTCAAAAACATATTCCCCCGCGTGGCGCGGAACAAAATCCGCTCAAACGACACAACTTTGCTCGTCATCAGCACTCCAGTGATAAAACCAAGTCGTACGGCTTTCGCCGCCTGTTCTTGCGCGCTTTCGACGCTCGTATTGCCGCCCGAGGTGCCTTCGTTGCTTCGTTGCTCCGAGCCGAGCTCTGCCATCTCTAAATACGAGCCCGATCGTCCTGGCGCACGCACGTCGAACTCATGATCGTTCGCTGGTAATAACGCCTCGGACGTAGTCCCTCGCGAACCACCACCCTCGACGTCATCGTACGCTCGACTGCCGCTATAATCGTACGTCGGACGCGCCCCGCTCGTCGCCCGCGACTCGTCAAAAATCTTCCCAGCCTTTTCTAACACAATCTGTAGCTCCACCAATTCGCTGTGCGTGCGCATCAGGCGCTCGTAATTCCTCAAAGACGACCGTAATTCCTTCTCCAACTCATCACTCACGTGATCGAGCTCATCCGTACCGGCGCTCGAAGACGACGTCGACGAAGACATCCTCGCCCCGCTCCCACCCTCGCGTATCACCACGTCCACCTTTGCCTTCTTCGCCTCGTGCGCGAAATACCGCATACGACGCAACAACTCCTCCGCTCGACGTATCTGCGTCGCATACGTGCGCGTAAACGACGCGCTCCCGGCGTTTAAGTCGACGAGTTGGCAACAGTCCAAAGCCCCGAGCGCGGCAAACGTCCCGTGCGCGGCTTCGCTCGGGACGATCACGCGCGTCAGCGCCATGTGTTCGCTGCGAAATAGCTCCATCGTCGCCGTTCCCAACTCGCTCGCGAGCGTCGCACGGACGACGCGCCGCACACTGCCGCGCGCGAAACGTGTGTGTGATCTCAGTCAACGATCACGCGTCACGACATTTCAAGACGCGCGTTGCGACGCGCGCTGTGCGATGACGAATGATGCTGACGCGCCGGGCGCGCGACAACACGCGAATTGGTCGCCATACGTACGTGTCGTGCGATGCGATGCGCCGACGACGACCGGGGGCGACGGCGACGGCGACGATGATGACGTGCGCGAGCTGGTGGTTGGTGCGCTCGCTGCGAATGAGATCTATGGCGTACGACGCGTGACTGACGACGGTACTTTGACGCATGCACATAGGATAATAACGGTGGTACGGTACTCGCGGTGGCGGGGGAATCGTACGTGATTTGCGCCGCGGATACGCGCATGTCGTCGGGGTATAACATTCTCACGCGCAACTATGAAAAGATTGATGAAATGTCACCGAAAACGTTGATGGCGAGCGCCGGGTTCATGGCGGATGCCGTGACGTTGAAGAAGACTTTACAGGCGAGGTGTAAGCAGTATGAGTTTCAGAACAAAAAGCCCATCGGATGCGTGTCGTTTGCGCAAATGTTGAGTAATACGTTGTACTACCGGCGCTTTTTTCCATACTACGCCTTCAACATTGTCGCGGGTTTGGACGCCGAGGGTAAGGGTGCGGTGTTTACGTACGATGCGGTAGGATCGTATGAAAGAACAAACTATTCCTGTCAAGGTTCGGGACAGGCGTTGATTATGCCGGTGTTGGATAACCAACTCAAGACGGTTTCGCCGTTGGTGTTGCCCGCGGTGTCGAGCGCGACGCCGCTGAGCGAGGAAGCAGCGATCGACTTGGTCAAAGATTGCTTTGCTACCGCCGCCGAGCGCGACATTTACACTGGGGATAAGGTTGAATTGTGGATCATGAACGCCGAGGGTACGCGAAAGGAATACATGGAGTTACGACGCGATTAGGTTTTTCGCCCCGGTTGAGTAGGAGATTTTGACACTTGTGTAGTACGAATTAAAGTTTTTTAGCGTATCGATTTGTCGTTCAAATCGTAGTTATATATGATGCCGCATGTGCGATGTTTCAATTACAACGTGCGATCGCGCTTTTTCAGTGTGTGTGTGTGTGCATGAAAAAATTATTCGTCGACATTTAGAAGACAGTCGCCGTGGCGAGGAAGAACGCCATGGCCAACATCGCCGCGCGACCGTTCACCAATTCAGTCTTGTACGTGAAGACTTCATCGAGCTTGGCACCAGTGTACGCAGTCATGGCGGCGTTGTTGACGTTATCCGGGAAATAACCACCCGGGTTGGCCTTCGGCACGACGGACGCGGCGGCGATCGTGGCGATGACGAAGATGACAGCCAACGGGACCTTGGCGATCATTTCCAAAAGGTCACCGTTGAAGGTGTTCAAGACGGCCAAAACAAAGCCAATCATC
>Ga0182093_1120836_pt1 | contig 12728 bp, 10 predicted proteins | sample 041ome_21_FD_127776 | JGI IMG/M metagenome (GOLD analysis project Ga0182093, IMG submission 127776) | Metatranscriptome of coastal salt marsh microbial communities from the Groves Creek Marsh, Georgia, USA - 041411BS metaT (Metagenome... | ecosystem: Environmental > Aquatic > Marine > Intertidal...
GCGATAGTTCCCCGTTAGTGTGCTTCGGGAAATGCGTTTATATTCTCGCGGCGAAAGAGAGGAGAGAAAAAGTAAAAAGGAAACGAGAAAGAATGCTGCGAAAGAAACACTCACGCGTTGTCGCGACCGAAGTGCGCGTGCATTTTACGAGCGTATCTATGAAAGAGGTGTGGTGGTCACAGAGTGGCGTTTTGAGAAATTTGTTTTGACTTTTTGTAAATTTTGACTGCGCGGCTGCTCATTTTGTCTCTCATTCAGAAGTTCAAGCGTTCACGCAAGTGTTCTCGAGTGGAAAAGTTGTTCTCGACGAAGCATCCGAGGAAGAACGCGTTTTTATCCATCTCGAAATCGAGGGTCGGTTTGTAGACCTCAATTCTAACCCCAAAACCCAGTACGATTTATCGAGAGGTTCCGCAAAGCCGTACGGATTTCTTCTGTATTCTCCATCAACTCATTGCCTTTGCGTTTGTTACATGTCGCGCACGCTGTCGTTACATTCGCCCACTCTCTTTTGCCACCTTTCGACTTCGGAACGATATGGTCGACGTTCAAATCGTCACCCGCGTATCGTCGTCCGCAATACGTGCACATATGACGATCTCTAATAAACACGTTCTCCCTCTTCAACATGATCCACCATCCACACTCTCTTTTCAATCGAGCATTTAAAATACGCAAAGTATAAACACTAACAGGCGCTCCGTTGTCGAGGACGTATTTCAAAATCCCAACCTCGCCGGTAGTTGCCGCTACATTTGCGGTTCCTTTTGAAAACTTATAGTGAAGATGCTCATGCGCGTAGCGAACCATCTCCAAGTTTCGGGTTTGTTTTATGATTACGTTTATATGCGTCGAAACGAAACGAAAGGGAAACCCAAGACCAAAATAGTCTTTCGCTGAGAGAACTGTTTGTATCGCCACTCGACTCTCTCGATTCACTTGCCTCAACATAATTCGTTCACTTTCCCACAGTTTAGGTAACACGTGCTTTTCGAACACATCTCGCTGCTCTAACGTGAACACTTTAAACAGCGCAGACATGTTTTTATTAAACCCTTTCTCTTCTTTCGAGTGCTCGTATTTTTTGACGACTCGTCTCGATATTTTTTTTGTATCTAAAAAATACTTCACAAAAGTAACAAACACATCACAGCAACATTCATTCATCAACAGCGACATCATCCACGATGTCTTCTCAAAGCAAATCGCTCCATGCGATGACACTTCTCGTCCTCGCGACGGCGATGTTGTTTTCGGTTGGTTTTTTAAAAGGAGTTGAAGGAAGAAAACTTCTCCAAGAAGAAGAAACGTTCCCAAGCGAAGATATTCTCGAAGAGCAAGATCTGATAGGAGAAGAGTACGCGATGGCAATGGCACCAGCGCCGGCACCAGCACCTACAATGATGACGATGGAGGAAGAATCGATCGTTGTTGAAGGAGAAGGAGAGGTTCCAGCGAAGCGCCGTCGATCGCTTTTGCAAGAACTCGGGAACGGTCCAGTTCCGAGTGGTGAGGAAATTCTTGGAGAAATCTATGACATCTACGACGAGATGTTCGCGCCGGCGCCGGCGCCGGCGACGACGACGGAAGAAGAGGAGATTTTACCACCGGTGAGGAGAAAGTTGCTCCAGATGATGGAGGGTATGATGCCGGATATGACTGGGATGCCGGATCCGTTACCTTCAACCGGCGACGGCGCCATGGACGAAGGCGAGGCGCCTTCGCCGGCGCCGACTGCCACGACCGACGAAGAGATTCTCGACGAAGAAGTTATTCCGCCGGTAAGAAAGTTGCTTCAAGAAGAAGGTGACGTCATAATGGACGAAGTTATCGCAGTTCCGCCGACAGAAGCACCTATCGCCGAAGCACCCGCGCCGGCTCCAATTGAAGACATCGGGATGATCGTCGAAGAGACTCCCGGTCGAAAGCTCCTCCAAGAAGAACTCGAACCGCAACCAGTAATAAACGGAGAAGAAGAACAAGAAGTACCGCCAACGACGGAAGAAGAAGAGGCTACCGCCGAAGCACCGTCCCCAATCATCGGTACTTTTGAAATAACAACAATCACCGGCACCATCACTGCCGCGGAAGATTATGACCCAGACATGACGGGGCCAAACTAAAAGCGGCGAGAGCGAGACGGTGAGACGGAAAGAATCTCAAAGAAAGAAAAACGAGAGACAAATGTACAAGTGTACACGTGCACGCTTTGCAATTACGACGAATTAAACTTTTAACAAGTTTAAAAGAGAGAGAGAGAGAGATAGAGAGAGAGATGTGCGTCTCGCGTAAAATGTTGTGAACTCAAACTCCTTCCCTCTTAATACTCCACTATAAAACTCAATCCCCCCATTTCTACAAAGAGCATGAACGGGGAACTCGCGTTCGCGTACGTCGGCGAATATTCCAAGCAAAACCCAAACGTACCTCACGGACACGGGTCTGTTCTGTACCACGACCAAGGTGGGCTGTATCAAGGTCACTTTCGAGAAGGAAAACGACACGGAAGAGGGGAGTTGATTTTAGGGGATTCCCCGTTCGAGGAAAACGCAAAAACGTCCTGCGCGAAGTTTAAAGGCGAATGGAAGGACGATTTGTTCGATGGAAATGAAAATGAATTCTCCAACGGACAGGGGTTGAAGCTAACGGGAACGTGGAAAAGAGGAGAGATTCAGTTCGGGGTGGAAATCGACGAAGAGGATGGTAATGTGGTCGTGTACCACGGCAGTTACAGAGAGAAGAAAAGAGAAGGGAAACTGTGCTACGAACGCGCGCGGGACGGCGGCGAAATTTTCGGAGGGTTTAAAGAAGGAAAGATGCACGGCTGTTGCGTGTACGTGTATCCAATGAGTAGCAGCACTAGGAGTAAATCGAATAATTTAGCGAAAGAAAGTGTGTTAGAGTATTGGGACGAATCGAATCGACCGGCGTTGCGTGGGATTTTCGTCGAAGGAAGGTTGCTGAAGGATACGGCGGAGTATTTCGAGAAAGGCTTGAGCAGAGAGAGTGTGAAAGAATACATAGAGAACACGCCGGTAAAATCAGCTATTCGAGGATGCGTATTTGAGGATGATAAGAGAGATCCGAGGGAGCGGGATATAGTGGAGATGGTGAAGGGTAAGTTGGTGGCGAGGAAAGACGTGAGATGGAGCGGTAAAGACACAAAGTCGGTAGAGTTTGTGGCTTTAGTGACGGGTACTCTCGTTCGACACGATAAAGGTGCGAGTAAAGTGAGGTGGTTTCCAGAGCAAAGAATCACTGTTTTGGACGATCTAACTTCCTCAGATGAAGATGACGATGACGATGACGATGGCAACGGTCGAGGGAAAAAGAAGGGAAGGAAGACGAACGACGGGGGAAATGTCGCCATCGGAGGCTACTTTTTTGAATACGATGGGAAGTTAGAACACTCGTTGGGGTGCGAGGCAACTATCGTGCGGAATGCAAGAGACGCAAACGTTAAACGCCGCACGTATTTTAGCCCGTATCTAGGTAAATGCATAGCGCTCGTCCCTACTCGGCACATCAAGAAAGGCGAGGATATCAAAGTTCTTCCCGATTATGCCGCCGGCCATCGCCTTGGACCGAAACGGTATCGTTCTCTAGTCACACGTGAAGAAGAAAAAGAAGGGTGATACCAGTATGTATAGTAAAAATAATAACTACTACCTGGTAGGTACCTAGTACCAGTATCTAATACATATACAAGAATGCTAAAGCAATCGTCGTCGAACAACCGTTCCGGATCGAGACGCGTGTCCGACTTCGTTCACCGCCGCTATGTACCAACACTTCTCAAACACTCTAATTCTATCGCCAAATCCTCTCTGTTCCATGATCCACTTGACGTACGGAAACGAAATCTGGTCTCTTCCGAATGGTGAGCGCAAGATTTCGTGCGCCCACCTGGCGCTTAACTCGAACCCAATCGCATTCGTCCTTCGAATGAACAACCCCGTATCCGGCAATCCTTTCCCTTGGAACCCTTCCTCTTTATACCTTTTCACGGTTTGACTCAACCATCGGCTTCGATCCGAATCGTACGTCTCGTTTACGCTCAACGCTCCGTGAAACATCTTCGTCAACTTATCCGCCTCCGCAAACACATCCTCCCTGACATGATTCTCACTCACCGCCACGTCAAACTCGTACGGCCTTTCGTGTCTCTTCACCCTGGTAATCTTCGGGTGCGTGTTCGCTCTCAACAAGACATCAACCACCGCCGTCGCGTCTTCGCTCAACTCTAGCTTTGAATCAACCCACACGGTCACTTTACTCTCCGGAAAATGAAATGGCAACAACGCTTTCACTAATCTCGCTTTCATTCGACTGTCCGGGAACCCCGGGTGTGAATACTCGACCACGTTCCAAGCGTCGAAACACCCGCTCTGGTACCCAAACTTTTCAATCGTCGGCTTATCCACAAACGCCACAAAACACACGTCATCTTGCTTATACCGAGTCGGATCCGCACCAATCGGTTTGTGCAACGTATCCTGCGCACCAAACGACGCAGTCACGACCACAATCTGGCAATACCGAAACCTCGCCAACTGCTCGTCGATGAACCCGTCGCGCCCGCTAAACAAAATCGAAATCGCTTTCCGGCCTACCGCTTTATCCGTATCATCGAACGCGCCGAAATCTTTCCCCTCGTACGCGTACTGCTCCAGCTCCTTCAACTTCCCAATCGGAGGAAGCGAGACTAACACCTCCTCAAACTTCACCTTCTTTATCGCCCTTCCTTCCTCGTCTCTCCGTCTCTGGTAATGAAATCGAGACGACACTTGCATCTGCTTCTTAAACTTCTCCGAACACTGCGTCCGCCATCCAGGTTTCGCTTTAAACAGGTCCTCGCGTAACACGCTCAGCGTTTTCGTCTCGCACAGAGGCGGTAACCTGTTCGGGTTCACGTCTTTTGCTCCTCCTAAGCCAAAGGAAAGTGAGACAAAATCGGACGATTTTTGCATCACATCGAGCACCGCGTCGTGGAGCACGGAGACGAACGCCGCCACGAAAAGGACGAACAAAACTCTTAGCAAGAGAGTTTGACGTTTGCTTCGTTTGTTCTTCACCATCATCGCACAAAGAAAAGGCGGGAGTTCCTCGTTTTCATGCGAGAGATGTGAGTGGATATAATGGAGAATCTTTGGAAAATCTCCTCAAATGTAATACGCGCGCAATAAACAACAACAAACAAACAACTTTAACTCTCGCGATCTCTCTTTAAACACGCGCAAGACGACGTCACCATCTTTGCGCTTCGCTGCTTCGGCGGCAAAATCATCGATATTATCCATAACGAACCGAAGAAGAAGGAGTAAGAGGAACATCATCATCATGGAGCGGTTTCTGATTCGAAAATTCGCGACGGCTTCGTCGTCCCAAGACGAGACGACGACGAAGAAGCAAAAGACGAACGAGAAGTGTGTAAAATGGCACGCACTTCACGCCTCGTTACTCCTCCGCGTGGATCATTCCTGCCCGAACAAAAACGCGAGCAAAATCGCGTGTTTTGATCTCGACGAAACGTTGCAAAAGACGAAATCCGGCAAGAAACCGTTCATGACGCACGAGAACGACTTTACGTTTCGAGACCAATCGGTGAGAACCGCGTTGAATTTGTTACACGAGAATGGGTATAAGATTGTGATTTTTTCGAACCAAGGGATGGTGAAAAGCGCGGTGGATGGGAAGAAAGCGGAACAGATTCGGAAACGGGTTGAGATTTTCGCGGGTGAGGTACGTGCGTTTGTGTTGTCGCTTCTTGGTCTTCGCTTCGTTCTTCGCGAGCGTTTTTTGTTCGTTTCTTACTCCTTTCATCGCGCTGACTTTTGATCGTGGTCGTTTCTTTTCTTACCTTTAATTGATGACAAAAAACAGCTCGGGGAGGCCAAGTTTGACTTTTACGCGGCGACGCAATCCGGCGAGAAAGACGTCAAAGGGTACCGCAAACCAAACGTCGGCATGTGGCGAGAGATGCTTTCGCGAAGAGAAAAAATACAAGAAGAAGAATTAGAAGGAAACGAAATAACGAGCACATTCTACGTCGGCGACGCGGCGAATCGTCCGCAGGACCACTCCGACGCCGATATCGCTTTCGCTCGAAACTGCAACGTTGATTTTTTCCTCCCGGAACAGTTCTTCGAAGGCGGGGCCTTTCGAAAGTTTCTTCAACGTCTCGAAACCGACAAAGACGACGACGACGATTCACCACCAAAAGAAGAAACGGAAGAAGAAAAACAAAAAGGAGTGCCACGAGGAGATTAGTGGCAGAGAAATAACAATAGCGCGTGTCTAGACATTATATAAACAAGCAGCGCGTATTTAGAACGCTCGCATCCATTTCCCCAATTTTCCTCACAAGTAGCCCCTCCCAAACACATTTCCCCAAACACTTTTCAAACGGGTATCACACACTCACTCGAGAGTAAACACGCAATAAACAGTAAAAAGATGCCACCGAAGAAGAGCAAGAAACTAACATCACTGAAAGTCCCGGAGACGGAATCGGCGAGGAAGAAGCTCACCGTCGCGCAGCTGAGAAACGTTTTAGTTTCGTTAGGTTTGTCCGTGGACGGATTGAAAGCGGATTTGTTGTTAAGATTGGAAACGCATCTTTTGGAGGAGAAGAAGAAAGACGAAGAGAAGGGAGGGGAAGTGGGCGCGAGGAAACGAGCTCGATCGGAGGAGAAGAAGGAGAAGGAGGAGGAGGAGGACAAAACCGCCGTTCCCGAGAAAGAAGAAGAATTGAATTCAGAATTGGGGGACACGTTGGGAAAATTTTCGCCAAAACCACAACCAACCGAAGAACAAGAAGGAGCGGCGAAGAAGACAAAGAAGGCGAAGGTGGAGGAGGAAAATGGTGATACGATCGCAAAAAGAGAGAAAAGCGCGAAGTCGTCGATGCCGCGAGTAGATTTAACGCAGATTGGCGCGTACGAGCGTTTGCGCGCGAGACGAGTGGAGATTCGCTACGAAAATTTTCCGGCGGATGCGGACGAGGCGCTGGTGAGACGCGTCTTTGAGACGTACGGCGACGTAAGAGAGATTTTTAGCTCTGGTTCGAATGGCGTCGTGAGGTTTCAGACGCAAGAAGCGGCCGAAAGCGCGTTAGCTGCGTTGGAAAATGGGTCGTACGTGATGGACGGGTGCGAAAAAGGTGTGCGAGTTAGATGGGCGACGTGGGAGGAAGACTTGAAGTCGAACGCGACTGAAGTGGAGTTGGATTTACGAAAGTTTGTCGAGGAGGAGTGCGACGAGACGACGAGAAGTTCCAAACAGATTTGGATAGGCGCGTCGTCGAAATTAGCGAGCGATGAGCTAGTCAAGGCGTGGCTGGAACGGTTCGGCGAGGTTGAATCGTTCAAAGCGTTTAGAAAGGAGAAGCATTTTTCGTTCTTGGCGACGTATGCGAAAGAGGAGGATGCGAAGCTGTGTTTTGACAGCTTAAACGAGAAACAGCCACCAGGTTCGTTGGTATATCACGCGCCTTTAAGGGTGGACTTTACGATTGTAGACGAAACGACGAGAATGAGTTTAGAGAAAATGGCGCAAAAAGTAATCAACCCGCAACACCAGCAACAACAACAACAACAAAGTCCAGGCGGCAAGGCTTTATTGACTCCGGTTTTTAAAACAACGGAGAGTCCTGCGAAGAAGCAAGAAGGCGATCACATGAAACGGTCAGACTCTCGAGACGCCATGCCTCCTGGAATGGTCGTGGAACCGCCGTCTTCTTCGGAACCGACTACGCCCGATGTCATCGCCAGGTACCTCCGATCCGTGTACTCGAACGGTAAAAAATTACCGAGACGGGGTCAGTTCGACCCACCAAACGTACATCATTATGGACCTCCGTCTGAAAAACTCTATGTCTCGAGCATACCCGCGTGTTTTGATAAAAACGCCGTCGCGCCTATGTTTGAAGCGTTGGGCGAGGTAACCGACGTGCACATTTTATTCGACCGCCATACAAAAAAACACAAAGGCAGTGGCTTTGTCACCTTTCGAACGGTCGAAGAAGCGGAGCGAACGATCGCTTTGCTCGACCAAAAGTACATCTTAGACAACAGAGACCCGAATCTACCGACGAACAAGCCGATTTATTTCAAGTTTGCAAAAGGTAATCAGCAAGCTTCCGCACAGCAACATGTGTTCCAGCAAGGCGCGCCGCATCAAGGATATCAACATGGAGGAGGAGGAGGAGGAGGAGGACAAAGCATGCAAAGCATGGCGATGCAAAACCAGCATCAGTATTTGCAAATGCAGCAGATGCAACAAATGCAACAACAACAACAAATGCAGCAGCAGCAATACTGGCAAATGATGGCGCAACAGCAGCAACAACAACAGTTTCAGCAGCAACATCTACAACAAGGCCAACCGTTCATGCCGCCGCAGCAGTTTCCACCGCCTCAGTGAAGAATATTACGAGTAATTAATAGTAGTTTAGTGGGTAATTTATATAGTTAAGCACCAATATTATTGAATGGAACGATACGTTCTCTTTATTAAAAACTACGAAACCTTCTTTTCTTTGTACACTTCATTTTAAAGCTAATACGGCGACGATCCGGGAGCACCACCACCACCTCTTCCGCGCCCACCACCTCTGCCACCTCTGCCACCTCTGCCTCTCCCTCTTCCGTATGGCATCATCATCGGAACCATCATCATTCCGCCGGGAAACCCACCGAATCGTCCTCCCCCTCTTCCCCGGCCTCTCCCGCCAGCCTTCATCCCCGGCACGTTCGTTCTCTTCGCGCTCACTTTCAACTTCCTCTGCGGGAACTCCTCCAACCCGGTCCCATCCAGCAACACCGCCGCATCCACCGCGTCCTTTTCCAAAAACTCAACGTACGCGAACCCTTTTGGATTTTCAAACTTATCGGTTAAAATAGTCACCCGGTTCACCGTCCCGCACTTCTTAAAGTGTTCCGCCAGCATCCCAGGTTCCGCGCCGTAATCCACTTGGCCGACGAACACCGACCGAGAGTCAATCTCTTGTCGCTCGGCTTTCTCCTTCTCCAACTCTTCCGGCGTTTTTTGCGGTTTTCCACCCTGTCCTTGACCGTTATTGTCCGAATGGTGATGTTTCGCCATTTCTTCGTCCAAAGCTTTCCCGTCGATCCCTTGCTCTTGTTCTCGCAGCGAGGACGCTTCGCGTTCCATTTCCGCCAGTTTTTCTTTCATTTTCAAGATCTCGTCGTCCTCGGCCGTCATCGTCGCTTCCAGCTGTTGTGTGTTTTCAACATCGCATCAGAGATAATAAAACGTTTCAGGTCAGACAGAGCACGAGATTGAATGAATTGGATGAATTGAATCGGCAACTCGTTGCCGTAAAGAAGTGAACAAAAGAGCTCGAGAAAGAATACGAAAGCAAACAAAAGCAAACAAAAAGAATACTTACCTCCTCGTGGCCTTCGGCGTCCATGGCGTCGGAAGTATTCGCGTTACCGCGCGTCGATTTGCGCGCTTTAGGCATTGTGTATTAAATAATAATAATTGTGTGCGTCTTTTTGTTTCCAAATGAGGGGAATTTTTGTGTGGTAAAGAGAGGGAAAAACAACGTTAGTACGCTATGCACGAAAGAACACTTTCAACTTAACAACTACTCGCATTCGTAATTAATAGTATTGTTATTATTCGTCGTTTCCGTTATCGTTCCCGGATGATGACGAGGAGGCGTCGTCGAAGGATGCCTCGATGATTTCCCCTCCTTCGAAGAAATCCTCGTCGTCGTCGTTTCTAGTATTCGTCCCGTTTGCGTCAATCACGACGTCGACGTTTCGACCAACCCCTCCTCCCCCGACGCCGTCGACTTCAAAACTTTCTCCGTTTCTTAAAGTGGCGACGACGGTGACGCTTTTCTTCCCGGTCGTGACCGATTCCATGGTGACCGCGATCGAGGCTACTTTGTTACCGCTCGAGGACGAAGCGATCATCCCAATCCTCGTCACGTCCGTCCTTTTCCCGTTGACGTTCATCGAGTTGCTCATTTGCGTCGTCACCGGTCCAACGATTACGTCCTCGCCGCCTAAAGCTTCTCTCAACTTCCCGTCCTTTTCGCACTTACTCCTCGCGATTTCGTACGCGTCCTCTACGTTCGTTCGCATCTCGGACATCCCTTCCGCGAGTTGACCCGCGAGATTGTTAATCACACCAGTCGCTACTCGCCCCATTAAACCTTTCCCGAAGAGTTGTTCTCGCTGCGTCGAGTTAATCAGTTCGTTCTTTTTATTCTTTCTGTTATTCATATTCATCTGTTGTTCTCGTTCGGTGGTGGTTAATGCATTCTCCTTCTTCTTGAATGGATTCAACTTCTCGAAGAACGATTCTTCTTCCGCTTTTGCAAACACTCTCCTTTTCCTCCTCTTCGCGCGATGACGATGACGATGCTCAAGACGATGAAACGCTCCTCTCGAGGATACCCCCGCAGATGATGATGATTGCGTCGCAGATGATGCAGTCATAACTCTCGCATTCCCGGGAAAGATTGCAAAACTGCTCATGAGATATGAATTTTGGAAAGATATATTGCCGCTGCTACTGCTGCTCGAATACTGCTGAGACGAAAGAATGAACCCTCTCTTCCTCCGCTCTCCTTTGGCTTCTTTAGCGACTTCGAAAGTGTCGTATTTGTTTGTAGACACGCGCGATAGATATGTGGCGTTTTATGGGGGAAATCCCCTTCTTTTGCTGACTCAGACATTTCGTTTTGTCCGCAGAATTCGAACACGCGCGTGGATGAAGCGAGGCGAGCGCTGATACCGAACAAAAAGGCTTCGAAAAGACACACGGACGAATTTTAGTGACGGCGGTATCGTACCAATGCTGAGCTTTGTGCGTATCGTCGTCGCGCTTCTTTGCTTTGCCTCGATGGTTTCGAGTTCGTCGTCGAGTTTTGGTTTTGCCGTCGACACGGACGACGAAGGAGGAGAAGGAAAAGACGTCGTCGTCGGTGGTGTTGCCACCAGAAATGCGGGGAGTATAAGGACGACGACGGCAATAAGGACTCGTAAACTCCTCTCCCGCTCGGGTCTCCCCATCGACGACTTGGAGGAGTTCGAAACCTGGGACGTTGGTGGAGGTTTCGAGGAGCGCGACGACGACGATGCAGACGACGACGAATACGAAGATAAAGAACGCAAACGCGCAGAAAAACGCTTACTCGAGAAGCGAGAGAAAGTGCGAGTGCGCGTGGGAAAGCTTCGCGCGAGACGGGCGGATAAACGCCGCGCGAAACGGTTAGCGAGCGGTGAAGACGTGTTGGAGGAGGAAGAGGACGAAGCACAACACACGGAGTTGACGGATGAAGAGATATTGGCGGAATACGAGGACGAGGACGAGGAGGAAAACGAAGAGGAAGAAGACGCGTTCGATCGAAACGATTTGAGAGACCGCGATGATCCGGACGACGAGGATGACGATTACGCGTTGAAGACGACGGAGGAGTTGCGGCAAACGAAGAAGGCGATGGATTTGTTCGACGAAGACGACGACGAAGAGGAGGAGGATGCAGATGGGGAGGATGGGGGGGAGAAGAAGATTAAGAAGAAGAAGAGGCCAACGTCCGACTTAGACGAGTACGAGGATATCGACGAGGTGGATTTGGATTACGACTCGGAAGGCGTGCACGCGGACGACGAGAACGATGTTTTCCGAGAAGACGACGAGTACGAAGACGAGCAAGAGTATGATTTAGATAGCGACGACGACGAGGACGTAAACGATGCAGAATATAGCGGTAAAGAAAAGGAGTTTTAGAAAGAAAGAGAGATTAGAACACGTGAAATACTACGGTACCCGAGGTACGATTACATTCGCACGCGAATGAGAGAGAAAGACGACGTTTGTATAGAAAGATAGGAAAATTTTCATTTGTATGTATATCTCTTGGTGCGTGTATTACAAAATTTGTGTGTGTGTGTGCCTGTGTTTACAAGCTGTGTAACTCTCCATCTTCGTATCGCCAACCGATTGGGAGAGGACAGCGTTTGTCGAGGAGGTATTGTACACATTCGGTTTGGTTGTTCTCGTGCGCGTAGCGTACGGCGTCGGCGTCCCACGGCGCTTTGGCGGTTTCGCGCAAGTACTTCAAACAGTCGAAGTGGCCGTTCCTGGCTGCAAGCTCACACGCAAATACGCTATATTTATCATACTTACGCTCAACAAGATATTCGAGTATGTGGAGATGACCCTTTAAAGCCGCCCAACTGGCAGTAAGATCATCCCAAGGCGCTTTGACTTCTTCGCGTAAGTATTTGAGGCACTCGAGATGACCGTTTACGGCAGCTTCTGCACACGCCCACCTATTAATAGGACACTTCTTTGCCACGCAATACTTTATCATTTCCAGATTACCTTTTTCTGCGGCCCTATTAATCGTCCCTTCATCCCACTTACACTTTTTCTCCTCTCGCGCCCACTTGAGCAACTCGAGTTTATTCGTTTGAGCAACTCGCATGCAGAACCATGATTCGTCTTTGCGCCAGTCTCTCGGCCACAACGATCGATTCTCCCACACAAACTCCAAAGTCGATATCGATGACATCTCTTCAACTTTAAACTTCTCTTTCAAATCTTTCGCTCGAGATGATCTCTTAATCAACTTTCTCGTCTCCGTATTCACTTCGTACAAGAATTTCACATCGTTCGAATTCAATCTCGGAAGAATGTGTTGGAAACAAATATCGTCGTTATTCACGATCAAATCCCACAAAGAA
>Ga0182093_1025572_pt1 | contig 12671 bp, 9 predicted proteins | sample 041ome_21_FD_127776 | JGI IMG/M metagenome (GOLD analysis project Ga0182093, IMG submission 127776) | Metatranscriptome of coastal salt marsh microbial communities from the Groves Creek Marsh, Georgia, USA - 041411BS metaT (Metagenome... | ecosystem: Environmental > Aquatic > Marine > Intertidal...
GGACAGCGCTCACCGGTGGAGTGGCCTTGTTTGTCTCTACGATCACCGTAGGCCGCAGGATGCCAACTGAAGTTGCCCACAATGTCCCGGGCATAGGGATCAAACAAGAGCTTATTGGGGTTGAAGCGCTGTCCTCGATTGGGTGCCCACGGACCGTGAACTCGATAACCGTACGCGAAGGGCGCTTCGAGTGCCGGCACGAAACCATGCCAAACCGACCCCGATCTTTCTGTCAGCATCAGACGAGCTACTTCCGTGCTGCCATCTGAGGTGTAGAGACAGAGCTCTACCGCCTCCGCATGCTGGCTGAAGAGCGCAAAATTATAACCACCCTCGTGGGCGGTGACCCCTAAACGACTTGGATCACCGGGAATAATGGTTAACAACTACTGCTCCTCCAGCTACGGATAGACGACTGCTTCTACATAGCTCGGAAGACTACCATTAGCAGCAGCGCAGAGGCACGAATCTGCAGGCGCATACGTATGCTCAGGCTGGGGAACGATGCTCAAAAGCAGCAAAAAACGACTGCAGGTCGCTCAGGGTGAGGGGCTTTACCAGTACACCGCTGAAGCCCAAAGCCTCGTAGTGATCCCTCGCCTCCTTTGTCACGTTGGCAGTACAGGCATAGATCCGCGTGTGATCATTCATACCTGGATTTGCTTTGAACCAATTGTTCAAATCAACGCCGGAGTAATCCGGCATTTGTATATCTGTAAAGATAACGTCGAAACGCTCATTTTTTATGTGCTCGTAACCTTGAAGCGCGGAGGCCGCAATCGTCAGAGTGACGGGGAATCGCTCTAGTAAAGCTGCCATGACTTGTTGGTTGGTTTCGCTGTCTTCAACATACAGCACGCTGTAAATCGTGCCCTCAGCTGCGTCGAGGTTCAGATCCTCTGCGCCGTCTTCCCGCCACAAACTGGTGGAGACAAAGGGGTTGCTCACATCTTCCTGAGTTCGCAAACGGGTAAGCCGCAATTCGAAGCCAAAAGTGCTACCCACACCCAGCTCGCTTTCAATTGCCAGTTCGGAATTCATCGCCGTTAAGATTTTATTCACAATGCTGATACCCAAGCCCGTACCCGAGTATTTTCGATTGAGACCGGCGGCACTCTGAAAAAATGCTTCCCCTATGCGCTGAACGGTATCTTCATCCATGCCAATACCAGTGTCGCTGATCGAGAACTGCACGTGAATGTGATCATTATGGTTAGCAATGCAACGAACGCTGACATCGACAGAGCCTTCATGGGTGAATTTTCTGGCGTTGCTAATGAGGTTGAACAACACCTGTGACAGGCGCTGTCCGTCTACCTGCACCCAAGTTTCATCGGGTATATCTAGTGTTGAAACGAAGCGAATATTTGACTCTTCAAAGAGAATCGCCGCAGTCTCCAAACTCTCAGCGACCAACTCCGACAGCTGCTCACGCCGGGGATAAAGCTCCACATCGCGCTGGGCCAATTTCTGAAAATCGAGCAGCTCATTGATCAAATGCATGAGGGCGACAGAGCCTCGACGAGCGAGCCGCACGTAGCGTTGATCTTGTTCTGCACTGAGAGTGTCACTGGTACCAAGAAGGTCAAGGGATGCAATGATACTGTGCAGCGGTGTGCGCAACTCATGGCTAATGGCCGCCAGAAATTTATCTTTAGAGTCCAGCGCCTTGGTCAACTCTTGGGTTCGCTGCTCGACCTTTTCTTCCAAAGAATTCATCAAGCGGTGATTCTGCCGGCGCTGAAGGCGCAGCTTGGTTCTTAACCTGCGCAGAGAAGCCATGAGGATACCAATCTCATCAGCTCGCTCAATCTGCGTGAGGGATCTCCCGTAATCCTCCGTGCCCAACCGATCCGCCAATGCCGAAGCAGAAACGATAGGCTGAACGACATTACGCGAAAGCATCCTGTAGAGAATCAGCTGAATCAGGATGATGACTAAAAAAGCGAAATAAATAGGCGCTGACAACAACTGCATGCGCGCCAATAGAGCGTCGCGGGTACTGACAATGACGACCCGACCCTCAAGCTCATCCAACAACAAGGGGGCGGAAACGGAGATGTAGTCCTCAGGGTAACTGCCAAGCTTACTAATGATATTTGCATTGGCAGGAAACTCTGCAAGGACCTCTTCTCCCTGCTCGGTCTCAATGAGCACGGCGGCAATGAGCTGACGTTCATCACTGCGAATGAGTTGACTCAAGTTACCAAGGGATTGGAGTTTTTGCTGCTCAAATGCCAGCTCAGCGCTGACTGCAAATGCCGCTGCCATACTGTGTAATTCGGCAGTGGTACTTCTCTCAAGCTCCATCAGCTGACGAGACGGCACTACCAGCAGGAGTAACACCCCTACCAGTACGGTCGCTATCATGGCCGGCAGCGAGATCGTGCGAGCTAGCGAGCGTGACTTCAAAAGGGGATGACCAGAAATTCTGAGGATGCCGGAACTGTACTGGCATCCGCCACGCCGATGGACCCCGGATGAGCTGCAACATACTCAACCACCGCTGAATCGCTATCAAGGTAAACCGGTGGGTTGACCTGACCTGAGAACACCAAACGAAACCACTGACGCTCCATGCCCTTGCCAGAAAGACCAAAGAGGCGCTTGGCGATGGGTTCGTAGTGGACCGAGTCTCGCGCAGGCAATAGCACCAGAGCGTCGATGCCGCCCTCCCAGTTGCGTCGCTCTCCTTTAATCAGGGCCATAGCTGAGGCCTTCTCTATGGTTTCCCCGGAGGGTGGATGCACCAGCAGCACATAATCCCCTGCAGCACTGACGGCTTTCACCGCCAACGCGAAGCTGAGCAATAGCGTACTTGTGAGAATCCGCAGGCGCATAAAGGATCAGAATCCCAAAGACAGCTGCACCTGCAGCTCATTGGAATAAAGATCGACGCCATCTCTGTGATCGTCCCGCCGGCGAAGCTCAGTTTTGATCGACGCATTCAAGCCTATAGCGTACTCAATACCGATACCGTAGCGCGCTTCCCGTCCACGCATAAAGTGGATTTCGCTATCTGCAACGTTGACCAGATCAAACAATAGATAAGCCGTCCAGTCCTCGCGCCATTGATAACCGAGGTACTGAAACACCGACTCATTGAACTCGCCTTTGTCGGTACGGTTGAACGAGATCTCGGTAAGGCTCCGCCAATCGCCCTCACGCCAATAGGCCGACATAGAGAACATCTCATAATCAAGATCCTCTCCCATGGTGTCCATATCCATTAGGCCGTGGGAGTCCACCGACATATCCATGCCGGTGGCCATTCCTAGATCAGAGCGGTAATCGTCACTGTGGCTGTGGGCGTGACCGGGATTGTTGGCATGATCCAAGATAGTGTCGCGGTAATAACTCGCCATGAGACGCAGGTCATTCGAGGGCGACCAGGATATTGTGCCGGTGTAGGAAAGGACGCCCTCTTCAAAAAAATCGTCGCCCTCAGACTGGCCTGTTCCCAAGACGAAATCATAGCCAAAATTGGAGCCAGCAATGCCATTTCCACCAAAGCGAACCCCAAGCTCATGAATAGGAATGAAGCGATTAAACGACAGGGGACGATTGATGGTTGGAAAAAATAACCGACCGTGGTGGAAAGTGTCATTCCAGTAGTTCACTGGGGTGTGCATTTTTCCAACGCTGACCCAGTTTTCGCTATTCAGCTCATAGCGAAGCCGGTACCGCTCTAGGGTGAATTCATCCTCTCGATATTTGCTTGGGCGGAAAGTCCCCTCTGCCAGGAAAGACCATTTGCTGGGCAAACGCGCCGTGACAAACAGCGCCGACTCGCCCAAGCTAAAATAATCCTCGGGTTTGACCTCCGAGTTATTGTAGTACTCGATGTGACTAAACAGATTGACCTGCACGCCCTCCAAACCCTGGGCCAAACCCGTCTGGCTGAGGAGGGCACCTAGGCAAAGCGACAGAAACCTGACTCGAAGCTTACTCAATATACTTGGCATAGGCGTTATTCTGAAATGCTACCTGAACCGATAGTGTACTTGCTGCAATCAAGAGATTCGATACCCTTTTGGCCTGAGTCCAACTTTGGTACAGCACTTTCACGGGGAATCTACCCACACCGCCTGCTAGAAAGCCGGGAAATGCTGAGGGCCAACACCCACAATAAGCCAAGGATGTGAAGCGCTGCTTTCGCATAACCAAGACCACTCCCCTAGCCGCAGCCGCGCACTGACGAAGAACCGCCTTAGGCCGGAGCAAAGCCAAAAATCTGAAAAAAAGGCCCGCTATAAAGCGGGCCTTCTGAACTACTAGAGAAGCGTAAAGTTACTTAGCTTCCATCTGCGCCTTGATCAGATCACCAATGGTTCCGGGTGACGCAGCTTCGTCCTGCTGCTTCAGAGACTGTACAGCCTCCTTCTCATCATCCATGTCTTTGGCTTTGATAGAGAGTCCCAAGGTGCGGTTCTTACGGTCAACGTTGATGATCTTGGCTTCAACAGCATCGCCAACGCTCAATACAGAGCGAGCGTCTTCGGTGCGATCGCGGCTGATGTCCGCCACTTTCAAATAACCTTCAACCTCGTCAGAGAGCTTGATCAGAGCGCCTTTGGCGTCAACTTCAATCACTTGGCCGTTGACGATAGCGCCACGATCATTGTCGCTGGTGTAGAGCGTGAAAGCGTCCTCTTCCAGCTGCTTGATACCGAGGGAAATACGCTCGCGCTCCGAGTCAACCGACAGAATAACTGTCTCGATCTCATCGCCCTTCTTGTAGTTGCGTACCGCTTCTTCGCCAGTCTCATTCCAGCTGATGTCACTCAGGTGAACAAGCCCGTCAATGTTGCCATCGAGACCGATGAAGATACCAAAATCGGTGATCGACTTGATGGTACCGCTGATACGATCGCCCTTAGCGTGGTCTCCAGCGAAGGCATCCCATGGATTCTGAGTACACTGCTTAATGCCCAGAGAGATACGACGACGATCTTCATCGATGTCCAACACCATCACCTCAACTTCATCGCCCAATTGAACGATCTTAGAGGGGTGGACGTTCTTGTTGGTCCAATCCATTTCTGACACGTGTACCAGACCTTCAACGCCTTCTTCAATTTCGGCAAAGCAGCCGTAATCGGTCAGGTTGGTAACGCGGGCTTTAACGCGGCTACCCTCTGGATAACGATTAGTGATTTCAACCCATGGATCTTCGCCAAGCTGCTTCAGACCCAATGAAACGCGGTTGCGCTCACGGTCGAACTTCAGAATCTTGACATCCATCTCCTGGCCAACTTCTACAATCTCGCCGGGATGCTTGATGCGCTTCCAAGCCATATCGGTGATGTGTAGCAGACCATCAACGCCGCCCAGGTCTACGAAGGCACCGTAATCGGTTAGGTTCTTCACTACGCCCTTAACGGTCTGGCCTTCCTGCAGGTTCTGCAGCAGCTCTTCACGCTCTTGGCTATTGGCTGCTTCCATAACAGCACGTCTAGAAACGACAACGTTGTTGCGCTTCTGGTCAAGCTTAATGACCTTAAACTCCAGCTCTTTGCCTTCGAGGTGCGCCGTTTCACGAATAGGACGCACGTCGATGAGAGAGCCGGGGAGGAAGGCACGAATAGAATCGATGTCTACGGTGAAACCGCCTTTAACCTTGCCGTTAATGACACCAGTCACTACTTCTTCGGCAACGTGCGCTGCTTCGAGGCGTTTCCAGGCCTCTGCGCGCTTGGCTTTCTCACGGGAAAGTTTGGTTTCACCAAACCCATCTTCAACGGTTTCAAGGGCTACTTGAACTTCGTCACCGATGTTCAGTGTGCACTCACCGCTGGCGTTCATAAACTGATCTAGCGGGATAACACCTTCGGATTTCAATCCTGCGTGGACAGTTACCCACTCGTTATCGATATCGATGACCACGCCGGTTACGATGGAACCGGGTTCCATGTCGACGGTTTTGAGGCTTTCTTCAAAAAGCTCGGCGAATGATTCGCTCATTAAAAATACCTGTAGTTGCAGTGGCACTGCCACCTCACCGACTTCCAGACCTAGACGGGGTAATTCAAAAAGCACGAATCCGCGGGGTTTGGCCGTCAATCGGAGGTTCGTGCGCTCAGTCCTCTTTCGGCTACAAGTGCTAGCACTCGGTTTAAGACCCCATCGATTGGCAACGCTGTGCTGTCTATTACGATGGCGTCTTCCGCTGCTACCAGAGGTGATACCTCACGGTTTGAATCGCGGGCATCACGCTCCTTGATGGCTTCAAGAAGGCGCGGGAGACTAACATTTTCGCCCCTAGCAAGCAACTGGGCTTGACGCCTCTCTGCACGGGCCTCCGCGGTGGCCGTCAGGAATATTTTCAAGGGGGCGTGGGGGAAGACTTCGGTTCCCATATCGCGCCCATCGGCAACCAATCCGGGAGGGACCGCCAGTTCTCGCTGGCGCGCTAACAAGGCCAGGCGGACTTCCGGGATAACGGCAACCGCTGAGGCCCCCTTGCCGCCAAACTCAGAGCGTATTTCACGGGTGACGTCTGCACCCGCCAGGAAGACGTCGACACCATCGCCGCCTGACTTAAAGCTGACCTGAAGACCGCGCGCAATCGAAGCGGCACCGGCAATATCATCCCAAGCGGTACCCCTCTGGTGACAAGCATAGCCAACCACGCGATAAAGCGCGCCACTGTCTAAGAGATGCCACCCAAGAACATCAGACAAACGCTGGGCGATAGTGCCTTTTCCTGCACCGCTGGGCCCGTCTATGCAGATAACGGGTACGGGGGTCTTTTTGTCATGCATGAGTGGCAATGTCCTCTCGTGCGGGATTCATGGTCACTACCCCGCCATTAGGTAGCAACGTGCTTATTCGCCCCGATCGATGCTCAGCTGCAAGCCGGCTCCTGCGGCCAGTTCGGCAAAATTCGGGAACGAGGTGGCAACATGATCGCAGTCCAGCACTTCTATGGGCGCTTTCGCCCGCAAAGCGGCGACCGCAAAACTCATTGCGATGCGATGATCATGGAATGTGCGAATAGAACCACCGCCGAACTCTCCACCCTCAATGATGATTCCATCCGGCGTGGGCTCATTGGTAATGCCGAGGGTTGTTAGCCCCTCAGCCATTGCTGCAATTCGATCGCTCTCCTTGACTCGCAGCTCCTCGGCACCTCGCAATATCGTGCGACCCTCTGCACAAGCAGCGGCGACGAACAGCGCGGGGAATTCATCAATGGCGAGGGGCACCTCTTCCTCAGGAATAACGATGCCTCGCAGGGGCGCGTGGCGGACGCGCAAATCTGCGACGGGCTCGCCCCCCACTTCGCGCTGGTTCAACACTTCGATATCTGCACCCATAAGTCCAAGGATGTTAAGAACACCGATTCTCGTGGGGTTCATACCCACATGCTCCAACGTCAAATCGGAGCCCGGAGCAATACTGGCCGCCACGAGGAAGAATGCCGCAGAAGATACGTCGGCGGGAATATCGATATCCGTACCGCGCAACGTGCCGCCGCCCTCGAGGCTGATCACGCCATTATGGTTGTCAACCTCATATCCGAAACCGCGTAACATTCTCTCAGTGTGATCACGGGTGGGCGCGGGCTCGGTCACTGAGGTGCGACCCTCGGCAAACAATCCGGCTAACAGTACGCTGGACTTCACCTGCGCGCTGGCCATAGGCAGGTCGTAGTGAATACCCTTGAGCGACTGCCCGCCGTTAACTTTCAGGGGAGGACGACCCTCGGGGGCAGAATCAATGCTCGCACCCATTTTGGTTAAAGGCGTTATTACTCGCCCCATTGGGCGCTTCATGAGCGATGCGTCGCCCACTAGCTCACTGTCAAAGGGCTGACCAGCGAGAATCCCCGCCAAAAGACGCATACTGGTCCCTGAATTGCCCATATCCATGATGCTCGACGGCGCCGTTAGGCCACGTAAGCCACGGCCATGTATCGTCATCTTGCCATCGACTGGCCCCTCTATCTCAACACCCATGGCCCGAAAAGCGGCGACCGTTGCCAGGGCATCTTCCCCCTGTAAAAACCCCGTCACTTGGGTTGTACCCTCTGCCAGGGAACCTAGCATTACCGAGCGGTGGGACATGGATTTGTCACCGGGCACACGGATTTTGCCCTGCAAACAGCCCCCGGGCTGCAACTGAAACTTCATGACTAGATCTTCTCTTCCTGGGAGTCCCCGCAGGGGCCCTCGTCAAACAATGGATTCAACACCGCATCATGACTTCTTCGAACCTCTCGACAGCGAGCAAAATACTCCTTGAGGCCCTCACCGTCTTGTGCCGCGATCAGTGATTTGAGCGCTGTGATTTCACCCTCTACGGCGGTCATTGCCGTGAGCAGCGCATCTCGGTTGGTTAAGGCAATGTCACGCCACATTATTGGATCCGAACCCGCGATGCGCGTCATATCGCGCAGGGCTCCACCGCCATGCTGCATCGGATCCAGGGGATCATCTGCCAGCGCCATGGTAAGGGCGTAAGCCAGCATGTGGGGAGAATGGCTGCTAGCGGCTAGCGCAGCATCATGATCCTGTACCGACATAGAAGTAACCCGCGCCCGGGTAAGCTCCCACATTGCCGCCACCTGCTCCAAAGCCTGTTGATCGGTGCGGTGATTGGGGGTGAGTATAATTTCTCTGCCGGCAAATAGATCGCCACGAGCAGCCCCGACTCCGCTATTTTCCGAGCCAGCAATGGGGTGGCCGGGGACGTAGCCCGGGTAGTCATGCGTTGCCGCTTCTATCACCCAGCCTTTGATGCTAGCCAGATCGGTAACGATGGGCTGGTGCACCGACTGGGCGGCTAGAGGTAATAGCGTAGCCAATAATTCTCCCGTCGCAATGGGTGGTGCACCCACAACGATGAGATCAGATTGAGCGACGACTTCATTCAAGTCTAGGGTGTACCGATCGATCACCCCCAGGGCCAGACCCCGCTGCAAACTGGGTTCTCTCGGGCCCCAGCCAATGAGCTCGCCGGGAAACCCTGCCTGACGAAGCGCCAGAGCAAGTGACCCAGAGATTAAGCCCAAACCCAATAGGGCAACGCGTTGACGGTTGAAAGAGGGCACGAAATTCTCAGATCGGCGCGCAGGGGTAAGACCCCAAACGTTTCAGCATGATGGAGTGTTCCTCAAGCTCGGCCATGATCCGCACTACCAGCTCATCCTCCAAATGCCCTTCGAACTCAATGTAAAACATATAAGTCCATTTCTCGGTCTTGGACGGTCGTGAGTCGATGCGAGTGAGACTTACACCCAACTCTTCAAAGGGCCTCAACAGGCTCAACAAAGCACCGGGGCGATTGCGGCTGGACACCAGGATAGATGTCTTATCTTCCCCTGAAGGGGGGACTGACTCGCGCCCCAGCACCAAAAATCGGGTGGTGTTGTTGGCGTGATCCTGAATAGACTCAGCCCGGCGCAGCAAACGGTAGGTCTCGTTCGCAATGTCCCCCGCTATGGCAGCCACACCGGTCTCGTCTTGAGCCCTGCGCGCAGCCTCCCCGTTGCTGGAGCAAGTCTCTCGGGGCACATCGGGATAATGGGTGTCCAACCAGCCGCGACACTGAGCAAGCGCCTGGGGGTGACCACAAATGATTGTGATATTGCCTTGCCCGGTTGACTCACCAACAAACAAATGATGCACCACGGGCAATTCGACTTCGCCCACAATTTGTAGCGGCGACTCCAAAAAGCAATCCAGCGTCTGACCCACCATACCCTCAGTAGAATTCTCAACCGGCACGACGCCAAAATCGCAGCGCCGCTCTTCAACGGCTCGAAAAATCAAGGGGATCGAGGGCAATGCCTCGGGGAGCGCCGATTGGCCAAAGTGTTTTCGAGCAGCAGCTTGAGTATAAGTGCCCGGGGGACCAAGAAAAGCCACTGTCAGCGGCTGCTCCAATGCCAGGCAACTGGACATGATTTCCCTGAAAATTCGGGCGATGTAATCGTCGGGCAACGGGCCAGGATTGCGCTCTTGAATAGCCCGCAGGACCTGCGCCTCTCGCTCGGGGCGATAAAACAAGGGCACTTCGCCACCGGAGCTGCGCACAGCCGCAAGCTTGATCTCAGCAACCTCTTGCGCGCAGCGCGCCCGATCGTTGATCAACTGCAACAGCTGCTGATCAATCCCGTCAATCCGGGCGCGTATAGATGCGAGTTGTTCGTCGCTAGCCATCGATCAACCGTGACGCTGTTCGAAATCCGTCATGAACTCGCAGAGCGCAGCTACTGACTCTTCGGTTACCGCGTTGTAAATGCTGGCTCGCATGCCGCCCACCGATCTGTGTCCTTTCAAATTCAGCAGACGTCGCTCTTCTGCTTGAGCAAGAAACGCTCCATCTAGACTGGAATCAGCGAGGGTGAACGGTACGTTCATCAATGAACGACTCGACTCCTCAACAGGGTTGGAATAAAAATCGCTGCTATCAATTAGTGAGTACAGCTTTTCCGCCTTGCGCCGATTGATGGTCTCTATGGCCGCCAGACCGCCCTGCTGTTCTAGCCATTCAAAAACCAAACCCGCCAAATAGACGGAAAAGGTGGGTGGTGTGTTGTACATGGAATCATTATCGGCTGCGACCTGCCAATCCAGCGTTGCAGGGCAGTTGGCGCGGGCTCGACCCAGTAAATCTTTGCGCACAAGCGTTAACACGAGACCGGCGGGGCCTATATTCTTTTGGGCACCGGCATAAATGACGCCAAATCGTTCGACTTCGATGGGACGCGACAGAATGGTGGATGACATATCGGCCACGAGGGGTGCATCGGTCTCTGGCACCCAACCGAACTCGACTCCACCGATGGTCTCATTGGGGCAGTAATGGACATAGGCACCACCACCAAGATCCCAGCTGCTCTGGGGAGGTACTGTTGCAAAGTTGCTGTCCGCGCTGCTCGCGGCAAGATTGGCGTTGATGAGCCGCTTGCCTTCAGCCAAAGCTTTCTTGGACCATTGTCCAGTAACGACGTAATCCGCGCTGTCCGTCTCTGCACCCAGATTAAGGGGTATAGCTGCGAACTGCTGTGAAGCGCCACCCTGCAGGAACAACACCGAGTAATCATCAGAGATATTCATGAGTCGACGCAGGGAGGCTTCAGCATTCTCCATCACGCTGATGAACTCTGCGCTGCGGTGACTGAGCTCCATAACCGAGGCGCCCGTTCCCTGCCAATCCAGTAGCTCCTCGCGGGCACGCTCCAGAACAGCTAGCGGAAGCGCGGCTGGACCTGCGCAAAAATTATGAGAACGTGACACGATTATTCCTCAGTGGCGCCATCGGTGGAGGCTGCGTCAGCCCCCTCAGCCTTGGCAGGCTCTAACTCTTCAGCGGCATCGTCATCTTCGGCGATGCGGCTGACGCTGACTAATTTCTCATCTTCTCGGGTGCGAATAACCCGCACACCTTGGGTATTTCTACCCAGGATTGATACTTCATCAACCCGGGTTCGGACCGCGGTTCCCTGATCTGAAATCAACATCAGCTCGTCGGTCTCAAACACCTCTACGGCGCCCACAAGTGGGCCATTTCGGTCCGTGGTTGCCATGGCGATGACACCCTTGGTGCCCCGGCCTTTAATGGGAAACTCTGCAGTATCCGTGCGCTTGCCGTAACCATTCTCACTTACCGTCAGTATCTGGCTACCCGCTTTGGGAACGATGAGTGAGATCAGGCGATGTCCAGCTGCCAGGTTGATGCCCTTAACGCCACGCGCCGTACGTCCCATGGCCCGAACCGCGCTTTCAGCAAAACGCACCGCCTTACCTTCACTAGAGAACAGCATGATGTCGCAGTCTCCGTTGGTCACCGCAGTGCCCACCAGCCAGTCATCCTCATCGAGCTCTATCGCTCTGAGGCCTACACTACGCTGGCGGGAGAACTGACTGGCCTCGGTCTTCTTCACGGTGCCTTTAGCGGTCACCATGAAGATGTAGTGACCATCCTCATAGCCTTCAATGGGCAAGATTGAGGTAATGCGCTCGCCCTCGTCCAACGGCAATAGGTTGACCATGGGTCTTCCGCGGGAGTTTCGGCTGGCCAAAGGAATATGGAAAACCTTGAGCCAATACACTTTTCCAAGGTTAGAGAAGCACAGAATCGTCGCGTGGGTGCTGGCGATAAGCAGGTGCTCAACGAAATCTTCATCCTTGACCGAGGTCGCGGAACGCCCTGTGCCGCCACGACGCTGCGCCTGATAATCTGTCAGCGGCTGGGTCTTGGCATAACCACCGTGGGAAATAGTCACCACGCGATCTTCTTCCGTGATCAGATCTTCGACGGTTAAATCGTGGGTCGAGTCGGTAATCTCCGTTAAACGGTCATCACCGTATTCCTCTACGATTTCCTTGAGTTCTTCCCTGATGACATGACGCAGTCGATCGGGATCCCCGAGAATTTCCAGGTAATCGGCGATTTCCGCCAACTTATCGGAGTATTCCTGCAGCAGCTTTTCATGCTCAAGCCCCGTAAGGCGGTGCAATCGCAGCTCAAGAATGGCCTGAGCCTGAGCGGGAGAAAGGTAATATCGACCGTCGCGCAGCCCGTATTGTTCGGGCAGCTCGTCGGGACGGCAAGCATCGTCACCTGCACGCTCAAGCATCAACGTCACATCGCCGGGGGTCCATGCCTTGGCAATAAGTCCTGCCTTGGCATCAGCCGGGGTCGGCGATGTCTTGATCAAC
>Ga0182093_1143963_pt1 | contig 12552 bp, 10 predicted proteins | sample 041ome_21_FD_127776 | JGI IMG/M metagenome (GOLD analysis project Ga0182093, IMG submission 127776) | Metatranscriptome of coastal salt marsh microbial communities from the Groves Creek Marsh, Georgia, USA - 041411BS metaT (Metagenome... | ecosystem: Environmental > Aquatic > Marine > Intertidal...
ATAAAATCTCGTCGCGTTCGATCGCAAAATCCCTAAATGCGTGGTCTTCATCATCCGTCTCGGTTCCGGGGCGCTCTCTTCGTCGTTCTCCCGAGCGCGGCGGCGTATATAATACGCGCGAAACGAAACAGGGTGCCTAAAATATAAGAAAAAAAAGGCAGCCGGTCTCTTCTCGTCCAAAAAAGAAACCCCCGGGGTGGTCAAAAGAATAATGAGGACGACCCACAACCAAACCATCTCTCGCACAAAAGGTGTCCTATAACGCTCTCTCTGACGCTCTGCTCTCTCTGACGCCCTTTCTTTCGCCCAGAAGAAAAACCACCACCACCCGGTTTTTATTCTGAAAAATAACAACACAGAACGCGTCGTGTCTACCTTTTATTATTACGAGTAAGTGTCGCACGTGAAGTTACTCACTCTCTCGCTGCTTTTTTGGTCCTACTATAGGGGTTTGATGGGGGGTTCAAATATCTCCCAACATGGATGGTATTATCACCATACATTTTTGCCTTTTTTTTTCCAAAAAATGTGAACACACACTCGAAGACGAACGACGTCACTTTTAAAACGCACAAGCCCCCCTACACCACACACATAAGTAATAAATGTTCTCTTTACAGCAAACTTCCCTCTGCGCCCGCGCGGCGTCGTCGTCCTGGGCGACCTCATCTAAGAGAAGAGCGACTTCTTTCTCGATGATGCGCGCCGTCGTCGAGCCGAAAGAAGAAGGCAGCGTCGACGAGGAGGAAAAAGTTACCTCCGTCGCCGATGCGGTCCAATCCGCGGAGAAGGCTTTTGAAATGAAGGACGCCACGCCGGCGGTCGAAACTGCGGCACCGAAAGCGGCGATGCAAGCGATGATGTGCGTTCTGCTTTTTGCGTTTCGTTTTGTTTTCTCCTCCTCGCGTGTTCTTATTAAAGAGAGAGAGAGAGAAAGCGGCGCGCTTCTCGTGTTTTTTTCCATTAATCAATTTTTGGTGACGTCAGAAGGTGCCTCGGTGGCATTTTTCGATCAAAAACCTTAATAAAACTGCGCTCTGTTCGATGATGGATCGATCGATTTTGAACTCGAGAACGGAAGAAGAACAAAAGTACTGACCTCAAAAACTCTCTCTTTTTTTGTGTTTGCATTTTTATTTAAAAACAGTGACCCCGCGGATGGCTCCGTCGCTGAAGCCGCGCCGCTCGGCGACGACACGCAACTCCTCGACGACGCCATGAAGGTGTTTTCGAACGCGACGGCGATCGAGATGATCAACGGCAGAGTCGCGCAAATCGGCTGGATGGCTGCTTTGTACACCGAAATTACCCAAAACAAGTCTTTGTGGGGCCAAGTGTTCTCCACGAGAACGTTTACGTTGGCTGATGGCGTTTCGGATACCGTCACGTACCCGGGCGCCGGTTTGTTCTTGGCGCCGTTTTGCGGCATCTTCATCTTGGCCGCCTCGTTGGCGCCGGTGTTGAAGAAGTCCAGTCCGGACGGCGTGACCGCGCCGGGCAACGCCTTGGGCCCGTTCAAACCGGAAGCTGAATTGACCAACGGCAGAGGTGCCATGGTCGGTTTGGTCGCCTTGTTGTTGGCTGAAAAGTTTACCAACGGCAACCCGTTGTTCTAATACTAAATCACTCATTATTAGTGTCTTCGGGAAGAGACGCGCGCGCGCGCGCCGCGGGACGAATAATACATTTTAGGAAAACGAGGAGGAAAAAAGTATACACATTTTTAGAGAGAGAGAGAGAGTAACGCAAAGCTCGTCAAACTTGTAAACATATAAACTTAAAACGCGTATATATCTAACGTTCAACATCCGCGCGCGCGCTCTTCGAGTCCAAATTTTTTACTGCTCTGTTTCGGGAAAATACACATTCGTTCCCACGTCACACGTTGTTAGTGTTCGAGCGCGCCCCGGACGAATACATCTTAAACACGACGCACACAAAAAATGACCACCGCACTTTCATCGCTCTCGGGAGGAAGAGCGCGGCAGCAGCAAAATCAGTTTCACCGCAAAAATCGTCCCTCCTCTGGCCGCATCGAAAACGATAAGACGACTTCGCCGAGACGAAGCGTCGTCGTCCAAAACGCAAAAACTTCGCCCACTTCGCCCACTTCCTCTTCTCTTGTCTCTTCTTCTTCGAACGATGAAAAGGAAGAAGAATTGTGGCTCGCGCTCGGGTGATTTTGGACGCCCTCGGAAACGTTTCAATCCGTTCCGGGCGTCGTTGAAGTCACCGTGGGGTACGCGGGTGCCGAGAATGACACGAATTTGAACAGCAGCAGAGCAGTCACGTATAAGTCGGTGTGCGCGGGAGACGGGAACACGGAAGCGCTGAAGATACGATTCGATAACACGAAAGTGACGCTGGAAGAGCTGTTAGAGGTGTTTTTCGAATCGCACGATGCCACGCGGCGGACGGCGTCGGTGCAGTACGAGAGCGCGATTTGGCCGCAGAGCGAAGCGCAATACGAGAGAGTGAAGGCGTACGTCGAGCGAATGAACGAAACGGCGACGGCGAAGCGGAGACGACCCATCGCGACAAAGATACGAAATCCGAGTAAAACTCGGTTCACGAACGCGGAGAGGTACCATCAAAACTACAACAAGAAGAACGCGTATCGTCTTTCGGCGGCGTTTGGCGTGTTCTTGTTGAATCTCCAAGCGCCGGATTCGTTTTTCTTACAGGAGCAGTTAAAAATCCTCCTCGGCGCGGGAGTCGTTTTATCCTCGTTGGAACAGATGCTCCCGTTTTACGATCGAGTGTTGGACGAATTAGAAGGAAACTTGAACGCTAATTCCAACGACCACAAATAGGCCACCATCCCACGCGCGCGAGAGAGAGACAGAGAGAGAAATGTAGATAGAACAAATATAGCTTTTAGAGACGGAGAGACCGCGACGAACAAAGAAGCGCGTGCGTCGCCGAAAACCTCTCCCGCTCTCTTCCCCTCCTCGAAACACCCACCCCTCAAAGTGACGTCTTTGCGCGAAAAAGTAAGCGCGAAAAATCTTCGCTCGCGCGCACTGCACCGATAAAATCGAGAGAGAGAGAAAAGGAGAGAGAGGTTTACCACGCGAGCGCCACATTTTTCGATGATACGCGCGTGTGTGTGTCTCTCTAGTATTATTTTTGTAATAAAATGGATAAAAATTTAGCCCACAAAAACGTACGCGCGCGACGATAAAACACGCGACGATGAGCGCCGCCGCCCTCGGTTGTTCGCTCGCTCGAGTCACCGCTACCTCCTTTCGCAACAGTAAAAGTACCACGACCACGACGAATCGCGGCGGACACGTCGTCGCTTCTTCTTCGTCTTTGGGACGAAAACCTCCTTCGCTTCTTCTTCGGGAAAAAGAAATGGCATCGAAACAAAACCGTACTCGGTACAGTCGTCGCAAAACCCATCATCGTCGAGAGAGCGCGTTGGTGCGCGCGTCGTCGTCTTCTTCGCCATCATCGTCTTCTGCGGCTGATTTTGAGAAGTGTAAGCTGACCACGTCGATCATTTCTTCGACGGTGTCCGAATGCATTTCTGAGATACGATTCGTGGCCCAATCGGGCAAGAGTCGTCCGGATATCGTCGAGTTGCGCGTGGATTTTCTGGAGAAATCGATTCGCACGGACGAAGAGAAGATGAAGGAAGCGATCGGGGTGTTGGTGAAAGAATGCGAGGAAAATGCAAAGATTCCGTGCATAGTGACGTTTCGACCAAACTGGGAAGGCGGGCAAGACGACGGCGACGAGGAGACGCGACTGCGATGTTTGTGGGAAGGATTTCGAGCGGGCGCGACGTACGTGGATTGCGAGTTGTTGGCGATCGAGCGATTCGCGAATGCGAAACCGACGGAGGATGTTAAAGGTCCGGGTCAGATGCTTATTTGTAGCAGTCACGAGTACGAGTCGACGCCGTCGTTGGACGTTTTGTTGAAGGAGAAGTACGAGAAGATTCGCGGGAACGCGATGTGCGACATCGCGAAAATCGCGTGCGTGTGTCAAGATATTAACGACGTCGGACGGTTGGCGAAAGTTTTAGAAAAAGCGAGCGAGGACGGGTACCCGTGCGCGGCGTTAGGAATGAGCGAACACGGGTTAATTTCCAGATTGTTGGCGACGAAATTCGGGAGTTATTTGACGTTTGGGAGCATTCGCGCCGGATTCGAGTCGGCGCCGGGGCAGCCGACGTTGCGAGATTTGAGCGAGTTGTACAGGGTGAACAGCTCGCAAACGCGGGAGACGAAAGTTTTAGGCGTGATGGGTAACCCGATCGCGCAGAGTAAATCGCCGCAGTTGCACAATAAAGCGTTGATTAGCGCCGCGGTGGAGGACAAGTGTTACGTGCCCTTGTTGGTGAAAGATTTCCAGGAGTTTGTCGAGAACAAAAGTTTGTTCGATAACGAAAACAACGATTGGGTTGGGTTTTCGGTGACAATTCCGCACAAGGAATCGGCTTTGAAATTTTGCGGCGAGAACGTCGATCCAGTGGCGAAACAGATTGGAGCGGTGAACACGTTGGTGAGACAGAAAGACGGATCGTTTCGCGGGTACAACACGGATTACGTCGCCGCGATTGGCGCGATTGAAAAGGCGTTGGATCCGACGATTCCGAGAGACGCGGCAGAGACGACAGATTCGAAGGCGTTGAAAGGTAAAACCGTGCTGGTATTAGGCGCGGGAGGTGCGGCGAGAGGGTTAGCGTTCGGGGCAAAGTTTAAAGAGGCCAACGTAGTCGTTGCGAATAGAAGTAAAGACAGAGCGGACGCGTTGGCAGCGGCGTGCGGTGGCACGTCGATTTCCGTCGAAGATGTCGCGAATGGGAACTTTGGGGATTTGAAAATAGATGTCATCGCAAACACGACGTCGTTAGGAATGGTTGGTGAGAGAGTAGATGAAACGCCGTGTCCGAAAGAGGCTATCAAAAAGTCCGGCGCGGTTGTATGTTTCGACGCCGTCTATAACCCGCTCGAAACGAGATTATTGAGAGAGGCGAAGGAGTGCGGCTTAACCGTCGCGAGCGGTTTGGACATGTTCGTCGGCCAAGCGGCGAGGCAATTCGAATTGTTTAACGAGGGTAAAAAAGCCGATTACGCCGGCATGCGCGAGACCGTGTTGAACGCGTCGAAAGGCAATTAGGATTTTACGGTTGTTATTTTACAAATGACGTGCAACTTTTGTTGTTGATGATGATACAAGTGTTTTTTTTATATTTTTCTAATTTTACATGATGATCTCGGCCGCGACGGGGACCGATGTCATCGCAGGCTTTGGTTCGCTCGCTTCTTCTCTGATGCTTTGTTCTCCTTCTTCTACTTCTTCGTCAGTGGCAAACTGTTCAGCCATGCGCGGTTGCGAATCTTCTATGGGTACTTTCCTCTGGTATTCTTTGCGCGTCGCCAACCTTCTCGCCGCTTTTTCTTGATCTTTTTGTCTTTTTTTCTCGTTTTGCAGTTGCTTTTTCATGGATTTCTTGCCTTTCGGTGCCGACGCGGATGAAGAAGACGGTGGCGTCGTGCCTAATGGCGGCGTTCCTTTCACCGTCGTCGGTGGAGAAGCGCTCATCATTTTCGTCGTTGGCGATGAACCCTTCATTTTCATCATCGAGTGTTGATTGTTCGGCGAAGACGAAAATGCAGCCGAACCCATCTTTTCTTTTTTCATCGGTTGCTGTATCGGTCGGGCCAGCGCTCGTCCGCTCGCCACGAACCCGTTCGCGCCGAATCGCCGGTTCCCAATCACTACTCTCGCGCCGCCTCTCTTCGCAAAGTACTCGTCGTCGATGTCGTAATACGCGCTCTTATTTGACGACTTCATTCCATGATAGCCGTGACCATATTCCTCTTCAAACGAATCATCGAACGAAGATTGTCTCCCTCCGTACATCTCCTCCTCCGTTTCTTCCAAACCTAACCACTTCGACCGTTTCAACAAACACAACGGGTGTTCCCGTAAATCCAACTCTCCGCCCAGCCTGTGCACCGACCCGTCCAACTCCCGATAGCACAACAAATTCTCAAACGGCACGCGGCAAGACGGACACTTTGCCGCAAAGCTCGTCTGGCCGTGGTGGTGATTATGATGCGTGGACGATAACCCGCGTTTTTTCCTCTGCGCGTTTTCCTCCTCCTCTTGAAAGTTCGCCCATCGAACGATGCACTTGGCGCAAAACGAGTGCAAACACGGCACCGTAAAACAAGAATTTTCCAAACTCGGCGCGTTGAGACAAATCGCGCACGACGGTAAACTCGAATCCTCCTTTTCGTCGTCGTCGTTGTCGTCACCATCGCCATCCCCCGCGTTAATTTTGTTCTCGCTGCTGATACTCTTACGCTCAAAACCATCGAAATCGTGCGCCGACGAAAACATCGTCGCCTCCGCGTCGTCGTCGTCTTCGCCAAAGAAGAGAAAGTTGCCTTCTCCCCCTCTTCCTCCGAGGAGGTTCTCGTCGTCGTTTTTGTCGTCGTCGTCGACGCGGTCCTTCAACTCCAACCGCGCTAAAGTTTCGCTCAACCTTTCGTTAATCGTCGACGACATCCTCTCTTTTTTCTTCTTCGTCCGGGTTCCTTTTGTCTTTCCTTCTTTCTCCGTCCGTGTCTTTTAACTTTTGTCTCTTCGCCACCAACGGACACGAAGAGAGTTTTATCTCTTGTGAATGGAAAAAAGATACGTTTCTCTTCCTTAAAATAAATACAATACGCGCGAATGATTCGTTCGCGAAAACCGAAGAGAGAGATACGCGACGATGACTTCTTCTTCTCGCTCCTTTTCGCCGGGTGGGGTAATGCTCTTTTCTTCGAGAGGCGCGCGCGCTCTTCGAGAGAGAGAGAGAGAGAGAGAGATGTCTCTCTTCTCTTTTTCTGACGCTCGAACGCGCTCGTTGTTTTTTTTTATTCGTTTTTTTTTTAATAGGTCCATAGTTGGTACTCCGTTGGGTCTCTGCGCGTTACTCGAGAAGACGTCCCTTCGTGCTGCTTTCTTTAGGTGTGTTGGTGCATATTTGGTACTCTCTCTTACGTGGTCTCGTCGAAACGTCTTCAATACAAAAAACCGGATAACTGCCAAACAGCGCGAGAGAAGAAAACGCGCGCTCCCCGGAAGAACCTTTCGTCGTCTCCTTCAAACCCGGACGATGACGATGGGTTCTTTTTTCGCGCGGAGAGACGACGACGGACGCAGAGAGAGACTTGAGAAAAAGAAACATGCGTAGTGGCGCCACCACCGCCGGGGCCTCGCTGTCCGCGCTCGTCGCGCGAGAGTACCAGACGCCGTCGACCATCACCACGCACATGGCTTTAACGCTCGTGCAACTCATATTCGCGCTGATGCACACGCTCGCGAACCCGTCTCTGAAGTTCATCAAACCGTTCGCGTTTTGCACGCTGCGATTGGCGTGCGCGTTGCCGTTCTTGTGGCTGTTTTCTCGGTTGGAACGACCGACGCAGACGCCGAAACGAAGCGAGTTGACGTGGATGCAACACTTTTGGTTTCTCCCGATGGGGACGTTTTTGGGAATAGCGTACGTGCTCGTGTTCGTGTGTAACGAGCGGTCCGGAGCGATCGCGGTGGCGAGCGTGCAGCCACTGATGCCGGTGTGCACGGCGTTGCTTTCGTTCGCGTTTGGATTAGAAAAGATGTGCTTTTTGAAAGCGTTCGGGTGTTTGCTCGGATTCGCGGGGACGGTCATGGCGGTTCGCGCGCACAGGATATTCGACGAGGTGGGTCCGTCGGTTGGGGACGTGTTGCTTTTACTGTTGCAAACGTGCTCGTATTCGTTTTACGTCGTGATGGTGGTGAAAGCGACGAAGAGCGGGATGAAAAATTACGGCATGACGTTTTTGTTCCGATCGACGGTGTTCGCGTGGACGTGGATATTCTTCGCCGGAGGGTTGAAGCAGATCTTCATAGACATAGATTGGAAGAACGACGTGCCGGCGTACGCGTGGGGAGGCGTGCTTTTTAGCGGATTCGGTAGTGCCGTTATCGCGCACGGCATCAACAGTTGGGCGATCACCAGGGTGAACGGCGTGTTGCCGACGGTGTACTCGGGCGTTCAAGTCGCGTTCACCGTGCTCTTCGGGCTGACGTTTCTGAACGAATCGCTCGAGGCGATTCAGTTCGCCGGCATCACCATCACCGTGGTAGGCGTGTACTGCGTCGCGCGAAGTCGCGCGGACGAACAGGGAGAAATTCTAGCCGCATCGACGACGGTATCTTCTCCTTCGTCTTCCGCCGCCGAAGAAGAAGAAAAAGAAGAAGAAAAGGTCGTCGTCGTGACCGTCCCAGACGGCGCCGTCCCACACCGCGCTTCGCTCGATTTGTAGAGAGAGAGAGAAAACGAGAACACGTAGCACTAGTCGTAGCACTAGTAGTAGTAGGAGCAGCAGCAGCAGCGGATGTTTTTAGAGAGAAAGGGTTGTAATAGCGAAGCAGCAGCAGGCGAGAGAACGTATTTTTAAGAGCAGAGAAAAAAATGAGCTCTGATTAGCTGAAACAAACCCTATCCGTTTTGGAATAAAAGTCGCTAGCCTTCACTTTTTTACACCCGGGCGGCGCGCACACAAAACGAACGCACGCGCACCACACTCTCAAAAGAACCTCAAAAAAGAAAGAAAGATGCTTCGCCACGCGCTCACGCGTTCGTTGCGACGAGCGACCGCTTCCTCGACGACGGGTAACGCCGCCGGGGCCATCCGATGCATGGCCTCGGGAGCCCCACGCAACGCGACGGAAATCTCGGACGAGTTGTTGGACAAACTCGGCACGTTATCCACGCAAGCTTTGATCGACGGTTTGTGGGTGATGGGATGGCCAACGTCGCACATCATGGGCGCGCGACCGCTGACGGAGGGTCAGCCGAAGACGGTTGGCCGGGCGATTACCGTTCAGTTTGTTCCGCAAAGGCCGGACATCATGAAGGATAAACCGCCCGGGATGGAAAGTCCGGAATACGAAGCGTTCGAGCTCGCCGGGCCGAAAGAGGTGGTGGTGATGAACTCGGTCGGTCCGTGGGAATCGGTCGGTGGCGATATTAAGTTTTTGCGATTGATGCAAAAGAAAGTCGCGGGCTTAGTCACGGACGGGTCGGTGAGAGATACCGCAGTGTTGCGAGGCTATGGGTTCCCGGTGTTTAGCCACTCGACGACGCCGAGACAAGGTCCGCACGTGCACCAGCCGTGGGCGTGCAACTTGGTCATCAACTGCGGTGGAGTCACGGTGAGACCAGGTGATGCGATTGTAGGGGACCAAGACGGAGTGGTGGTCATTCCGGCGGCGGTAGCGCAGGAGGTGTACGATATCGCGCACTCGAGAGAAATCATCGAGGACGTGGTGAAGAAGGAGTTGGAGGAAAACCCGGGCCCACCGGGAAGATACTATCCGTTCCACTCGAAGATGATCAAGGAAGATTCGCCGTTGGGGAAATTGTTGACGAGCAAAGGGGTCACGCCGACCGGAGGGTTCATGAAGGGAATGCACTCCATGGCGAGAGGAGGCCAAGAGAAGTATTTCAGCAACAGTTATTTTAGAGGAGGGGCGAAGATCAGTAGCAGCAGAAACACCAATACGAGAAACAGCAACAACTTCATGTTTAAGCGCAACATGTCGTCGTACGCAAAATCGCAATCGGATTACGACGAAGTTTTGAAGACTATTCTTCAGCACAGAGCGTGCGCGGTGTTGCGCACGTTGCACGAAGGCAAAGCCGAATTAGCCATGGACGCCGCCGTGAGAGGTGGGTTTAAAGTCGTCGAGTTTACGTTGACCACGCCGGGCTGCTTGGACGCGGTCTCGAACTTTGCCAAGCGCACGGACGTTATGACTGGCGTCGGGACGATTTTAAACGTCGAGGACGCGAAGAAAGCCATGGACGCGGGCTCGAGATTTATCGTTTCGCCGATTTTGATCCCGGAAGTTGTCGAGTGGTGCAAGGCTAACAACATCGTGTGCATGCCGGGTTGCCAAACGCCGACGGAGTTGCACTACGCGTACACGTTGGGTGCGCCGATCCAAAAGTTATTTCCGGGCGTCGCCGGCGGCCCGGCGTGGGTGAAAGCCGTCTCCTCGGCGTTGCCGCATTTGAGAATCAACCCGACGAGCGGTTGCGATTTGGCCACGTGCCAAGACTATTTAAGAAACGGTGCGTCTTCGGTAGGTTTTGTAGCGCCGGCGTTTGACCAAGATAAGATCAAAGCCGGCGATTGGGATGCCATCGCAGCGACTGCTAAGACTTTGACCGACGCCGTCAAAGCGGCGTAAGGAAGGAAGAGAGAAATTTCAATTAAGCCGTGCTTGAGAATACATAAAATGATACCATCCTTTTTTTCACAAGTGCGAGAACGTAATACATCTGGTACCTGCGCTCTAAATCGATACTACAATGACTATTTACAATTGCGCGCGTTGACTCAGTTAATAATCGTCGACCGTTTTGCGACTTTCTTCGACCGGAAATACTGTCGGCCTGTATTCGGGCACGTATTGAGCTCTTTTGACGTACTTGTACAACTTGGTGTCGTGTTCGTCGTCCGACTCTATGATCCGAACTACGCTTTTTTTCGCTTGGCCTTCCTCGGCGGCTTGTTTTATGACCCTAACGGCGACTCGTGCCGAGATGTTGCGAATCTCTTTAATGAGTGGGAAAATACAGCCTCTTCGAATTTGGTCTTCGGTGAGCATATCTGCAATTGCTTTCGCCGAAGCGACGAGCATTTCCTCGGAAATCGTCTTCGCGCCGCTCAACATCGCGCCTAATCCGAGACCAGGGAAAACGTACAAGTTGTTCCCTTGATTCGCGCGCATTAAACGCCCCGAAACGGGGCCTTTCGCATCTTCAAAGGGCGAACCACTCGAAAAAATTGCTCTCCCGTCGGTCGCTTTCGCCGCCTCCTCTGACGTGCACTCCGCGTTCGATGTTGGATTAGACAGAGGGAAAATAATCGGTCGTTCGTTTTGCTCGCCCATTTGCCGCAAAACGTCTTCGGTAAACAACCCGTTTACTGTTGACGCGCCCAGTAAAGCGGTACATTTCGATTTTTTAACGACGTCCAACAACGAAGCGCCGTCGGGTAACTCTTTCGTCGCTTTCCTCGCCTTTGCGAACGGTTCCACCGCGGCTTCCCGCGGAAACTCCAATTCACGCTCGTTCGTAATCAAGCCGTTGTTATCCAAGATGTAAAAGTTATCGTACGCCTCTTCTTCGCTCAAACCACCACTCTTCATGACCGCTTTGTGTAACATGGACACGATTCCCATGCCCGCGGAACCGGCGCCGCACATGACAAACTTCTGTTTTCGAATCTCGGATCTATCTTTACCGCCCAACACCTTCAACGCTCCGTACACGCCGGCTAAAACTACCGCCGCGGTGCCTTGAATGTCGTCGTTAAAGCACAAATAATCGTTTCTGTAATTCGTTAAAATCTCCAACGCGTGTTTGGTTTGGAAATCCTCAAACTGAATGAGCGCGTTTGGCCATCGATGTCGAATTGCGCGCATGAACTCGTCAATCACGCGGTAATAATCGCCGCCTTCCAACCGCTCAGAGTTCAAACCGAAATACCACTTATCGTCCAACAAACTCTTGTTATTCGTCCCGACGTCTAAGCACACCGGTAGAACTTCCTGCGGATCAAATCCACCTCCAGCGACGTATAAATCTAACTTCCCGATCGATATTCCCATCCCGTGTGCGCCTAAATCACCCAAACCTAACACCCTCGACCCGTCCGTCACGACGACAATCTTCACGTCCCCTCGCCAGTTATACGTCATCGAGTGCATGTGCCCGACGTCATCTTTGGTGAAAAACATCCCCCGCGCGCGTCGGAAAAACCGAGAATAGTTCAAACACGCCTCACCAACCGTTGGCGTATAAATCACCGGCGCTAACTCCTCCACGTGCTCTCGCAACAACCGATAAAACAAAGTCTCGTTCCTATCTTTCAGCGCTTGCAAATGTCGCCAGCGCGCAATCTTCGGCGCGTTCGATTCTCGCATCGTCACCTGTTGCTGCCAAATCTTCTCCGCTTGCTGTTCGATGGAGAAATACCGCGGCGGTACTAACCCTCTCACCCCTAACCGTTCGCGCTCGGAGTGGTTAAACCCGGTCCCTTTGTTATACACCGCGTTATGTAATATCTCGCTCCCTCGGTGAATATTCCCAGTCAAAACGACAATCTCGTCCACGCTTCTCTTCCGACTTTGCCTCGCTAACCAGTCTCGCAAACTCTCGTGTTTGCTGTATTCCATCTGCTGCTCTCGCGTTCGAGGCGGAGAGGTCGCGTCGTTGATAAAATCGTCCTTCGACGGGTCTCGCGCGTTCGAAGGGAGTTCTTGGGGAAAGATGGAGAAGCCGTCCGTGGCATCGTCGCCGGTGGTGGACGTTTTGGAGTCGTCGGAGGAGGAGGAATACCATCGAGAGGAGGAGGCAGAAGAGGAGGAAGAAGGAACGAACAACGGGTAAAAAAGGTCGTCTCTTTTGTGTCGGCGACGAGGAAGCGCGCGTCGGAGTGCCGCGCGCATCATCATCTCGCTTTGTTACGTATATCCAGAGAGAAAGCG
>Ga0182093_1416410_pt1 | contig 12549 bp, 5 predicted proteins | sample 041ome_21_FD_127776 | JGI IMG/M metagenome (GOLD analysis project Ga0182093, IMG submission 127776) | Metatranscriptome of coastal salt marsh microbial communities from the Groves Creek Marsh, Georgia, USA - 041411BS metaT (Metagenome... | ecosystem: Environmental > Aquatic > Marine > Intertidal...
AGAAGATGGAGCATGTTTCTGTGCAGAAAGAAGAAGAGGAAGAACAAGAAGAGAGTCCGATCGCTTCGGCATTTTCTCCGAGACAGAATTTGAAAACAAAACGATTTCGTAGGAAACAGGAAGTTTCCGAATCGAAAGATTTCGCTGGTCAAGAGGCGAAGCTCTTAGCCTCAATAGCGCGATTGGACGAAGTCGTGAAACGAAACGAGATACACAGCATCTTTGGCAAACAAATCAAAGCGCGTGAAAAAGAAGAAGAAACGCGATCTTCGCCAGAAGAGCACGCTCTGATGCGATCTATTGCGCGCTTAAATCTCAAACTCGAGTTGACGAATGAAACCATTCAAATTCACGACGAGAAAATATTCCGCGAGCTGCTTCAAATTTGAACTCCTAAGCTGTGTACGTTGTGATTTAAAAAATACTCATCTATTTATGAATAAATGCTAATCACGCCAAAATCAGCCAACGAAGCCATGCACTGTCGTTCTCTCGAGATGACGTGCGAGACCATGTTCAATAATTTTCTTCTCGCAATCCCATCGTCTTCGACTTCGCCCGCAATCATATCCGACTCAACCTCCTCCGCCGACTCTAACCCGTCTAGTTTCTTTGCTATCTCTAGTGCTGCTGCTGCTTTTTTGCTACTCTCTTTCTTCTTTTTGTTTGCGTTCGCCATCTTCCCTGCGCCGATACCGAGCATATCGCCGATTTTCTTGTCTTTGTTCCCGTACACTTTCACTTTCGGCTGCTCCGCCAGTTTCCTGTTTTCTTTATCGCCAAACAGTGCGTTTTCTCGAGCGTGTTTGCTGACTGTGTTCCAATTTTCGTACTTCACCACGCCTCGTCCGCTGCTCAACCACGCCGATTTCGGTATCTTACCACTCGGACGTTTGTCGTAATACCATTTCTCCAATTCTTTCCCGCCAAATCCAAACGCCGAGACGCGTTCGCATTTTTGCAGCATGAGAAAGAGCATCAACAAACCGGAAGTGACGATGTGATTGTTCAACGTGTCGTCCAACTGTTGCGCCCACTGTCGAAACGCGGGGTTCATGGCGTACGTTTTCTTTGTTCCTAAACGCATCAAATCCATCGGGTTTCCGTTCCATTTCGTCAGCACCGTCTCGTCTTCGTATTCTCTCACGCCTTCGTATTGCGTGTTGGTCAAACGCAACGTCGTGAACGAACCGACGTCTTTTTCGTAGCCAATAGTTGGAGCGTTGTTTAAGCGAACCACGACTTCGTGCTCATCGATCGTCTTGCCGTATCCTTTCCCTTTCAACGCCGCTCCCGAGGAAACCACCGCGCACGTCTTGAAACTCGCTCTTTTCGCAAACATCTGCCCTCCGTCGTCGTTTTCGCTCCCGTCAACCGCGCCGGTCCACACGTCTCCGAAAAAATCCTTCTCCGGCACCTCCCCTCGATTAAACACTTTCCCGTTCACCTTAATTTTCTTCTTTTTCTTATCCAGCGCCATTTGCTTCTCGTGCCAAATCTTCCTCGCTTGCTTTTCGCTCATCGTCGTCTCGCCGTCCTTCTGTTGTTCCTTCTTAAAGAACTGTTCCTTCGCCTTCTCGTCGTGTCGACTCCGTCTCAGAGACGGCGTGTCCGGCGCAAAAATAAACGTCTCGTTGTTGACGCGATTGTTATTACTACCGCTGCTGCTCGTTTCGTCGTTCCCATCGTTATTCGAGTCGACGACGACGACGACGCTTTCCGTGTAAAACACGTTCTTATGCACCGATATCCAATCGTTGTACGGCTTGGACGGGAAACACGCGGGCACGTCTCTCGCGACGCGCTCGCAAAACTGACCAGTCAGCGCCGCCGGACAGTTGTTATTTTCATCTCCTCCTTTTCGCCGTTTCTCGTATCGCAAGTCCGCTTGTTTCGTTTCGATGATCTTATTCAAACCGTTTCCGGACGTCGTCGACGACTTTCCCGGGAAAGATGTCGTCGTTGTTGTTCCTTCTCCTCCTTTACCAAAGTCTCGCGCGGGGAATAAAGACGGCACGTGCACCGCAGTCACTGCGAAGGAGAAGAAGAAGAAGAAAAAGACGAGGACGAGAAGACCTCCAGGCGCGGTCGTTCTCATCGTCTCTCAGATGTTATTTACGTATCTCTCTTTGTTTTTGTAATGCGGTTTCTTGTGATAAAACGCAATCGAAAATCGATTTTTTTTCCTCGTCAGAGAGAGAGAGAGAGAAGACGAGAGAGCCTTAAAGAAGCGGAAAGAGAGATAAACTACTGGACAGACAGAGAGAGAGACAGACGAGAGAGATAAGATTCGCGAGGCGTTCGGTGTGGCGGTTTAACGACAGTAGTAGTAGTAGTAATAGTGGTGGTTTAGTAGAAACATCATGGGCAAAGAGCGCTTTTCGGCGTTCGACGTCTGCGCGGAAGTGTCGTGCCTTCGCCGAACGCTCCTCGGTCTCTGGTGCTCGCAAATCTACGACGGCGAGCACAAGAACGCGCTGCTGTTTAAATTCAACAAACCAGCAGCGGCGGATGTTTCGTTTTCGGGAGAAGGAGGAGGAGCGGGAGGAACAGCAGACGGTGAAAGCGCGAAGGTGCACCTTTTGGTGCAACCGGGAGTGAAACTGCTGAACACGCGATACGCGTCGTCGTCGTCGAGTAGCAGCACCTGTAACAACGCCACGAGTAATAAAGATGGTCCGTCGAATTTCGTGCAAAAGTTACGGAAGCACGTGAAGCAAAAGCGGCTGAACGATATTCGGCAGCTCGGGATGGACCGCGCGGTTTTGTTGACGTTTGGCGCGAACGAGACGGAGACGCGTTTGGTGGTGGAGTTGTACGCGAGCGGGAACGCGGTGTTGTGCGATAGGGAGTTTATGGTGATGACGTTGTTGAGGTCACACGTGGATAAGAGGAAGAACGTGAAGATATTGGGGAGGCGTAGGTATCCGGTGGAGAGATTTCGATCGTTTCGGATGCCGACGAGAGAGACGTGGGAGGACGCGCTGAAAGGGATATACGTAGAGGAGGAAAGAGCGGTAGATTTAGACGAAGACGAAGAAGACGAAGAAACGTACGAGGAGAAGAAGAAACAGAGAGAAGCAGAGCGATTGGCGAATGTTCGAGCGCCTCAAACGTTGCGCGAGTGCTTGTGTCGCGGCTTTTCTTTCTCGCCGGCGCAGTGCGAACACGTCGCGGCGAAAGCGGGCGTAGAGAAAGGCGCGCTCGCGCCGCTCACTCTTTTGAGCGAAGAGACGAAAGAAAAGCTGTACAAATGCATAGAGGAAGAGTTTGCTTGGTTTCAGGACGTGACGGAAGGGAAAGTGTTTCCGATTCCCGAAGTCACGTGCAAGTCTTTGACGATGGAATTATTAGCGTCTACTCCGTCTCCGGGAGAAGAAAGCGCGGAAGAGAATACTAATAAGAAGGAACAAAAAATTGTCGAAGTTTTCGACGATTTTTCTCCACACCCGATGAAACAAAACGAAAACAAGAAGACGGTCTCAATCGACGAGATTTTAGGTAGAAATGGAGAAGAAGAAAAAGCGAACGATGCTCCAAACATGCAAAATGTCTTCAACGACGTGCTGGATGAGTACTACGCGAAGCTCGAGATGCAACAAGGCATCGTGCAGAGAAATCGCGCGGAGGCGCAAGCGTTGAAGAAATTCGACAAGCTGAAGAAAGACCAGGAGAACAGGCTGAAAGTGCTCGAACGCGACGCGGAAAAGGAAGCGCAGAGAGCAGAACTGATTTCTCGAAACGTTGAAGATGTAGAAAAAGTGTTGAACGCGGTCAACGACGCCTTGGCGAGCGGGATGGCGTGGGACGATTTAGAATCCATGATTAACGAAGAGAAGAGAAGAGGTAATCCAGTCGCGAAGTTTATCTCTACTTTAGATCTGAAGAACAACCAGGTGACGATTAAGCTCACACCGAAAGAGGACGTCGAAGTTGATGAAACGACCGGCGAGGAAGTCGTAGTGAAGAAGTACAAACCGATTGACATTCCGCTCGATTTGAGTCTATCGGCGTTTGCGAATTGCAACGCGCGTTTCGAGGTGAAGAAAAAACACGACACGAAACTCGACAAGACGGCTAAGCACCACGACAGAGTCGTTTCAGATGCGGAGAAGAAAGCTCTTATGAAAATAGAGACTCTGAGGGAGAAAGCCTTGCCGGGCGCGAAAGCGGCGCGTAAGCCATTTTGGTTCGAAAAGTTCATCTGGTGGGTCACGTCGGAGAATTGTTTGGTTCTACACTCGACCGATAATACGCAAGCGGAAATGCTGTTTTCAAAGTACGCGAACAAAACGGAAGCAGGGAACGACTGTTTCATCTTTTGCGACGAAAACGGCTCGCCGGCGATAACGCTCGTGAAACCGCCGCCGCGATATTCCGCGAATGGCGAAAACTCCCCCGCGCCAAAGGTGCCCTCACTTTCACTCGCGCAAGCCGCGCAAGCCACCGTCGCGAGAAGCGAGTGCTGGGCCAAGAAACGGTCGGCTTCGGCGTGGTGGGCGAGAGCAAAAGACGTCTCCAAACGTCGTTGGGATTTACCAGAAGATGCCAGTTTACTTCCGAGCGGTAGTTTTGCGCTCGTTAAAGGCGCGCGCAAGAAATTCTTACCTCCGGCGAAATCGGAGATGGGCTTCGGTTTGCTTTTTGCCGTGAGTGATGAAAATATCTCTGGACACGAAAAGGAGCGCGTCGTAAAATCAGAATCCGCGGATGCGACGTTTTACGACGAGGGTAGGAACGATAGCCTAAACGGTATTTGCGAAATAAGCAGCGAGGAGGAGCCAGACGACGAAAAAGAAGAAGAGGAAGAGGAGGATATCGAAGAAAAGAAGGTGAAGGAAGTAGTAGTAAATGAGCTCACCGCGCAGCTAAAGTCCCAAGCTTCGGTCGATGGCGCTGAAAAAGGAAAATTGAAGCAAGACGAGAGCGTGGAAGTCGGGAAGAAAAAGCGCATTTCTGCCGCGCAGCGCAAGCAGATGAAGAAGAAAGGAGGGCGCAACGGCTATGATGACAACGACGATGACGTTTTTGACCCGCTCAAAGCAGCCGCCGCAGAGGCCGGCGCGAATACGCAAAATGTTTCGAACGAGATTGAAGAAGAGGAAGAAGAAGAAGAAGAAGAAGAAGACAACGAAGAAGGTGAAGAGAAGAAAACAAACGACACCTCGTTTGCCTCGAATCCCAAGAAGCCAAAGGTGCGCGGAAAATCTGCGAAAGCGAAAAGAGCGGCTAAAAAATACGCCGAACAAGACGACGAAGATCGCGAATTAGCCATGAAGTTGCTCAAGACGAAGCAAAAAGAGACGAAGAAAGATAGGAAAAAAACAGCTTTAGCGGCGCCGTTGAAATCGGAGACGTCTCTGGATGCCGCTGGGACAAAGAAGAAGGAAATCGTTCTTCCCGAAGCGCCGACGCCGGAAATGCCAAACTTGAAAGAACGCGGCATCAAACCTTTGGTGTACGAACCAAACGACGAAGACGACGATGAGAACGACAACAGCGACGACGAAAACGACTCGTCAAAAGTTCTCAATCTCGCAGCTGTCCACGCGCATCGCGACGAGCAAACCGAAATCGCGTTGCGTCAGCTCACCGGGCAGCCGTTTGAACAAGACGGCGTATCCTTCTGCCTCCCGGTGTGCGCCCCGTTCTCTGTCCTCACGAGTTACAAGTTTCGCATCAAACTCACTCCCGGCACGCAAAAGCGAGGCAAAACGGTCAAAGACTGCGCCAACGTGATGTTAAAAGCCCCGTTCGCGTCGAACGACGAGAAATCCGCCGTTCGAGAAGCGCTCGAGACGAAACTCGAAGAGTGCGCGCGAACGCTTCCCGCCGGCGGGTGTAAAATCACTCTGCCACCCGGCGCGATGAAAGAGCTCCAAAAAGCGGCCAAAGCGGCCAAAGCAGCCGCCGCCGCTGGTAAGTCCAACAAGAAGAGTGGGAAATCAAAGTTCTGTCTGAACGCGCACTGATTAATAATACTCTACTATTGTTTAATAATAATACAAAAGCTCTACGCAATGAGCTCATAAGAACAACAAGCAAAAACTACCAATACTACAAAGCTTTCGCTCGCGTCCAAAACCCGCTAAAATCGCTCATCCTCGTCACCGTCAATCCTGGAACATCCCCTCGTTCCTCTCGTATCTCCTTAAACCTCCCGAACGCGCCGACGCGTTCGCTAAACGTCGAGTAAAACGCCAGCGCCATCGCGAACAAAAGTTCCATCGCGACGGCGTGGGAACACCCAAACTGCGCCTCGGTGGAGTGTTTGCGATCGGAAATTTGTCGCGAGGCGGCGTGCACGACGACGACGAAGGAGAGCGAGAGCAAGAGGAGACCTTTTCTGGACTCTTCCATCATTTTTCGTTACGTTGCTTTTTCTATGCGATCGATGGTGGTATATGCTCTCTCTCGCGTTTTGCGCGTGCGTAAAGTGTGTGTCTCTCGGTTTTTGAAGAAGGAGTTTGAACTCGTACTGAAACCCTAAAACTGTAAAACCCTAAAACTGTGAAACCCTAAATCATTACTTTTCCAATTCGTAAACGCGGAGAGATTTTGGAGACGCGAAACGCACAAAACGCGCGCGCGAGAGATCGAGATCACGAGCGAGAGATACGAAGATGTTGCCGTCGTCGAAAACCTCTTCCGCCGTGGCGTTCTTTTCTTTGGGAAGTAGCGGAAGAGAAATTTTTGTGCCCGGTGATAACGACGACGAGCGGCAATCTCTTCTGGAAGTTGAAGAAGGCCGCGTCGTCGTCGCGAAGAAGAAACGAAACGTTTTTACCGTCTTCTTCGCCGCGACGGCCGTTTTGCTCGTCGCTTTCGCTGGACTGGCGACAAAAAACGACGAGAAAGATGTTAGAACTATGTCTTCTCTCGGCGAAGGAGAAGAAGAATTGTCGTCGTCGTCGTCGAACGATAACGACGGACGACGGTTAACGTTTACTCTTTACACCGGATGCTCGCCGATGGACAAAGTGATGCCGGCGCTGCGACGAGGCGAAAGCGAAGGCGAGAATGATGTTCCGTACGATTGGTCCGCGCGCGTGGGCGCGAAACTCGTGTTAAAAGACGACGACGAGAACGTCGGTGGGAACGATTTTAGCTTCGCGAGAGGCATTCCGATGGAACAGGTGAGTTGCGGGACGTATCGCGCGACGACGGCGTTGATGAAACGAGGCACGGCGTTTGGGTTCGCGCTGTACGAGATTTCTTCTTCTTCTTCTTCTTCTTCCTCCGCGATGAGCTCTTTGGGTGGATTGATACATTACGAAAACCAAGAGAGCGGGCTGGACGTTTTCGGGGAGAACATAGCCGTGGTGAAAGATGTCGGGTGTTTGACGTCCGATCCGGAGAGAGTCGATAAGCGGTGCCCGTGGGGCGAGAGAGGCGGCGTCGTGGGCGGGTATTCGGATGCCATCGCGGAAGATGAACACGAACATCCGTTTGGTATGCGCGAGTGCACGTTTAAGTACGAATACGGAGACGTGACGTTTTATAACCGCGTGTTCGACGGGAAGCAGTTGGAGTACGTGTGGGGGAGCTGTTTGGAGTCGTGTCCGGCATTTACGAAACATCCGTTTTGCGAGGGAAATAGTCCCGCGGCAACGACGACAACAACAGTAAAAGAAGAAACCGCTAGCACTGAAAACGACACCATTAGCGACAACAACAAGGTCAACGTAGAAAATAAGAACGACGACGAAAAAGAAGAAGAAGAAGAAGAAGAAGATCAGCCCGAGTTTACGTGCGAAGATGGGCATTACATCGTCTCGGACGGAGACACGAAATCGTGCGGTGAATGCGCGCCCGGTTCTTTTTCGTTCATGCCAGACGACACGTCCTGCCAATCATGTCCGAAAGGATTTTTCCAACCGTTTGGGAAGAGCAATCGGTGCGAAGCGTGTCCGAAAGGCATGTACCAAGACAAGGAGGGTCAAAAGTTTTGCAACCCCTGCGACGGATCGGAAATATCGCCAGACGATATGACTGAGTTGAAGATGGAAGAGTTGCAGGACGAAGGCGTGCCAAACGGAGGCATCGCGTGGAAATTAGCATCATCAACAGCTACGGGTACGTCTTCGTCCTCTTCGCGTTTAGGTAGCGCTAACGGGCGCCGTCGTCGTCGTGAGCAAAACAATAGTAATCGTAAACTTTTAGGTGGTAGTTTATTCGGTAAAGAAGGATGGTTTTCGGACGACGACGACGAAAACGATGTCAACGGCGACGGTGTCGTCGACGCGAAAGACGTCATCGAGCGAGAAATGCAGGACGCACATGCGAAAGGTAAAGGCGCGGAGAGTAAAGATCAGTGCGTCGCATCGTCTACATCGTCAGTCATCGTCGATGATCAGGACGGTACGGTCGCGACGAACGACGAAAAGAGCGCTTCGATTGACGTCGACATCACGAAAGAGATGACAAAAGATAGAGTGATTCCAACACCGACGACGATAGACGTTGTGAGCGACGAAGCGAAAGAAGAGAGGAAAGAAAGAGAACCAGAAGCTACGTTTGAATCTGCGGAAACTACTTTTCCGGACAAGAGTCGCGACGCCGATGACGCTTCAATCGCGAAGGATGATGCCACCGAAGACGGCGCCAAGGAGGAGGCACGAAAAAAATCAAACGAAAACGTTGGGAAAGAAGAAGAATTCACGATAGATCCAGAAGTAATTGCCGACGAAGCTGCGACGCTTAAATTTTCCGTTCGCCACGAGAAGGAATTGAACGACTTGCTTCGCGAGAAGGAAATCGACGACGACGATACCGTCGTCGACAAGAAAATAGAAAAGGAGGAGGAGATTATCGAAACCATCGAGGAAGTAAATGTCACTGAACGCGAGAAAATTAATCAAACATTAGCGTCTGTGTCTGCCGCTGAAGAAGCGGCGACGATAGACGCATCCTTGTCCAACTCAGATGACGACAATAACGTGGATTCATCGTCGTCAACATCCTCTTCTTTTCCTTCTCCGTCTTCCTCCACAGCGTCCTGCGACGAAACCATGCGAGGTGAATACGGCATCGGCTACCGCGGGTGTCAAACGACCACCAGAACTGGCAAAAGCTGCATTGACTGGTCCAAACAACCGTTCGGGAGCAAATACGGCGTCCCGCACGCGAAATGGTCTCACCAATCGCAACCGGAAGCGATGGAAGAAAATCCGCGCAACTTTTGTCGCAATCCGAGCAAATCCGAGGATGGTATTTGGTGCTACGTAGACGTGCAAGGCGGCTTCGACTCGTGCGAACCGATCGGTTTTGCCGGAGGTATCGACGACGTCGTCGAAGACGCCGCGCTCGCGGCTGCGCCTTTAGACCTTCAACCGCAACAACGAGCGCTCGTTTCGTCCAACCGAGAAGACGTCGAACGACGAGACGACGAAAAGGAAGAAGACGTCTTCGCCATCGCCGCGGTGGATCGGTTTTCACCCGACGACGAAGACAACGGTTTCAACAGCGTTAGACAGTCGTCGTCATTAAGCGTCTGGCCGTCGTCCGCGATGCTCGACCACACGAAGGATAGAAAGTTTCACAACGCCAACGCCGGCGAGAGTTGAAAAATTGTTTGTACGGGTAGTTTTTACTGTCAAATATCAAAACCCTAAACTCATCTTCTCGTTGTTTTTCTCCCTTGCGAGACGCCGCGCGACGAGCGAGCGCCAGAGTGTTGAGCGAATAATAAAGACTCTGACGACTTAAAGAGACACACACACACACAGAGAGAGAGAGAATGATGTCATCGAAAGAGCGACAGCAGCAGCAACAACAACAACTGCTCGTCGCTCGCGGGGAAAGTCTCCCTTTGCTTCATGTCAACGAAACATCATCGAGCCGCGGACAATTCGAAGCGAAGACGAAATCCTTCTTCTCTTTCGTCGGCGGCAAAGGCAAAGGCAAAGACGACGCCAGCAGCAGCGGCGGCTCGAAAAAAGCCGCCCTCCTTTTCGTCTCGGGCTTTTCGCTCGTCGCGGCGTGCTCGCTCTTAATTTTGCAGGCGTCTCGCGATGGCGCGCGTTCGGTGCGATTGTTAGGCGCGACGACGTATTACGAAAATCCAGTGTACGCGGACAACAACACCGACCCGATGTCTGAACGGGACGTCAACGACATAAAGACGTCCAAGATGACGCTGACGCTGCACACGGGGTGCTCGCCGCACGAGAAACTTCCGTGGACGATCGAAGATAAGAAAACGTGGGGAAATGAAGTCGGCGCGAAAATTATATTTAAGACGGATTCGAACGACTTCTTCTTCGAGCGAGGCGTGGAGATGGACAACGCCGGGTGCGGCTCGTACTCGGTGGAGACGGACGAGTTGTTAGTCGGGACGCAGTTTGGATTCGCGCTGTACCAAAAGAATAACGTGACGACTTCGCATCACGCGACGAAAGATATCGGGTGTCGATCAGAGTCGGGTTCGGATCCGAGGTGTCCGTCTTGGAAGTCGCCGCACAGCGGAGAAGGCGAAGACGGGGACGGCGTCAGAGGCGGACCGATGGAAATGACCGAGTGCACGTTTCAATATAAATACGGCGACGTGACTTTTTACAACAGAGTATTTGACGGCGAGACGACCGATTACGTGTGGGGCAGCTGCTTGGATACGTGCCCGTCGTTTACGAGAACGCCGTATTGCGGAGACGCGGAGGAGGTGCCGCACATGGGCAAAGTTGAGGTGAGAGAGGATGAAAAGTGCGTGCCGGGTGAATATTTACAAGTAAACGGCAAGTGCCAAAAGTGCCCGGTTGGACATTACTCCGAGGAAGCGCTCGCGACCGAGTGCCAGCCGTGCGCGGCGGGAACCATGCAACCGCACGAAGGTCAGACGGAGTGCATCGCGTGCCCTTACGGATGGTACCAAAGCGAAATCGGTCAGCAATATTGCGAGTCTTGCCCGGGTTCCAGAGCGGACTCGTCGAGACGCAAGTTACAAGGCGGCATGATGAAAAGTTTTAAGAAAACAACAAAAAGTGTTAAGAAAACTTTTGATTGGTCCAAGTTTGGGTCCATAGATGGTTGGGAGTGGATTCAAAACACGACCGAGACGATCGTTAACAAGACGGAAACCGCGTACGACGACGCTAAAAATGCCGTAAATAACACGTTGGCAAGCGGCGCGGATGCCGTGAAGCAAACGGCGAAGAAAACTACAGACGTCGTCTCCAGCGCGTTTAGCAAAACGAAGGAAACCGCGGAAGATTCCAAGGACGCAGTGGATAAAGTCGCCGAGAACGCGAAAGAAAAAGCGGACGATGCGATGAACGACGCGCAAACGTCAACAACGTCAGCCGTCAACGATGCTAAAGAAAGCGCGGAAAGCGCCTCCGAGGATGTCAAGGAAGCAGCGAAGAAGACGAAGGACAACGTCGAAAAAGCAACGGAAAATCCGAAAGAAGTGGTTGAGGATGGCGTGAATGGCGTGAAGAAGGCTACGATTTCTGCGGAAGAAGCCGCTGAAGACGCCGCGAACGCGAGCAAAGAGAGCGTCGAGGATACCGCGGAGAAAGTGAAAAGTGGTTTTGATGGTAGCAATAGTGAAAAAGAAGACAACAGCAATGGTAGTGAAAGTAGCAGCAATAGTGATGTCGAATCGACGACGACGACGACGACGACGAAACAAGAGCAAGAAGAGAACGAGAAACAGGAAAGTAGCGGCCCGATGGAAGAGGCGACTCCTTCTCCTTCTTCTTCTTCCTTTTCGACTCCTAGCACCATTAGCACTACTAGCGTCACTAGCACTACGACGACGACTCCAGCGACGACGACTACGACTACTTACTCCACAACCACCACAACATCCGACAAACAAGGCGCCACCAGCCTCGCGCAGTGCCCGGCGTCGCCTTCCTTCGAAGAAGAAGAAGAAGTCGAAGACGACCGGCAACAACCAGTCGGCCAAATCGGTGAAGAAGAAAAAACAGAGACGACGACGACGACGACGACGGCTCCCAAAACTGCCTCGTCCTACCGACGAGGATTCCACCAAACCAACAGCAAACCTCGGTCGTGGGCCGTGTAAAAACTTCGCGAGAAGAAGAAGAAGTAGAAGAAGAAGTAGAACACGCGTGTATTTATATATTCGAAATCAGGTAACCAATTGAATTTGAAACCCTAAACATAGAAACGCTCGGGCACCCCCGCGGTCTCTCTCTCTCTTCATTATTCCAAAAAGGTCGGCGCGCGCTCTCTCTACACACAGCAGCGCGCATTCAAATCATCATCATGTCGAGCAGCAAACGACGCATCGACCAACTCCTCCCGGAGTCGCGCGCGTTGTTATCGTCCATCGACGACGAACGCGCCGCCGCTCAAAACAACCGACGACGAAGCTTTCGCGCGATGATGATGTCGACTTCTTCATCTTCGAGTTCCATGAGTTCGTCGGCGATGTTGTTGAAACTCTTCGGAGGCGTCGGCGTCGCGTCTTTAGCGATCGCCAGTTACGTCTCCGGGTACAAGAGCTACGACCACGGGAAGTTGCTCGGCGATTCTACCGGTGGGAAAGTGGTGTTGCACACCGGGTGTTCGCCCGTCGCGCAG